>JAEIGA010011837.1_pt1 | contig 13224 bp, 12 predicted proteins | sample 9270691 | NCBI WGS metagenome assembly JAEIGA01 (sample SAMN17057246, study PRJNA624740) | gut metagenome | biome: biome; isolation source: fecal sample | host: Bos grunniens | place: China: Xizang | collected 2019 | reverse complement strand
TAGGGCATTATAAAATAAAAGTTCCGCCCTGGTGCGCTGTTCTACGGGAAGCGTGGCGGACTCTGTCGTTGCAAAGATATGAAAATTATTATTACAAAAACAAACTTCTCTTGAAAAATCAGCATTTGTAACGTCATCTGTATCTTTGATAACTTGAACTTCACATTGAGCAACATCTGTTCCTGAATCAAGAGTTACAAAATATACACAGAGATGTTCGGCATTATTGTGATACAAAAATCCCTCTCAAAGACTCTGGAGATGGAAAAGGATGCGAGGACGTTTGTCAATCGGCGTTTCTCTAAACAAAATCTTGTAAATCTTTGTCAATCTATGGAAAAATATTCCTACATTTGTTCTGCTTAGCTAGCCCGATATGGGTTGGGTGGGCGAAAATACATACGAAGACGTTACTTGACGTTTATCTTCTGCATCCAAACTTCGCAAACTTGTATCGAGAAGAAGAAACGGCAACGGGAACGTCCATATCGGTGATGACGATTCAGTCACTGCGCCTTTGGCGTGGGGTCTTTGCATATCATCCCTGACGTGGGCTAGCTACGTTGCTTATCTTTCTCGATGGGCAGCGAAGGCCTGGATGTGGGATAAGCAGAGTAAGACTCCCACGTCTTTTTTTTTGTGCATCTTCGATTCTGGGGGACTGTCGAGATATAATAAGGCCGGTGCTTTTTTATGCAAAATATGGAAGTGTCAGTATCCACCGCTTTGAAGTTTGTTAGAATAGTACGTGCTTTAATGAAGGAGTCGCCTCTTAAAAAAGTTGCAATGAACGAACTAGAAGCAGCTCATCGAGAATTAAGCAATCTACAGTATGAGAATCATCCGCGTGAATGTTTAACTAGAGTGCTGTGTCATTTGGAATCTGCATTTACTCATTTTGAACCAAGTACATGGAATTTTCTAGATAATCAGGATCGGCTTTTATGGAGTCAGCGAACTTATAAAAATAGTATTTGCTTGACAATCGCAGTTGTTCATTTTTATTTGGGTAATACGGTGAGAGCGAAAGTTTGGTTGATAGATGAGATGTCTGATTTTGGGTGGATTCAAATACCTGAAGGGGCATTGTCCCTATTAGGATTCAATAGCACTAAAGATTTTTATAGTGCGGTCTTCGGGGATAATGGAGAAATTTATGAGCGGCTAGAATGGAACATCAAAATGAATAATGAAAAGTCCTATGATGATAGTACTTGGAATCCATTAGATGCTAGTCAAAATCCATATCCATTTTAAGATGGCAACTCACATCTATAAATGAAATGATGATAGAATACTTAATCAAATCAGCTCATATTGTTTGAAAATCAAAAAATATATAGCAATGGCAGATATTTATGAGGCAAATGGCGTTTATGGCCAGATGAATGTTGTTCAGCAATCTTATGCTGATACATGTGCAATAAAATCTCAGCAACTTATTCTTAATGAGTTTGGCATTCCATGTACCGAAGATCAGTTAGTACAGTTTTCCTATGAACGTGGTTGGTACAAAGGTGACAATACAGGTACTTCTATGATGGACGTGGGTAATCTATTAGAAGAGGCAGGTATACCGTGTACTCGTCAAGCTAATGCAAACGTCTTTAATATTGTCAATGAACTATCGCAAGGTCATAAGATCATAGTTGGTGTTGATGCAGATGAGTTGTGGAACGATGATACCATGATTGGAAAGTTCAAGAACTGGTATAATGACTTCTTTCTTGGTGACACGCCAAATCATGCTCTTATTGTGGCTGGAATAGATACTTCAAATCCTGATAATATACAGGTCATAATTACTGATCCTGGTAATGGAGATTATATGAAAGCTTATCCGCTTGATCAGTTTATGGATGCGTGGTCGGATGCAAGCTGCTATATGGTTTCTACTGACTGTTCCGTTCCTCAGTCTGTGCCGGAAATGGCTAATTTTAGTCCTGAAATTGGTCATATTGAAAGTGTTGCCGGCATGGAGTTTTCTGACTTCCAGATTTTTAATAATATGAGTTATGGTATCCCAACATATCACATCTACGATGATGGAAATTTCTTTTCTCCGATGTCCTCTTTAGTTGATGGCTACTTTGATTTGGCTAACCACGAAATCACTTTTAACCAGTTGTTCAATAATCAACAATATCTATTTAATGATTTCTTGACCCAGCAGGTTATAAGTGATAATATAATGCCACAGATGGGAACTACATTCAATGAAGGGATGGGTTATATCAACTTTACTCCAAGTAACGATTGGAATCATTATGCCCTTATGAACGATATATCTATGTTCTCTAATATTGATTATGCATCGTTCCTTGATCAGTCAGTGTTGGATTTTCAAGCAATGGGTGATATGCAATCCGCAATGTACTGCGAGCAACAACATATGATGCTTGATTTCTGTGACCATTTTGGTTACAATTTTTACGATACCTTTATGATTTGATAGATATGACATCCGTAAATCAATTTACTACTCTTCTTAAGACTAGTAATTCTATTGCAAAGCAATATGGAAGAGTTGAAGAGTATGAAACTTTATCGAAGTTACTCGATCATTGTTATGACAATAGACTTAGTCTTCTTGTTTGTGGTGAATTCAAAAGAGGAAAATCTTCATTGATAAATGCACTGTTAAATGATGATATCTGTGTGGTCGCGGATGGTATTGCAACGTCTGCAGTATCTGTTATTAAATATGGAGCAGAGCCTAAAGTAATCCGCTATTTCAGCACTTATCAAGATGATTCTACCAGCACGCAAAGTATGATTATCAAAAGTGAGTCGATCAAGTTTGATTCCATATATGACTATACTAAAGGTTCTTCAATGGACATCGATAACACTTTGTATTTGGAGATTGAGATTCCGAATGCATTTCTCAAATCCAAAGGCCTAACACTGATTGATACCCCCGGAATAGGTTCTCTTGATCCAAGGCATTTATTCCTGACTTTGCAGTCACTCCCCAAGGCAGATGCAATATTTTTTGTGACTGATACAGCAGAGCCTATGTTGACAACAGAACTGGACTTTCTAAAAGATAAAATAATTCCGCTGAATAAGCCATTTGAGATTATTCTTACTAAGTCTGATCTTGTCAGTCGTGAAGAACTTTCAACTTACATGAATGATGTTGAAGAAAAGGTCTCTAATTACTGTGGGGCAAAAGTGAATTGTATACCAATATCTTCATCAGAATGGTATAACTATAATCATGCTACTAGCGAAACAATCAGAGAACGTAGGAGGAAAAATTCCAATTGTGACGCATTGTTGTCTATCATCGACGGCTTCTATAATCGAAAAATTAATTCGATGGAGTGTTTGTTTAGAAATCAATATGTGGATTTTCTGAACTCATTAAGAGAGGTAATAGAGAAATCTATCTCTGACTTAACTCAAATTACAACTGATAATGATATCAAAGGCTATCGTCAACAGTTAGATGAAATGAAGACCTTGAGGGAAATGGTTCTTAATGAGGATTCAGAGTTCAGAGTTCGGATTAATGCAATAATTGAATCTTCTCAAGACTGTGTTCTGGAGGAATTTTCTCGTGATAGTGTATTGCTTTCTACTGATCGTCTAGAAGATGTCTTGAAGGATGAACGAGCTGGGGATGAGAATGGTGATAAATTTGTTATAGAACAAATGAATCATTCTATCCAGAAAATAAGTTCTAATATAGACAAGAAAATTGATTCTGCCATTTCGCAAGTTGTTGGCGAACTTAAAGAGCTGATAGATAATGTTATATTAACAAATAAGACTAATGAAACGAGATTAAATGGAGACCTTGTTCCTGTTTCACACTCGTTCTCTGAAAATTTCGTCAATTTAACCAGACAAGCATTACCGTTTATGGGAGTAGCTTCCATTAGTGGCGGAATTACTGTCGCTGGTTTAAGCCTAGGAGCTGGTATACTAGGTTTAACTTCAATTGCTGCCGTTCCTATTCTTGGCGCATGCGTTGGTCTTGCTGCAGGTATTTTCTATGTAGTCCAATCTATTAAAGGAACTAAAAGGCAGGAAGCATTAAATAATATTCGTAAACAAGTGTCTCCGCGTATAAGTATTGCGATAAATGAAATGCGATCATATATTCAGAAGAGATATTCTATTTTTAGCAAAGAGGTTGTTAAAACATTGAAATCCATATCTCAAAACATGACAGATCAGATGCAGGAAAAAGTAAAGCTGATGCAGGAGTGTGAAAAAGATGCTCAGAAAAGAACGGCAACCATTAAAGAACTGCAGAGCCATCTTACTATGATCAATAATCTTATCGTACAGACTAAAGTGGTAAATACTAATCCGTTTGTGAGTTGATGATTTCCGAAAGCTTCATAGCCCATCGCATTGTTGAATGTCTATCCTCTTCTTTAGCTATTGCTAAAAAAGAGGGATTTGATATAATATCCCAATCTCTTAAGAATGCGATGGAAAATATGAATAGTCCTATGCAACTGGCTATTATAGGTAAAGTAAGTAGTTCCAAGTCCACTTTGGTCAATGCCATTTTAGGAAAGGCAGACGTTGTAGGAACTGGACAGATGGAAGAGACTTATAATGTGAGCTGGCTTAAATATGGACCATCGGATTCAGATATTGTGGTTAAGTTTAAGGATGGTTCAAGCAAGTATGTGCCTAGGAATGAGTGGAAGAATTGGGCAGGCCAGGAATCTAATGTATTGAAGGATAAGGTTAGGTATTTGGAAGTGACTTATGATCACGAAATCCTTAAAGGTATAAACATAATCGATACCCCTGGTTTAGATTCTGCTAAAGGATCCGATTCGAGGAATACGATAGAATTTTTGAAAGAAGTCAGGCCGGACGCAGTGATTATGGTCTTTACTAAAGGTCTAGCACAGTCTACTTTGGATGTAGTAAAAGATTTTCAGGGCTCGCAAAGAGATGCTTTTAATCTTACACCGCTAAATGCAATTGGACTATTATCAAAAACAGATTTTCTGTGGAAGATTGATGAATCTGAGACTTCACCGACCAAAAAAGCTCAACAAGATGTGATTGAGGGTAATATATATACCTTATTTCCAGAAATAAAGGATTCACTTTATTCGATTTTGCCAATCTGTTCAATGTTAGGGCTAGCATCAAGTACTGTTACAGATGAAGATGTAAATCTTATTCAGAGGCTAGCTAATACAGAAGAGGAAGAACTCCGGGAAATGCTTTATAGTGTGAACGATTTTACGGATGATTTCTTTCAAACAGAAATTAGTATAGACCAACGTAAGTATCTACATCAGAAGTTTGGGCTGTATGGTGTATATGAGGCTATTAGTTTATATCGAAAAGGACGATTAACAGTTAAACAATTAAAAGACCATTTTAAAGACATAAGCGGATATACAGCATTTGAGAAATGTCTTTATTCCCATTTTGGATATCGTAGCTTTTTAATTAAGACGCAAAGTATATATGGATTGGTTTCAACAGCCTGTGATGACGAGAGAGATAGGCGTGAGGTATCGTCCGAAATTAGAGCTATTGATTCTATACAAGAATCGATTCTATCGTGTTTAATGGGAATTTTTGAATACAAACAACTTGATTTCTTATCTAAAATATATGCTAATAAGATGAATATTACTGACAAAGTCGCAGTTGAAGAGTACAAGCGTATTTGTGGTGAATATGGAACTTCTGTTGTTGACAAGCTAAACCTCTCAGGAAAGCCTGCTTTTCACCAGATGGAAACAATATCTCAGACTAGATGTAATGAGTGGAATGCAAAATATCAGTTGGCTTACTTTAAGTCAAAAGATAATGCTGAGTTGTATAGGATGTTATCCACCTCATATGATATGCTTTCCAAAGACATCAAAAGTTTAAGTGAAAAGGAGAGGGAGGCAAGAAACACCCTAAAACTAGTAGAAGATTTTTTTTATGGCAAGTAGTCTTTCAATTGAAATAGGCAGCCACTCAATAAGAGCTGCGATCTCAAAAAATGGCAAAGTAACTCAAGTACCGTTAGGTTTCTCATCGTCTCCCTATTCTTGTCCGGCAGTCGCCGCAAGGATTTCTGATGATAACTATATCTTCGGGGATTATGCCATGAATTGGTTATATTGTTCTCCAGGAAACTTTTACCATATTAATGATATTGAGCCCGGAGCCCAATTACTAGATAAACTATATGAGAGTCTTTTTCGGTTTGTAATCGGTAAGGTTAAAAAGATAGACGATACATCATTGACCTCATGCACCATTATTGTCCCTGCATATTATGCTAGTGCTGATCCTAGAAAAAATAGATTGTACGAGGCTGCAATAAGATCAGGGTTCAATGTCGTTAATTTTCAGTCAGATGCGGTTGCTGTTTGCATGAAAGCAGCTTCTGTTCAAGATGGTGAAACAGTTCTCATATTTGACTTTGGGTATTCTGGGTTGACTATCAGCGTGCTCAGGAGACAGAATAACGCCTTGAAAACCCTTTCCTCAATTCGAAACAGTGATATAGGTGGACGACATATTGACTCTCTGATTCTGGAGGATATCGAAAGGTGTATTGATAATTACACTGGAACAGAAGCATTACTGATGATGAGTAGTTTAGCTCGTTGTGCCGAACGAATAAAAGAGGAACTTACAGATTCCGACACATCTACACAGTCAGTTATCAGAAATATTTATACAATTGATAGAAAAAGGTTTACTAATATGGTTGCTACTCTTTTTTCTTCCGCATTACACTCATGCAAAACTGCTATAGAACAGGCTGGGCTGAAATATACTGATATTAGTAAACTATTGCTTTGTGGTGGATGTTCAAATATCCCTTTTGTTCGTGAATTTCTCCATAAAAGTTTTATAGCTAATGATAATGGAACCGTACAGATATATAATTTAGCTAATCTACATGATTATAAGTATCTGGCTTGTTATGGTGCTGTGTTTTCTAGTTATTCATCAACGTTAATATTTTAATTATGGGAAGAAAAGTTAGCATTTTTGGTGTCAGAGGTGCAGGCAAAACATGTTATGTGTACGCTATGTCACAAGTCATGCAGGCTGGAGCAACTTTTGGTGATACAACAATATCTTTAATTGCGAATGATATTAAGCAACAAAGTCGCTTAAATCGTGGTTATGCTGAGTTGGCTGATCACAAATGGCCAATGGGTAGTTTAAAGACTACAGTATATGATTTTAAAGTACGTCTACAACATCAAGATGAATATCAGGAGATAATACCATCGTTGCTTATTAGAGATTATAGAGGAGGATTGCTTCAAAGTGAAGAAGATGATGATGAATTGGATGAGTTGCTGGATTCTTTTTCTGATTCATGTGCTGTGGTTTTTTTGGTTGATGGCGAAACTTTATTGCAGGCACTTGATCCTATGGATGTTGATCCACAGCATAGAGAGCCTTTAGAGGCCAATCAGATTTTATCTGCAAGAAATCAGATATCTTTTGTGGAGAATCTTTTTATGGAGTATAAAAAACGCAATCATAGTATACCACCTGTTATGATTGTGATTACCAAAGCTGACCTTTTCTTGAATAATAATGAGGTTGAATGTGGAAAGAAACTCATAAAACGATATCTACCATCTGTATTTGCAAAAGGATCTGGTATTGATGCTGCGATAACTACAGTTTCTTTGGGAGATAATCTTGTGAAAGATGACCAAAATCGATTATACGGTCAGCTGTTATTGAATACGAGTAGGAATATCCATATGCCTATAATATACGCCTTGTATGCATATCTTGATTCTGTTTATGAAGATTCAATGCCAGAAGAACAAAAATTTATAGACGACATGTTATATATTCTGCGTAGAATGTTTGAAGGACGTGTTGAAGTCTATTATAATGGTAAGCCAGCATTTGAAAGATTCTGATGATGAAAACATTTGCAATATTATATTCGGCAACATCAGCCCTAGATTATAGATTTGTTGCTAGCCCATCTAAAGAAGATATCCCCAAAGGGGCATTAAACAAGTTTCAAAAGACAGTAAAAGGTCTTCTGAGCAATGAAAGACCTATTGAGAAACCTAAATGGGTACTTGTAAAAGAATTTGTTAATGGTGTTCAATATGTCTTATGGGGTGTGGCATGTCAAAATTCTGTCATGTTCGATAACTTTTCCTTCGATAAGAAAAAACGTTCTATACAATGCTTTGTTGGTGTTGTTATTAGCAATGCGGATAGTCATTTGAGGCTACCCTATGATACGAACGCCTTTACTTCGTTATTTGAAACTATAATGGAGCAACAATGGGAATCGTTAGAGCAAAAGGCTTCAATATATGAGATTGAATTACCATTGTCTCATGTGACAATCGGGGCGACAAAAGTATCAGGAATCAATTTGGATTCTTCAATATGCCGCTTTTTTCCTGGTACGTATAATGGTGAACAACTTTTTTCTGAGGCATTGGCATCTATTAGCAACGTGTCTGTAGCATCTGGTATTCAGAATAAGTCAGAAGTGATTTCACCAGAGTACGCTCCTCTGTTTAATGCGATTTTGTTAAAAACAACAGGCGAAATCAAAGATGAGGCTATAACAAAATGTAGTTCTACATATTCACTAAATAATAACCTGTGTGACGATTGTTTAAAAGCTGATGATAGTGTGGATGTGGTTATTGATAATCATGATGAAGATGTAAAATTGGGAGACGAACAGAATTACGAGGTACCAGAACATCTGTTGCCAACATGTAGTAGATGCATGCAAGTGGTTGAATATGTCTATGGCAATGGCGAATGTGAGATGTGTACTAAAAAGAGAAAGCGGAATAAATATTTGATACTGATAAGCTTAATATTCTTGCTTTTTGGAGTAAGTAAATGTGACTGTTCAAATAAGAACTTGATAAATATACCTCCAAATGATTTAGAATTGCAGTCAGATTCAGTTAAAAGATAGTCAAAGTGTAATTAATAACCAGAAACCTAGATATGAGAGGATACTTCCCTGAAAGTGTATCAGACTACACTAAAGAGCAATGTGAAGAATATTTGGCTACACATCCAAATGGATTAAGAGCAGATAGTGTTAGAGCACGTCTTCGTGTTATTGCTCCTGAAAATAAACCAAGTGAAAAGAAGGTCAAAGAAGAAAAGTCTAAGGAAAGAAAAATTGAACAGACAAAGTCAGAATCAGCGAATCGTCAAGTAAAAACAGATAACCCTGAAAAGCCCACTGAACCTAAACTCTATAGAGAAACAAAAAAAAATTCAGCCCCAAATGATGTGGGTGGAGTGATTTTAAAACTATTATGTTGTGCAGGCGCGATTGCTTTAGTTGCCTTTGCTGCGTATAAGTGGCAGTGGATAGGAGCCGGAGCAGCTGGCCCAATGGCATACATAGCTTGCCGTAATATTTGGAATGAATGGTAAATAATGCTAATAATTATGAGAGGATATAATTCAATTGATAATCTTTCGTGGGATGAATGTCAGACCCTTCTTTCTTCAGAAAATTCTCCTGAAAGATTAGAGGCTATCCAAGAACGATTGGAAATACTGGCTAAGGAACTCAAGGTCAGAGATGATAATACATTCTCATCTTGTAAAACAATTAAAGACTTTAAGGATTATTTAACTATTTTCCCTAATGGCGCACATGTGGTTAAAGCTAAAGATAGAATCAAGTTATTAGAGAAGCAGAAAGAGGAGAAGATCTTTAATTCTGCAAATACGATTGCCGATTACGAAGATTATATTTCAAAGTATCCGTATGGCGCTTTTGCACAAGAAGCATTATTGCGAATGGATGACTTGTTCTTTGCGAGAAATAGTGGCTCAAAAGCTAAGTGCGAGCGATATTTAGCTAAATATCCCAATGGACGACATAAACAAGAAGCCGTAACGATAATAAACAAGGCAAATAAGAATAGAGTAATCATTGTAATTGCAATTATCATAGCTATTATACTATTTCTTATTGGCTTCAATCCATCAGGTCAGGTTGTATTTGGTTCTATAACTAATTCTGATTGTGAAGTTAAAAAGAATGTTACTGTAGCATTCAATTCTCCTAGAATGTTAACAGTCCCACTGGTGCTTATTTCTCAATCGTCTTATAATAAAAACTTATCTTTTCCGAAAGAAGGAGGTAAGCAAGAAGTATCTTTTTCGTCTGGTGCATCTAGTGAAAATGTCGAAGTAAATTCATCTTCATCGTGGATAAGTGCTAAAAAAGTGGCTGGCGGGAAAATAGTAATCAATGTCTCAAAAAACGAAGGTGCTGAACGAAGTGGTACAGTTGAGGTTAAAGCATATTCAACACTATTTGGTGTTAGGACAGGTTCAAACAGTAGTACTATTTATGTGAAACAATCTACGGGCCACGCTTCATATATAAATGTATCATATGATGATATTACATTTGACCAATATGGTGGTAGTAAGAATATCACAGTTACATCTGATGGTTATTGGTCAATAGGAGAATCTATTGCTTCGTGGGGAAATTTATCTATAAATGGTAATACCATTAGTATTCGCGTAGATTCGAATTCGTCAGAAGACAGGTCGGATTACTTTACTATTAAGTCCGGTAGTACAACTAGACGTATAGATGTCTCTCAGAGTGGAAAACCTGCGACATATTTTGATCTTGAAAAAGATGAGGTTAATGCTTCTATCACTGGAACAGCCGAAGGAAAATGTTATCCTGTTGCATATGATACAGACGGTAAGACTATAAAGACATACACATATTGTGATTGGATTACTTCAAAGATTGCAAAATCCTCAAGCCGTGTAGAAATTAAGGTGCAAGCTAATAATGGATCACGTAGAACTGGAATAGTGTATGTTGAAGCAAGTGGAATTAAGCGTAAAATCACAGTAACTCAGAAAGGCAAAACATCAAAACTCAGTCTGGATTATTCTACGTGGACATTTGATACTGGTAGCGACTATGATTACTTTAATATTAACACTGATGGAGATGAATCATTGTCAGCTAATACATATGCAGATTGGATTACTGTATCAATTACTTCTTCCGGAAGATTAAAAGTATCTGTTTCTAAGAATTCAGGATCTTCAAGAGAGGGAACAGTATATGTTAATTGCGGTGGTAAGAGCACTTCATTAAAGATTAAACAGAAAGGCTACCATAATTGCTATAAATGTTTTAATGGAATGTATTCTACAGGACAAGTATGGGGCGTTAGCGGACAGTACTGGGATCCATATTTGGGATGGCTACCACAATATGGATGGGTGTCTTGCGATAATTGCGGTGGAACAGGTAAAGTAAAGGACTAACTAACAAGAGACTATGTCAAAACTATACTTATGACGGACCAAATTATAGTGCAGCAACTAATTAGCGGTGACCCTCGCACAATCAAGGATTTCTTCTTTGTGCGGTGCCGCCCTATGCTGATATACGTAGGGCATTATTTCTGCCGTTACAAGCAGACTCCGGAGGAATTGATAGGTGAGTTCTATGAATATCTTTCTGCAGATGATTGGCATAAGTTAAGAATATTCAAATATTCGTGCTCTCTAAACTCGTATGTTACTATCATTGCATCTCGTTATTTCCAACATAAGCGAGATCGGGAATTGTTGCCTTTGGATGATAACATCGCTTTAGTAAAGAATATTCAAGAAAAGGAATCGGATGCGTTCTTTATGGGTGATTTGAAAAAGATTATCGTAAGAATGCAGCCGTTTGATAGATTCCTTGTGCAAAGGATTCTCATAGATGGTGAGAAGCCTGGTGATATTCTAGATGAGGCAAAAATTCTTATGGCGCAAGATGAATCGTTGAGTACAGAGGCAAAGACAGATGCTCAATTTGCCGGATATGTCTATACACGATATAATCGTTTACGAAAGAGTTTACAAAAACAGATGGTTGCTATAGGATATGGAAGCTAATACGATGAAAATTTCTAACTTTGAGCTGCTCGGGAGGGTGCTTGATGGTCGTGCAACCATTAGTGAAAGAAAGGTTGTCTTATATAATATGTCAGAATCACTCTTTGAGGAATGCTTTATGGCAGCATTGAGAGCGAAGACATTGTTTAATGATAATGCAGAGGCGTATGAAACAATATAATAAGATATCAGACGAAGAATTGGCGGCATATCTTGAAGGAATGCTTTCTTGTGAGGATACTGCATGGATTGATTCAGCGATGGATATTGATACACTTGAGGTGTTGGGGGTAGCAGGAAAAGCGCTTGATGAATTCACGTCCGACAATGTGGTATCTCTTCCTTCTTGGAATAATGTTGCGGCTGCCTCTGTACGTCCAAAGTATTCACCGATGGCTATGGCCGGTTTCTTAGGCGATAGTAATTCGGACGAGACTTTTGAGGAGGATTCAGAAGACGGCGATAACTGATGAGACTGACCTCAGAAGAACTTAAGCGGCAAATAAGAAAAGCAGTAAGGGTTTACATACTTGGCTGTTGCTTATTTGTGTTAGTGGCATTGGCGTCAATTGGGTTCGGGTATTATGTCGTCAGATATCATAATGTTCACGAATTACCGGTTCAACTTGTCGTAGTTTCCCTAGCCGGAGGCCTACTTTTATGGGAAATGATAAAGGCATTCCGCTTTAACGCATCTTTGCCATCGTCCTTCAAACCTATAAGTGAAGGTGATTTCCCAGCATTGTTTGCAATTATACGAGAAATAACGTATGCTTTGGAACTCTCACCGGTTCGTACTGTCTATATCTCTCCTGATGCTACTGCTGCGGTTTTCATTCAACCGCAGTTACGTAACATACTATTTGAGCCCAGGAAAGATCTTGTTATCGGTCTCGGCTTCTTGACTCAGATGGATGACGATGAGATTCGGGCTATGTTGTATCACGAGTTCGGACATTTCGCTCAATCTGAAATGAAAAGTTCGATGTCAGTCTATACAGTAGGACAGTTCTCCCGTTCATTTGTATCTATCAAGGATCCTGTGGCGACTGATGATACTTGGAAATTACAGACAAAGTTACAGGTGCTGTTCTTTACGTATTTTGCTATATGGTCTTGTAATAGAATCAATCGTCTGTACTCGAAATTATCAAAACAGATGGAGTATGATGCAGATGATGTTGCAGTTAAGTATGTTGGATCTGACACTCTCCAAAGAGCATTGTTGCACGCTGCCTGTATCAGATACAACTATGAGGCGGTACAATGGGGATTGCAACAATTGCAGGAGCAGAATATAGGAGTAGAAGATGAATATCTGGCATT
>JAEIGA010011836.1_pt1 | contig 13224 bp, 12 predicted proteins | sample 9270691 | NCBI WGS metagenome assembly JAEIGA01 (sample SAMN17057246, study PRJNA624740) | gut metagenome | biome: biome; isolation source: fecal sample | host: Bos grunniens | place: China: Xizang | collected 2019 | reverse complement strand
TATAGCTTGTGCAATTGTAGAATTAGCATTTGAAGTTGTTTGTCTATTAGAAGGTGGGGAGTTTTAAACTCCCTTTTTTTATAAGGAGGATAATATATGCAATATTTTGGTGGAAAGGCAAAAATAAGTAAACCTTTAAGTGAGTATTTGAATTTACATCTAAAAGAAAATCAGACATTTGTAGATTTATTTTGCGGAAGTTGTAACGTAATAAGTCAAATAAATAGTGATAGATTAAGAATAGCTAATGATAAACATTATTATTTAATAGAAATGTGGAAAGCCTTACAAAATAATTGGGAAATGCCTAATGAAATAAGTGAGGAAGAATATTTGTATATAAAAAACAATAAGGATGAAAAACCTTATCTAACGGGATTCGTAGGCTTTGGTTGTAGTTTTAGCGGAAAATGGTTTGGAGGTTATTGTAGAAATAATACAAATAGAAATTATTGTTTAAATGCTAAAAATTCTAATTTAAAAAAAATGTTCAATTTACAAGATGTACTATTTTATAATTTAGATTATCAAGATGTGAATATCCCATATGGTTCATTAGTTTATTGTGATATACCATATAAAAATACCACGCCTTATTGCAAAAAAGAAGTTGGTACATTTAACCATGAAGAATTTTATCAATGGGTTAGAAATAATTCAGATAAATATGATATCTATATAAGTGAATATAAAGAAAATGTTCCAAATGATTTCGAAATAGTATGGGAACTTAAAAGTAGGAAAGATATAAGAAATAAAGATAATAAACAATGTAAAACAATAGAAGTTTTAATGAGGTATAAGGGGTGATTGAATGAAAACAATGGTATGTTATGTAGACGGTTCATGGAGACCTTCATACCCTACAAAAGTAGGCTCAGCGGTTATAATAGTTGATGGAGATAAAACAGAAGAATTATTTTTTAGTAAAGAAGATTTAGAACTTTCAAAACAAAGAAATGTTGGTGGAGAACTTAGAGCGTCAATGGTAGCTATTAAAACAGCTGTTGATAGAGGATATGATAAAGTACAAATACATTATGATTATGAAGGTATAGAAAAGTGGTGTATAGGTGTATGGAAAACTAAGAATAAATACACTAAAGCATATAAAGAATATTGTCAAGAAATGATGAAATATATAAAAATAGAGTTTATTAAAGTGGATGCACATAGTGGTGATTATTACAATGAACTTGCAGATTTTTATGCTAAAAAAAGTTTGGAGGAGTAACCAACAAATGATTAAATACATATAATGAACTAGGAGGTGAAAATATGTTAAGTGCTGATGAGATAAAAGATAGATTAGATACAGAAGATATAATAAGATTTATGGAATATTTTGGTGCTGACGTAGGGCAAATGACAGAAGAGTATATAACATTTTTATCTATTTGTCATGGTAGCACATCTCACAAATTTTATTATTATCCACAAACTAAAAGTTTTTTCTGCTTTGTATGTGGAAATATAGATATATTCACAATTGTACAGCAAGAAGAAAATTTAACCTTCAATGAAGCAATTGAATGGGTTATAGATTTTTTTCAATTAGGCAAACATAAGGGTTTTGGTAGACCTAAAAAAGTTGAACGTAAACCTAGAGAAATGGTAAAAAAAGAAATAAACATAGACGAAAGATTACCTTCTTATTATGAGAGTATATTAAATACCTTTATAAATTATAAACCTATTGAGTGGTTAAAAGAAGGGATATCGAAAGATGTAATGGACTTATTTGAGATAAGATATGATATTAATAGTCATTCTATAATCATACCTTGTAGAGATATGTTTGGTTCATTAGTAGGTATAAGAACTAGAAATCTTAATGAAAAAACTATAGAAGAGTATGGTAAATATGGATTATTTACAGATAGCATAAGTAAAATACCATATAAATGTTTAACTGGAAGGTTATTATATGGATTAAATATTAATAAAAATAAGATACAAGAAACTAAAATGATTGTTTTAGTTGAAGGTGAGAAGTCAGTATTAAAAGCTAAAACATGGTTTGGGGACAATGATATTACAGTTGCCAGTTTTGGTGCAAACTTAACAAATTATCAAATTGAAATAATTAAATCACTAGGCGTAACAGATGTGATATTTGCCTATGATAAGGAAATAGATGATAAGATAAATGATAAAATTAAAAAAGTGTATAAGAAATGTTCATTGATATTCAATGTTTATTATATAGAGGATACAGAAGGTTTACTTAAAGAAAAGGACTCACCGTTGGATAGAGGGTTAGATGTGTATAGAAAATTATTAGATGATAGAAAAGAATTTAAAATAATAAATAATTAAAGTAACAAAACAAATAATTAAATCATATTATAAATTATAAAACAAAAGGGAGGTAAAAATATGAAATATAAATTAATAAATGAAGACATAAAAAATAAAGGTTTATTAGAAGTTATATATGAAAATAGAGGAATAACAGTTGAACAAGCAGAAAGATTATTAAATGCAAACAGTAGCGAATATTTAAATCCATTTATGATATTTAATATGGATAAAGCAACTTCTTTCTTTAAAGAAGTATATAAAGAAGATTTAGTTATAGGTTTATTAGTTGATGAAGACGTAGACGGTTTTACAAGTTCAGCAGTTTTATATCAATGGTTAATAAATGATTTAAAACATCCAACAGAAAATGTAAAAGCTTTCCTTCATACTAAAGCTAAAACACACGGATTAAATACAACTATATTTAATGACATGCTAGAGTCAAATGTAGATTTATTTTTAATAGCAGATAGTAGTTCAAACGATAAAGAAAAACAAAAAGAACTAGCTGAAAATGGTAAGAGTGTTATAATATTAGACCACCATATAGTTGAAGATTATGAAGAAATAGAAAATGTATATTTAGTAAATAACCAATTAGGAGATTTATCAAATGAACATTTAAGTGGCGTAGGTGTAGTTGCACAGTTTATAAAAGCATTAGGTTACCCAGTTGATAAATATAAAGATTTAATAGCAATAGGACTAATAGCAGATGCTATGGATATGTTGGATTATCAAAACAGAGCATATGTAAATGAAGGATTAGATGATTTAAATAATGAACTAGTAAAAGAATTTTTTAAAGGTTTAAAAAATCCTATAATAGAAAACGTAAGTTACAACTGTGCTAACTTTATGAACAGCGTTATAAGATATGGGAAATTTGATGAAAAAGAATTATTATGGAGAGCAATAACTTGTCAAGAAGGAACAGTTGAATATAAGAATAAAAAAGGCGAAATAGTTCAACAAACATTACAAGAAGGTTTCGTAAGAATATCTAATAATGTTAAGACTAGACAAAATAATGCAATAAAGAAAGCAGTTAAAGTAGTTGAAGAGCATATATATAAAAAAGGTTTAGATAAAGATAAATGTATAATAGTGGTAAACGATAATAAAATGGTTGAAAGTGGAATAGGAGGGATAGTATGTCAAAGACTTTCGTCTTCATTCAAAAGACCAGTAATGGTAGTTAGTCCATTTAACGACGAGGTTGGTGGAAGTATGCGTTCACCTTTTGACTTAAAAGAAATCCTTAATGAAAGTGGTCTTATGACATTTGCAATGGGACATTCAAGAGCGTGTGGTGTACAGTTGCCAAAAGAAAATATAGAAGAGTTAAGAAAATATTTAAACATAAAACTTATAGAATATAGTGTAGATGAGAAAATAGAAGAGGTAGATTATATATTTAAATGTAAAGATTTAAGTTTAGAACAAATAAAATGCATAGCAGATTTAAATAAATTGTGGGGAACAAACTGTCAAGAACCTACATTCATAGTAAAAAATATAACAATAGAGTCTTGTAAAATAGAATATAAAAAAGTAGGTATATGCTACTGTGCACAATTCACTTATAATGGCGTATGTTTTAGAAAAAGATTTTGTAGTAGAGTAGTACATGAGGAAATGACTAGAAAAGACTTATTGAAATTTGGAAAATCTCAATCTCTAGACTTAACTTTATTGGTAAAATTTAAAAAAGAAAATGGTTTCTATTATGCAGATATACAAGATTTTAATTCAGTAAAATCTTCAAAAATAGTTTTTTAAATGGTAACAAACAAATGATTAAAATCATATTATAAAGTATAAACAAAAGATAAAAATTTAAGAGAAAAATAAAAAAGGAGTGGTATAAATGATGGTTGTAGGATTATTGGTACTTGCAGTTTTAGTAGTAGGATTTGCAGTAGGATATACAAAATTATTAAAAGAAGTTCTAATAAAAGAATTTAATAAAGGAGATAAATAAATTGGACTTTCTAGCATCTGTTGTAGTAATGGTTATATGGTTGTTACTTATAGTAGCAATTAGAAATATAGGTGAATAAATATGATAGAAACAGTAGGAGCAATAATTATAACGGGTTTAGTTATATTCGCATATGAAGTATCACATAGATAGGAGGAAATAAAATGGCATTTGTACTTGTAACATTAATGGTAGTAGCAATAGTAGCACTTTTAAATGACAAATTTGAATAATTAAAGGGAGATGACAACATATGGCAATAGCAATATTAACAGCATTACTAGGGTATACAGTAGCTATAAAAATATATGCAGTATTTAAAGCATTTGGAATAGAAATAGATAATATGAGTCAAGTAGAAATAGAAGAACTTTTAAAAGACAAACGTTTTAGAAAGTATATGAGATAGGTGATAAAATGAGTCCAATAATTAAAGGTGGTGATAGGCCATGATAACAGCAATAAGTATACTTGCTTTAATAGGATTATTTTATTATTTAAATGTTATAATAGAAGATTATGATGATGAAGAATAATATAAAGGAGTGGTAAATATGACAATAGTATTAATAATAGTATTAGCAACACTTTCAGCGATTTTAGGATGGATGAATTATGAAATGGAGGTACAACGTAGATTACAAGAAAGAGAGAGAGTAATAGATAGTGAAGAAGAATAGGGTAGCTTAAGCTACCCTTTAAATATATGGGAGGTTAATATGAGATATAATAATTATCACCGACATTCAATGTATTCAAATATTAAGTCACTAGATGTGGTATGTAAACCAATTGAATATATTAATCGAGCAAAAGAGTTAGACGGTGAAAATGCTATTTATTTTAGTGTAGAACATGGTTATCAGTCGAATGTTTATGAGGCACATTCTCTATGTATAGATAATAATATTAAATTAATAGTAGGTACAGAAGCATATTATGTTCCTGATAGATTTGAAAAAGATAAATCAAATTATCATTTAATAATTATAGCTAAGAATAAAGAAGGATATTATGAATTAAATGACATATTATCTGAAAGTAATTTAACGGGTGTATATTATAAGAATAGGATAGATGATGAACTTTTATTCAGCATTAATCCAAATAATTTTATAATCACAACTGCTTGTACAGCAGGAAGATTAAGAAATGATGAAGGTTTAGATGATTGGTTAATAAGAATGAAGAATTATTTTAAAGATAATTTTTATTTAGAAGTTCAATCACATAGCCATATCTCACAAGTTGAACATAATAAAAAATTATTACAATTGAGTAAGAAATATGACATAGATATAATACATGCAAATGATTCACATTATATATACGAAGAAGACGCTAAATGGAGAGACTTATTCTTAAAAGCAAAAGGTATAATATATCCTGAAGAGGAAGGTTTTATATTAGATTATCCAAGTTATGAAGAGATAGTAAAAAGATATAGAATACAAGGTGTCTTATCAGATGAGGAGATAGAAAGAGCATTAAAGAATACATTAATATTTGATGAATTTGAAAGTTTAGACTTAGATAAAGAAATAAAAATACCTCCAGTATCAAGTAACCCAAATAAAGAATTAAAGGAAATAATCAATAAAGAATGGGCAGAAGAGAGTAAAAATATACCATTTGAAAAACACGATGAGTATTTAGCTGCTATAAGATATGAAATGGATATAATTGAGAAATGTCATATGGAAGAGTATTTTATATTAGATTATAAAATAGTTAAAAAAGCTATAAATGAATATAATGGTATGTTGACTAAGACAGGAAGAGGAAGTGCCGTTTCCTTTTATATCAATAAATTATTAGGGCTAACTGAAATAGATAGATTAAAATCTCCTATAACATTATACCCTACAAGATTTATGTCAACTGAAAGAATACTTGCAACAAAATCATTACCTGATATAGATTTAAACTCACCTTCAAGAGAAGAATTTATCAAGGCAACTGAAGACTTACTAGGTGAGGAGAACTGTGGTTGGATGTTAGCATATAAATATTTACAAGACGCAAGTGGTTTTAGATTATATTGTAAAGCTATTGGTATGAAAGTAGAGGAGTACGACCACGTTGCAAAAGATTTAGATAGTTATAGAGAAGATGAAAAGTGGAAGGATATAATAGAGGACTCAAAACACTTTGTAGGTGTTGTTGAGTCAATTGCACCAAGTCCTTGTTCTATGTTACTTTACAATAAGCCATTGAGAAGAGAAATAGGACTATTAAAATCAAAGGACGGCGTAGTTGTAAATATAGACGGTTTACATTGTGATAAATATAAATTCCTTAAGAATGATTATCTTGCAGTTAAGGTATGGGATATCATTAGAAAAACTTGTGAATTAGCTAATATATCTATTCCTACAATATATGAACTAGAGGAATTATTAGATGAAAAAACTTATGCAATATATAATAATAAATTAACTTGTACTATAAATCAGGCGGATTCTAAATTTGCAACGGATTTAATAGCTAAATATCAAGTGTCAAGTGTATCAGAGATGTCGGCATTCGTTGCGGGTATAAGACCTGGGTTTGCGTCACTATTAGATAACTTTATAGAAAGAAAACCTTATACAACTGGTGTAAAAGAACTAGATGAGTTATTAGAAGATAGTTATCACTACCTTATGTATCAAGAGTCTATAATGAAATATTTGATATGGTTAGGCATAAAAGAGTCTGAAACTTATGATATTATTAAAAAAATAGCTAAGAAAAAGTTTAAAGAAAATGAACTAAAAGAATTACACGGAAAACTACAAGAAGGTTGGTTAAAACAACAAGGGAATTTAAAAGGGTTTGAAGAGACTTGGCAAGTTGTTAATGACGCTTCTAAATATAGTTTTAATGCTAGTCATAGTTTAAGCTATGCTTATGATAGTTTATACGGTGCTTATTTAAAGGCACATTACCCATTAGAATATTATACAACAACTTTCAATTTATATGAAGATGACGCAGATAGAACAGCAAAACTTACAGAAGAATTAAAATATTTTAATATAAAACTTAAACAGCCTAAATTTAGATATGCTAGAGCAGGATATACAATGGATAAAGAAAATAATACAATATATAAAGGTATGGCAAGTATAAAATATTTAAATGAAAATATAGCAGAAGAATTATATAATTTAAAAGATAATCAGTATGAAACATTTATTGATTTATTAGTAGATATAAAAAACATAAAAATAAATAGTAGACAGTTAGATATATTAATTAAATTAAACTTTTTTGAAGAGTTTGGGAAACGTCAAAAGTTATTAGATACAGTTGAAATGTTTAATTTAATTTATGGTAAACGTCAGTTTAAGAAGGACAAATTGCCTTGTCGAGAAGAAATCATAAGACAGTTTGCTACAACTGAAACTGATAAAATATTTAAAGGCGTTGATACAGTTGGATTAATGAAACTAATTGAAACAACTATTCCAAATGATGATATGACTATAAAAGAAATAGTTAAAGCAGAACTAGAATATACTGGTACAGTTAATTATATAGATGAAACATTAGACCCAATGACGTTAATAATTTTGAACGTAGATACAAAATATACGCCTAAATTACTTGCATATTCACCAATAAGTGGAAATACAGAAACAGTTAAAATATCTAAGAAAGAATTTAAAGGGCAACCACTTGAAGTAGGGGATATGATTGAAATATTTGATATATATGAGAAACACAAAAGAACAAAAGATAAAGAAACTGGAAAATGGATAGAGTTGGAAGACGTAGAACTTTGGATTGATGGATATAAAATTATAGAAAATTAGGTGAAGCAATATGAATATATTAACTGAAAATTATAAATTATATAATGGAGATTGTTTAAAGGTAATGGATAAACTAATTGAAATGGGTGTTAAAGTAGATGCTATAATATGTGACCCACCCTTTGGAACTACTAATTGTAAGTGGGATAGTGTGATACCCCTTAAAGATATGTGGGAAAGATTAAATTTATTAATTAAACCTAACGGAGCAATAGTATTATTCGGTAGTGAACCATTCAGTAGTGCTTTAAGAATGAGTAATATTAAAAATTATAAATATGACTGGGTATGGGATAAACATATACCTAGAAATTTTATAAACGCTAAAATAATGCCTATGCAAAAACATGAGAACATAATGGTATTCAAGGGAAAATATAAAGGTAAAACAAATTATTATCCACAAATGGAAAAAAGAGATAAACCAGTAAAGGCCAAAAATTATTCTAAAGAAGGCAAAGATAGCACTTATTTATTAAATACCAATGGAACAGATAATATAGAACGAATTTACGAATATAAATATCCCTCAACTATAATTGAAGGTAAATGGGAAGCAAATAAAGGGAAGTTACACCCAACACAGAAGCCTATCGAATTAATGGAATATTTGGTGAAAACTTATACTAATGAAGGTGAGTTGGTATTAGACTTTACAATAGGAAGTGGCTCTACTGGTGTTGCTTGTATGAATACCAATCGTAAATTCATAGGAATAGAATTAGATGAAGATTATTTTAATATAAGTATCAATAGGATATTTGAAAATTATAGTAACAATCAATAATTAAAAACATATAATAAAGTAGGAGGAATTCTTCCTCCTACTAATATAAGGAGTTGGATATATGTTTACTATACAAGTCGTAGAGAAAGATAAAACAACTGTTTTAAAAAACTTAACTGAAAAAGATACTGTAGAAATATTGGCATCAGCATATGACTGTATTGCAAAGGAATATTCATATGTTACTTTTAAAGATTTATTAACTGTTAATGCTTTAGATTTAGTATGTTTCAATGTTGGTATAGAATAAAAAATTAAAGGAGAATAATTATGAAAAGAATAGTTAAAAGATTAGAAAATGAACCTGAACAACAATTAGAAGGAATGGTAGAACAATTAGAGGAAAAAGGAATAAATGAAGCAGACTTTATGCAAATGATAATGGACGAAATAAATTCTAAAACGCTTAATATAACTGGTGCATTTAATGAAGATTTAGTTAGATATGTAAGAAGTTTTGTTAATAATTTATGGTATTATGAAGATGATACACGTAGACCTTTATATGTAAATATATCTTCTAGAGGTGGAGAAGTAGACGCTTTATTTGCAATACTAGATATGTTAGACGATTGTAAAGAAGAGTGGGGCTGTACTATAATAACAAAATGTGACGGATATGCACATTCGTGTGGGTTCGCCTTATGGTGTTATGGTGATGAAAGATATATGGGTAAAAATGGAGACTTAATGTGTCACTCTATATCATATGGAATAAGTGGACTTATACAAAGTCACGAACTAGAATTAAAAAGAACTAAAAAAGTACAAAAAAAATTAGATAGAATTATAACTGCTAATACACCAATAACTCAACAACAATTAAATAAATGGTATAAAAAGGGTGATGTATTCATAGATTATGAAGACGCACTAAAATTAGGATTATTAACAACTAAAGAATAATAAAATGTTTGTCGGAAATGAGGTGGTAAATAATTAAAGACAAATTTAAATAATAGAAGGGAGTAAGAAGGTTGAAGGAATACTATTGTACTCACTGCGGTAGAGTGCTAGAAAGAAAACAAAAGAATTCACTTTGTCAAAAGCACTATGACCAACTTAAACAATATGGCGAATTTTTAGACGACTCACAAAGAGATGAAAATGACCCTAATGAAATCATAATCAGAGAAGACGTAGCGGAAATAATTTTATATGATTTTTTATTTGAGCCATTAGAGGAGACAGTTTTAATTGACTTAGAGGACGTAGAAAAAATAGAAACATATTGTTGGCAAAAGAAAAATGGATGTATAGTTGGACTACAATATGGTAGGACAGTATTATTACCAAATGTAATTTTAGACACAGACAATAAAATTGAATATGAAAATGGCGACTTCTTAGACAATCGTAAAGAAAATTTAAAAGAAATTAAAAAAAGAAATAAGAAAAATAAAAATATTACAACTGTAAGTAAAAGAAATAAAAATAAAATAATGATAGAGTTTATTGGTGAGTCACATAATGGAGTTGTAGGTAGTTCTATTGTTTGTTCATATCCTACAAAGGATGGAGAATATGAAAGAGTACTTATAGAAATGGGCATGGTACAACGCAATGGTGCATTAAGGGAAGAGTACACAATAAATAAAGAGGTAATAGATAGGGTATTAAGTTATGGTCATTTTAATGCAGTATTTGTATCACATGCACATCTAGACCATACGGGGTTGTTACCTTGTCTAGTAGATTATACTGATAGATATGTTATGACATATGAGAATAAAGAACTACTACAACCTCTTTTATGTGACGGTGCTTATATATTACAAAAGAACTGTAAAGTTTTAGAAAATAAAAAATATAAAGTTACCCCATTCTATACAGAACAAGATGTTTATAGATTATTAAACAAAACTTCTGTTTATAATAAGAATGAGATTTATCAACTAAATGAATATGTTAGTTTTAGATTTTTACCAAATAATCATATAGTGGGCGCAACTTCAATAGAATTATTTTTTAAAACTCCAAGTGGTAATATTAAGAAAGTATATTATAGTGGTGATATAGGTAGTCCTAATAATCAACAACCATTCTGTGATAAGTCTATGACACCTTCAAATGCAAGTGTAGTTATTACAGAAGCAACTTATTCAGATATGACAAGAAACTTTAAACCAAGTGATATTAAAAAAGAAAGAGAAAAATTATTACAAGATATAAAAGATGAATTAAGTAAAGGGAAGTCAATATTATTTGGGGCGTTTGCAATGTCTAGAACTCAAAATTTACTTTATTTCTTATATGAAAACTTTGCAGATGACCCAACTTTTAAAACACCTATATATTTAGATGGTAAATTATCATTACAAATAAATAATGTATATAGAAAAGTCCTTAAAGATGATGATAAAAGAATATTTGAAAAGATATTAGGATGGGAAATGTTGCATTTCGTAACACAGTTTGAGGACTCTATGAACTTAGCACTTAGAAAAGATGAACAAAAGATAGTTATATCTAGTGCAGGTATGTTTAATATAGGACGTATTGTAAATCATTTAAAGGCTAATGTAGAAGATAAGAATTATACAATTATGGTAATTGGTTACTGTGCACCTTCAACTGTAGGTGGACAACTGTTAAATGAAAGAATGAGAGAAGTTAAAATAGAGGGAATGAGTTATAAGAAAAATGCAACTATCATTAGATATAAAACTTGGTCATCTCATATACAAGGCTTAGAATTGATTAAGATGTTAAAAGGAATAAATACTAATCTTATTATATTACATCATTCAGACGATACAAAATATGATTTTAGGGAATTTATGGAAGAGGATTTTAGACTATCAGGAATATCTACTAAAATAGTCTGTGCAGATGAAAATAATAAACTATTCTTTATTTAGTAACAAATCAATAATTAAAAACATATAATAAGGTACGGGGTTAACCCCGTACTTATTTTTTAAGGAGGTAGAGAATGAAAGTAGTAATAGTGGGTGCAGGAGTAGCAGGGTTAATGACTGCCATTAAATTAATTGACGGTGGCGTAGAAGGAAAAAATATAATAATTGTAGAAAAGGGTAACTTAATAGAAAAAAGAAAATGTTTTGCAAATGAAAATACACTTTGTAAAAAATGTAAAACTTGTAACTTATTATGTGGAATTGGTGGAGGAGGTGGTGCATTTAATGATGGTAAATTAAATCTAATAGACACTAATCATCCAAATTCAACTAAGATAGGTGGAGACCTAATAAAATACCATACAATTGAAGAGTTGGAAACTCTATCAAATGAAGTATTAGATATTTATAATAGATTTGGTATGAAAAATATGGATATTGAATTTGTAGGCGACTCCTTGAATAAAGAAGGAGAAGATATATTAAAAAGAATGAAAAGTGATAAACACTTTTTAATTGCAGAAAATAAAATGACACATGTTGGAACGGATAGAAGTAGATTTATTTATAAAAATATACAAGATTTCCTAATATCAAAAGGTGTTGATTTTAAATTAAGAAGTTCATTAACAGATTTAATGGTAGAAAATAATATCTGTAAGGGAATTATAGTTAATGATAATGAAAGGATATATGCGGACAAGATTATTCTTTGTTTAGGAAGATATGGGAATGCTTTATTAGGTGAACTAATGAATAGGCATAACATAGAAAAGAAAAATGGCTCAATAGACGTAGGACTTCGTATAGAAACACCTTCATATATAATGAAACCGTTAGAGTCATTCTATGAATTAAAGGCATATTATAAAGGTAGCTATCAAGATGAAGCGAGAATATTTTGCTACAATAGAGAACGAGCATGGGTAGTAAATGAAAAATATGATATAAATAATGAAACATTTGTGACTGTGAATGGTCATGCTTTCAATTCAGAAGATAAAAGAACTAATATAGATAATTTTGCTATACTAGTAAAAAAAGAATTTAATGATAGTTTAGAAAAACCAATTGATGATTATGTTTTACCGATGATAAAAATGATGAACGCATTAGGAGAAGGTGGAAGTATTTGTCAAACATTTTATGATTTAATAAACTTTAAAAGAACAACTGAAGAAAGTATAAAGGAATGTTCTATAAACCCAACGTTAAAAAGTTATTATGGTGATTTATCTAATGTATTACCGTTTAGAATACTAAAAACTATAATCGAGATGATATATGCCTTAGATGAATATGTTCCTGGTATAGCACAAGGTAACAATACTATATTACATGGTGTGGAAGTAAAACTGCATAGCAACGGTGTAAAAGTAGAAAATGGAAATGGAAAAACATCTGTTGAAAATTTATATGCCTTAGGTGATTGTACGTCTTTAACTAGAGGAATAATACAAAGTGGATGTATGTCAATATTATGTGTTG
>JAEIGA010011835.1_pt1 | contig 13225 bp, 19 predicted proteins | sample 9270691 | NCBI WGS metagenome assembly JAEIGA01 (sample SAMN17057246, study PRJNA624740) | gut metagenome | biome: biome; isolation source: fecal sample | host: Bos grunniens | place: China: Xizang | collected 2019 | reverse complement strand
GACTCAACAAGCCAGACGCTATCGCTACTGAAGACGAGCAGCAGGGAGTTGACTATCTCAGATCGCTTCCTCCGCTAGAGAGACTCCGTCTCGGGTACCAGATTCTCGGCGTCGAGATCAAGGAACCGAAGTCTGACTGCCAGCGCTGCCACGGAAATGGATATGTGTCTATCAATCCCGACACTGGCGAACCCAGAGCTTGCCCATGCATTCTCCCTCCAGAGATGCACAACGGAAACAGAGCTCAGCGCAGAGCTGCCGCTAAGGCTGCCCGCAAGATGAAGTTCTAAAAGGAACGAATTCCGTCTTCCTCTCAAAGTTCTATATTTGAAAGGAAGACATTTTTGTAGAAGGAAATTTTATGAACAAGAATTGCTCCAAGTGGATTGAGAGATACCGCCCAGATCACGTCAAGGACGTCATCCTTCCGAAGGCTGAACGCCGCATGTTCGACAACATCGTCAAGACCGGAGAAGTGCCGAACCTGATGCTATACAGCGCAAAGGGAAGAGGAAAGACCTCTATCGCTCTCGCACTCATCAATGACCTCGACGCTCAGGTGTTCAAGATCAACGCTTCGATGGAGGGCAAGATCGAGCTTCTCCGTGAAGATCTCGCTACTTTCGCACGCACCAAGAATCCAAAGAAGACTCCGAAGATCGTGTTCTTGGATGAGTTCGACATGTGCTCTGCTAAGTTCCAGGGCGCTCTACGCAACCTCATCGAGGAAACGGCTAAGGGCTGTAGCTACATCATGACTTGCAACTTCCCGATGAACGTGATCGACGCGTTGAAAGAGGGACGAACGATGGAGCTCGACTTCAACTTCAACGATCCAGTCAAGCAGCAGGAAATGAAGGAACAGATCCTCAAGAGAACGATCGGAATCCTGAAGTTCGAGAAGGTAGAGTTCGACGAAGAGGCTGTCAAGGCTCTCGTGGATCGTCTCGGAACTTCTATCCGTGAGATCTTCTCGCTCCTGCAGAAGTACTACATGCTCTACGGCAAGATCGACAATGGCATCATGGCTTTCTCGGAAGTTGACGAGAAGTTGATCGACTGCATCAAGGCTAAGAAGCTCGAAGAGGCTAGAACGCTGATCAACGAGAAGGGCTACTCTGACGTTGACGTGTACCGATTCCTGTATGACAAGTACGTCCCGACATGCAAGAAAAAGGGTAGCGCAATTCTCATCATCGGTCAATATGAGCTCGCTGGCGCTACTTCACGACTACCCGACATCCAGCTCGCTTGCTGTCTTCTCTCTTTGATGGGACTCGAATAGAGGAATCAGAATGCAGAAGATAACCGCACAGAGCTTCATTCTGGGCTATAAGCACGGACTCTATGTCTTCGTGTCAGACACTTGTCAGTTCTGCATGGACTACAAGAGGGACCTCGAGCGCATAGACAGCCCGTATCTCTACATCGTGGAAGTCGTTACGGAGTCAGAGAAACATGTCATCTGGGAACTTCTCGACCGTATCGGCTTTCCGCTCACTGCTGGCTATCTCGACAACGAGATCAAGTTCGTCGAGAGGGGACAAAGGTTCGGAAACGACTTCACGCAGCTAGTGAAGTTCCTTGAAGAGTGCTTCCCCAAGACGGCTATGTCTGAGGAAGAGCTGTTAAAGCGCCAGAAAGCCGCTTCTAGGGAGTTTAAGACCGCACTCTATGTTTTCCCACCGGAGTACTCAGAAGAGGCCCGTAAAGCGGCTCTAAACTCCGCAAAATGCTATGATGAGTTAGCGATCGACATCGACACTCATCCGGGACTGCCAGATGACCCGACTACGAAGGTTCGAGTTCTGAGCAAGTTCGGCCGTAAAATTGTTATTTTTGACGTGTTCGAGACAAACGAGTACTCTAACACAGCAAACCTTCTCATCCAGAAGTTCACAGAGGATATGAAATATGCCAAGACGACAATCGAGCATCGCACTTTTCAGGAAGCAGTTGCGCTTGCAGAACGTGCAGCCGACGACGGAAGTCAAGAAAGAGAAGAAAAAGAGCCCGTTCTTTAGCTTGGTAGACCACATGGGAGGCGACAAGTGTCCGTGGGAAGACCTCACTGATGAGGAACGCGGCGCTATGAGCCAGTACATGATTCTCAAGTGGCTCTCAACCTATGAAGAGTATCTTCCGATCTTCAACGTGATCTCGCAGCTCGAATTGAGCGACAAAGACTTCTACGAGTTAATGTGCTGCACTCTGAGACGACAGAAACACTACTTCACGAGCAAGATCTACAAGAAGTTCCAAGAACCAGACGAAGAGCTTCTACGCGCTATCATGCACGAGTACTTCTATACGATCGAAAAAGCCAGGGACTACATGGAGGGCATGGATGTCGACGAAGCGGAGAGAATTCGTAACCGCTGGAAGGACATCGTAGCTGAAGAGATGGAGTCCGACAAGAAGGGCAAGCCGAAGTATAAATAACATGTACTAGATAAGGAGTATCTTATGAAATTTTTGAGCGCTTACAAGCTTCTTGAGTCAACTGGCGAGTACGAGATCATCGCACCTACAGAGAAAAAGGTCGACGAAGCTGTCGCAAACGGCAATGCTGAATTGGTCGCTACAGTCAAAATCTCTCACACTAGAACAGAGACTGCCGACATGAGAACTAAGGCAGGACGCCGCATCTATCACATAAACGCTAGAGCTTTCGGAATCCATGAATCGACACAGAAGCATGGAAGATCTGTCAACGAGGAAGCTGAGACTGAGCTGATGGGAAGCCGCACTGTCGGTATGAATCACAGGCCAGACAAGCTAAATCACTCGTGGACTTGGATCGACGTTGGCGCTATCCAGAACGAGCTAAAGGACAAGGGAATTACCGTCACCGAGCAGCACGGTCAGGCTCTCGTGACTAAGGACTGGGATGAAGAACCTGTTCCTGGCACTCCGGGCGTAGATGGACCTTATGGCGAGGGCTCTTCTTCCGTGATGTACTTCTGGATCACTACTGAGCGTACTTGGATGATCAAGTTCTCTGGGACTCCAGAAGCTTTCGAAGCAATCGAACTTGATGAAGACGTGGTAACTGATCTCATCAAGAAGCACATTCCAGGACTCCTCGATGAACCTGAGAGCTCATCTTACGTTATCGACGTGAACGTGAAGCGCAACTACTAATCGGAGCTTATGACAGGCTACTTCATCAACGATCTTCACATAGACAAGTGGGTCAAGACACAGTCTTCTTTCTCCAACACTGCTCAGTACAAGAAGCTCTTGGAGAAATGGTGTCTTCCCGCTGACTGTCTATTCATCGCTGGAGACGTAGCCTGCTCAGTGAACTCGATATTTTCAACATTCAAAGTGCTGGCAGACATGTACCAGCACATTTTCTATGTGTATGGAAATCACGAGATGCGCCTCAACGAAGAGGACTACAATCGTGGTCTCGACACTTACACTAAGCGTGAGAGAATCGAGACGTTTCTGCACACAGCTACTTTCGACGAGAGAAAGAAAGTAGACATGCTGGATATTCTCAAGGGCACAGAGAAGTTCTGGAACGGCAAGTACATCTGTGGCAGCATGGGATATGCTGACGGATCGGCTACTTCAGATTCTGAACACATGCTCGAGAAGTGGCAGAACGGCAAAGACTACCAGAACTTCAAGCTCGGCTGGACTACAGACTTTCATGAGATGGCTGAGTACGAGAACGAGGCAGCGGCTCGAAGCATAAGCAAGACGACAGACGTCCTCATCACGCACTTTCCAGCGATCCAGTTGATCGAAAGAGACCCAGCGCTCGAGTCTAAGGGACTTGACTACGGGCTGTCTGCATTCGACGGATCGAAAATCTTAGAGAAGCTTCCCGATGGAGCGATCTGGCACTCTGGACATCTTCATGACCAGTTCAATCGAGAAGTGACGATAGACGGCAAGAAAATTCTGTCTATCTCTAACGCAGTCGGAAGTCCAGACAAGCCTCCTCATCACAAGCTAGACAAGAAGGAATTCTTGATCAATTTCTGATACGAATTCAAACTTCACTATAAATTTGTATATTCATCTAAAGACCGCCTCACAGAGGCATGTATTCTACTAAACTGGAGAAAAACTATGATCATCGTAGACGACAAGATCGCAATCGAAGTTCCAAAGAAGGTTCAAGTCAAGGGAATCTACATTCCCGAAGCTCACAAGACAATCGGCCTCGTAGAGGGCACTGTCATCAAGGTTGGCCCTGGCCGCTACTATCCTGATGGACAGCGTCGTGCTCCGGGCGTCAAAGAGGGCGACCGCGTCATCATCAACAACATCGCAGCTCTTCATCTCGACTACGAGAAGAACGGCGAGAAGAAGGATGTATGGATCTGCAAGGAACCAGAAATCATCATGATCCTTGAAGAGGGCGAACACGCAGACGAGTTCCTCGAGAACACTTCGGATCAGGCTAACGGCATGTCCAGAGCTGGCATGTTCGGAATCTAACTTCTAAGGAGGATCTATGTCATTCACAGCATGGCTAAACGAATCAAAGAACCCAGATTGTGACAAGGAGCCCGTCAAGTTCCGCAAGAAGCCAGTAGTCATCGAGGCTATCAAGTGGACTGGCGAGAACTTCGATGCAGTCAAGAAGTTCGCAGGCGACAACGTAAAACTCGAAGACGATGAACTGGTCGTCGTGACTCTCGAAGATGGAAAGGACAACAAGGCAAAGCACGCTGCTTCCAAGGGTGACTTCGTCATCAAGGGAGTTCAAGGCGAGTTCTACTTCTGTAAGCCCGACATCTTCAAGGAAACTTACGAAAGAGAGTAAAGATGAAAAAGAAGTATGTTATTCCTAGCCTGATAGTCGCATTCTTCTATCTCGCTACGATGTGCGGAATCGGCCTCTTCGGAGCTACTGCTATGTGGTTCGTGAGACTGGTTGCGCCGTACTTCTTCGCTTTTCTTGGTCTATGCGTCGTGGTCGCTCTTCCTTACCGTATCATGTGGGCGATCGACCGCAACAACGAGATCAAGCGAAAGATCGAGGAAGAGAGAAGGATGGCAGCTGCAGCGCAGCGAAACCGTGAAATGATCAAAGCCGCTAGACAATACGACATGGGAGATATGATATAATGGCCGTAGACAACGTAAATCATCCATCGCACTACTGCAAGAACAAGGCAGGAATTGAGGTTATCGAAGTCACTGGAAATCTCAATTTCGATCTTGGAAACGCATTCAAATATCTCGCTCGATACAAGAGCAAGAAACTACCAGCAGAAGATGTCAAGAAGGCAGTCTTCTATCTAAATCACTTCTACGCCAACATTAAGAAGCTCTGCAAGATCGTAGTCTGCTCTGAAGAGGACATTCCTGCTCTCGTAAAGAAGATGGAGAGATTCTGCGAAGTCGAAGATGTGCCAACCGTCAGAAGAGCTATGGAGTCTATCACTCAGGCTGTTCTAGCTGAACTGGATCATCTCGATCATCCGCTTCCTCTGCTCTCTGAATCCGAGTGGAACATCACTATCGCCGATCTGAAGACTTACGCTGAGTCTATCGCAGACAAGAAGCCGGAGGACTTCAATGGCTAAAGCTTATGACGCCAACGCGATCGAGGGTCTAGTATATCCAGACTTCGTTCGAAAGAGACCTGACATGTACATGGGCGCTACGACTGGTAAGTATGCCCCAGCGCTCTACCGCTGCCTTCGAGAGATCATCGACAACTCTCTAGACGAGTACATCATCGGTCACAACAATCTCATAGTGATCGATTACAGCACAGAAAGCAAGATCTGCACGGTCATCGACAACGGACGCGGAATTCCTACAGGTATCAACAAAAAGACCGGAAAATCCGCTCTATGGCTCGTATTTGGCCAGATGCACGCTGGTGGCAAGTTCGACAAAGAGTCTTACAAGATCTCTGCTGGTAAGAATGGAGTCGGAAACAAGGGTACTAACGCTCTGTCTAAGTGGCTCGTCGCGTACTCTAACAACAACGACAAGCGGACCTGGATGCATCAAGCGTTCGTTCGTGGCGTAGCTGACGGAGAGGTCACCAAGGGCGGATGCGGAGAGTTCGAGAAGTGGGTCAAAGACACTGGAACGATCGTTAGATTCCTACCAGACACTAAGATCTTCGAAGACGGAATCGATATGGACATCTCTAGGCTCAAGCGAGAGCTAGACGACGTGAAGTATCTCTGTCCAAAGCTTCGCATAAAGCTCTTCGTTGACGGAGCCGAGACGGACTTCTATTCAGAGTCTGGTCTAGCCGACATGGTCTCAGAGGGCAAAGACAAAGAGATTATCTTCTCTTACTCTGCCGAGAATATCGACGCTGCCATCAACTTCACTCAGCGTGAGGGATCATCGTTCCGCTCGTACGTGAACAATGTCTACACTGACATGGGCGGTACTCATCTCAAGGGATTCAGAAAAGCTATCTGCGACATCGTGAAGGAAAACTCTAAGAAGTCCATCACTAACGACGACATTCTAGAGGGAATGATCGGAGCTATTCACTTCAAGATGGCCGATCCGCAGTATCAGGGCCAGACAAAGAACGAGCTGACTACAGTATCGGCCGAGAAGGATGTTCAGGATCTACTAGACAAGCCGCTCAGAAAGTTCTTCAGGGACAACAAGTCGACTCTTGACCGGATCGTCAAGTTCGCAGAGAAGATGTATGACGAGCGTCAGAAGATGAAGGCTAGCAAGGACATGCTCAAGGGTCTGAACAAGCTCAACAACGCTGCTAAGTACATCTCTGAGAAGTTCTCTGACGCTGACAGACGCAAGTACAGAAACGTAGACGATCTCGAGATGTTCGTAGTAGAGGGAGACTCCGCTGGTGGTCACTTCAAGCAAGCTCGTGAGGGATTCCAAGCCTGTCTGAAGCTTCGCGGAAAGATCATCAACGCCGCGAAGGCTACTCAGACGCAGCTCTTCGGATCAACAAAGAAGGGTTCAGAGCAAGACGGAAACCGCGAGATCAAGGACCTGACTGCTGCACTCGGCTGTGGCGTTCTCGACCAGTATGACGAGTCTAAGCTCAGATTCAGCAAGCTGATCATCTTGACAGACGCTGACCCTGACGGACTTCACATCACTAACCTCGTTCTAGCGTTCCTTCTGAAGTATATGCCAGACCTCGTAAAGAACGGTCACGTATACACTGTGGACTCTCCGTTGTTCATGGCTAACGGCGCTAGCGCTAGAGTCTACGGAAACAGCAGAAACGAAGTCGAGAAGAAGATGAAGGAAGCGAAGTGCAAGCAGTACACGATCACTCGACTCAAGGGTTGGGGAGAGTGCAACGCTGACGACTTAGCTACTCTCTGCATCTCTCCGAAGACTAGAAAGCTGATCCAGATGAAGTATGACGACAAGACGCTAGAGACGCTAGAACAGACGATGGCTGGCGACTCCGAGTTCAGAAAGGTGCTCTTGGAGGTGAAGTGATGCTAGAATTCACTGACAAAGCTAAGATCGCTATGGCCGATGGGCTCATCAACTACATCCGCAATCACAAGAGCATAACGGGCATCTCTGATAAGATCGATACAGAATGGCACGAGGGAAAGAGATACATTCACATCGACTTCGAGGCTGTTGAAGAGTATCTGGTTCCTGGAGAAGCTATCTGCGACGCAATCGGAGCTGCTTGCGCAGCTGACGATGTAGACTTCGGCGTAGACTAACAACAAGAATGACGCTGACTGGAGTAATCAGCGCCATCTTTGTGTTTTGCGGAGTCTTATTTGGCCATCTTGTGGAAAGTGTGATGAGCGTGCAGGTTGTTCCAGACAGCAGTCGGACTGTAGCTTGCGTCGTTCGTGCACTTCTCGCTGCCGCTGATGCGGATTCCGAACTCGTCGTAGACATCCTTGAAGAAGAGATACTTCGACTTGCACTTCTCGTCCTTGAAGTTAGACAGATGTTCAGTGATCGTGTAAGTGCCGTCCTTGTTGTCGACTGTTACGCTTATGCTGTTCAGGACCTTGTATGTGTCCTGAACGTCATTGACACGCAGCGTGATGAGCTGGCTGTCGGTGCAGAGGAACTTGATCGAGATCTGGTCAGAGATCTGATTGCATTCTGCTGAGAAAGCGAATGCAGTGAAGATTGCGAGGATGAGTGCGAGTTTTTTCATTGTGATTCTCCTTGAGTTAGTTGTTAGTCTTTCCAGGGCTTTTTCTTGTCGTGACCGTTTCCGTGTCCGCGACGCCAGTTCTTTCCGTCATACGGAGAAGCCCACAGATCTCCATATCGGGTCTTCTTGTAGTGAGAGAGCTGAGAGTCTTCATCGGAGAGCTTCTGCTTGTTAGATCTCCTAAGCATTCTGTTGCATCTCTTTTTCCAGTCGCCCTGTGCTGCTGAGTCTTTTGCCATGATTATTTCTCCTGGTTTATGCTTCTACCAATTCAAGTTCTACACCCATCTTTTTCTGGAAGTCCATCCAACCTTCAACCTCTTCCTTGGAACGGAAACCGATAATACGATAAGCCTCTTCGCGAGAGCTAGTCCACTGAAGTTCGAGTTTCTGACCATTTTGGATAGGTCCCATATCCTTCAGGAGAAGTCCAGTTTTCTTGTTGCGGATGTTGAACATTTTAATTGGTCCTTGTTGAAGTTACGTTGTAAATATAAGTAAATCAAGAGAAACTCTAAACCCCTAAATTGGAGAAAACTCAAAAATATGTTCCAAGGTGCAGACAATATCAGAGGCCATAAAGAGAAGATCGAGATGACCGAAGAGCAGCTCGAAGAGTACGTGAAGTGCAAGACGGACATCTTCCATTTCGCTAAGTACTTCTATATCTTGACTCCGAAGGGCTCAAGACCGATTCCTTTGCGTGAGTACCAGATCCGAGAGGTGAAGACGCTGTGCGCAAAGGTAGAGGGAAAGAACAACCGCATCATCATGCAGGGACGTCAGTCTGGAAAGACGACTATCGCTACTCTGTATCTGACTTGGAAAGCGCTGTTCGAAGAGGACAAAACGATCGCTATCCTCGCTAACAAGCTGTCTCAGGCGCTAGAAATCATGGCTCGTATCAGAGATGCGTATGTCCGACTGCCTCTATGGCTACAGCAGGGAATCGATCCACAGCGTGGCGGCTGGTCTAAGTCATGCATAGGACTCGACAACGGCACTAAGGTCTTCGCGGCTGCATCATCATCTTCTGCTATTCGTGGTAAGTCAGTAAACTACATGCTCGTGGACGAGTTCGCTCACTTGGATGACTCTATTGCGGATGACTTCATTCAGTCAGTTATGCCGGTGCAGGCATCTGACCCGGACGCTGAGCTGATCTTGATCTCTACGCCTAACGGAATGAATCACTTTGCCGACATCTGGCAGAAAGCTGTAGCTGGAGAGAACTCGTTCATTCCCTGTAAGGTGCAATGGCACGAGATCGATGGACGTGATGAAGCTTGGAAGGCTAGAATCATTCGTGACTACGGCGTCAAGCACTTCGCTCAGGAATATGCGTGTTGTGACGAAAATCAGAAAGTTAAGATAAGAAGAAACGGAATTGAGTCAATAGTTACCTTCAAAGAGTTACATTCTATACTTGAACACGAACTTTAGTCATAAAATTCAGCATAAAATCTCATAAAAGTCAATTTTTCTATATTCAAAATTGTAAATATCGTATAAAATGGGTATAAACACTTTGAATGAGGAAATTAGACTATGAGCTTTGAATGCAAGATATGCCATGAAAATTTCGAGAAGATAACAGCGCTCACTACACACATCCAGTTTCATCACAAGGACTACACGATCCAGAGTTACTATGACAAGTTCTTTAAGAAACCAGGAGAAGGAGTCTGTCCGACTTGCGGATGTCCGACTCCTTTCCGAGGTCTCATAAAGGGTTATCAGAAATTCTGCTCTAACAAGTGCGTATGGCAAGATCCAGAAGTCAAGGCTAAGCGTGCTGAGAGCATATCGAAACTATCTGATGAACAAGTCCGTGAGTGGAGACAGAAGAACATTGAGGCTCACAAGAACGCTGACGGAAAGTGCATATCATACGAAGAGCTAGAGAAGCGTCAAAAGCGCAGCGAGGAGTCGTTCAAGAAGTACTTCAATAAAGCCGACTGTGAGTTCGTCAACTACGATCAAGATGCGCAGAGAGTCACGTTCAGGTGCAGAAAGTGCGGAAACGAGAGCACTTATGTCAGATCTCTCATCGACAGAATGGCTAGAAATGACGACTACACGATATGTTCTCATTGCTATAATAGAAAGTCAGTAAGCACAGCAGAACGCGAAATACGAGAACTGATAAGATCCATTTACACTGGTGATATTATAACGAACGATAGAAATATATTAGGTAAGAGAGAACTCGATATAGTTCTGCCAGACAAAAAGATCGCTATAGAGTACGATGGACTACACTGGCATAACGAGAATATAGTAGAGCCAAAATATCACTTAAAGAAAACAGAAGAATGTGAATCTAAGGACTATCAGCTCATTCATATATTTGAGGACGAGTGGAGATTTAAGAGAGATATTGTGGTCAGTCGTCTGAGGAGCATACTTGGGAATAATGAGCGTATATACGCTAGAGATACAGACTGTATTGAAATCCAATTTGAAGAATGTAAGAAGTTCTTAGAATTGAACCATATTCAAGGAAACTGTGTATCTCAGTGGAGATATGGTCTAATTATGAACCATGAGCTTGTAGCAGTTATGACATTTGGGAAGTCTAGATTCTCCGACGAATACGAACTACTAAGGTTCGCTAATAAGACCGGAATTGATATAGTTGGAGGAGCAAGTAAACTATTGTCACATTTCTTGAAAGACCACGAAGAGATACGAAAAATAGTGAGCTTCGCTGATCGCAGATGGTCAAGAGGAAAGCTCTATGAAGCTCTCGGATTCAGATTTGTCAGAAAGACAGATCCATCATATTACTATATAGTCGATCATAAGCGTGTGAATAGGATGAAATTTCAGAAAAGCAACCTTGTAAAAATGGGATATAGCCCTGGAAAAACTGAACACGAAATAATGAACGAACACGGCTATTATAGAATCTATGACTGTGGAACGCTAAAGTATGAACTTACTAGATGATGTTGTGATGGAGAGCAGCTAGTCAAGATCCGTAGAAACGGCATCGAGAGCGTCGTATCGATGAAGGAGCTCGCTAGCATTCTCGAATATCAGCTATAGCTCATTGACCTCAATAGAATTATCGTTGTAGTTGTACATAAGCCAGTTGATGAGATCAGACATCTTGTCCCATGTCGTATAGTCATCGTTCGGGATGACCATCCAATAATCTCCGCACTCATGGACGTCGCTGTCGCCTTCTGCCATAATAGCTTCAGAGATCTCGCAACGTTGGTCGTGGCTGAGTTCTGTTACTTTGAGCAGGAACGAGTAGTTCTCTCGATCTTCTTGGATAATGTTGATCATAAGTTCCTCAGTTTAGGAGTTTAGTCAATTTCCACATTCACTTGCAGATACGCCAACTTTTGGGCATTCACATACACCTTGTAGTTTCGGTTTGGTCCCTTCGGAGGTACTTCAACAGACACTCCAGTGATAGGAACTACTTCTGTGGTATGCTCATATTGAGAATATGTCTTTTCTGTCCTGCTAGTCGTATAATTGACCTGACACTGAACAATATCAGTATCGGACAATGGTTCAAGCATTTTAAGCAGCTCTGCTTTAGTCATGACGTGTTTCATAGTGTTGGTCCTTTTTGTTGAATCTTTTACATGCGCATCAGCTTGACTGAGCGGACGATATTGTTGTCATCAACATTGAGCTTGACTTCGCAGTTCATGCTAGTCGTATAGAACGGATAGTTGATGAGTTCGAGATCGGTGTTGCGGAGATTCTTTCCGATGTAGATGTTTTTGAGTTGTTGTTCTTTGCGGTCGAACGTGCGCTTGCGCTCTTCAGCCCGACGCTTGCGGGCAGCCTTCTTCGCAGCCTTCTGAGCTTCTTCTGCAGCCTTGGCTTCCTTCTTCTTAGCGCGACGTGCAGCAGCGCGTTCCTTGCGGCGGAGTTTTTCTTCTTCAGTGAGAGTCTTTTTCATAGTTATGGTCCTTGTTGAATTGTTTACATGTCAAATATAAGTATATTTCAGAGAAATCTAAACCCCTAAATCGGATTTTCTTAAAAGCTGTCGCGAAATAAAAATTCTGCAAAAATGAGTATATTTACATTATCATCCACACAACGGATGAGAAGGATAATATATGTCAAAGAAAGATAGAAAAGCAAAGGATATTGGCAAGACTACAACTAACGACTTCGGAACTGGTCCCGCAGCATTCAGCAAGGCCGACGAAATCATCAAGGAAATCAAGAAAGACAAGGAGCTCAACAAGCTCGTAATCAATCCCGAGACGATGAAGTATGAATGGCTCAACACCAACGTCATCTCACTAAACCTCGTCTTCTCTGGAAAGATCCGTGGCGGCATCAAGAAGGGCGCTATCACATCTATGGCTGCTGACTCTCAGCTCGGTAAGTCATTGATCGGCTACAACCTTCTACAGTGCGCCTACCGTTCTGGCATGGCGTGCGTCGTAATCGACACTGAACACGCTATCAACCTTGACCTGCTCAAGCAGCTCGGTATCGATCTGGACAAGATCGTGATCTACCAGACCTCCAAGATCAACGAGCTCAAGCAGATCTTCGCTCGAATCAACAAGGGCAAGACTCGTGAAGAGTCTATGAACACGTTCGTCCTGATGGACTCTTGGGGTCCGATCGTGGAAGTTCAGGTGATGGAGAAGGCAGAAGAGGCTTCATCTTCTGTGAACATGTCTGGCGCTAAGTTCAAGAACGAGCTCGCCAACATCATCAACGCATGCGGCAACACTACATTCGTGATCAACCACGTCTACAGCTCACTCGAACAGTATGGCGAGAAGTTCAAGATTCCTGGCGGTAAGCGCTTGTTCTTCAACTCTGACTCCATCGGCCTCGCTTCCTCTGCTGCTAAGTACAAGGACGCTCAGGACAACATCCTCGGAAAGGTCGTTACGGTCGGCGTCAAGAAGGGTCGTGGCGCTAAGGAATTCCTCAAGACCAAGTATCTCATCCGTCATGACGGCGGTCTGGATCCGTTCTTTGGTCTTCTCGACGACGCTATGGAAGCCGAAGTGGTCTTCAAGCCGAAGCCTGGCTACTACGCTAGAACCGACTACGACGTCGACAAGGAAACTGGCGAAGTCAAGAAGATGTGGAAGGAGTCTGAGCTCT
>JAEIGA010011834.1_pt1 | contig 13226 bp, 14 predicted proteins | sample 9270691 | NCBI WGS metagenome assembly JAEIGA01 (sample SAMN17057246, study PRJNA624740) | gut metagenome | biome: biome; isolation source: fecal sample | host: Bos grunniens | place: China: Xizang | collected 2019 | reverse complement strand
TCTTCATGATTGGTATCAAGTTTGATAGCTCCTACTATATGACTCCATCTACTCATATTATTTACCTCCTTTTGGCTTTCTTTGTCTTATTAAGTCTATCTTATAAGTATCTCCGCCTAATTCGAAAGTAATTATCTTTCCTGTATTTACTATTTTAACTGCGGCAGCTCCATTCATAGCAGCAACAGCCTGAGCCAATGTAGCGATGATTTCTTCTTTTGCTTCATCAGGTTTTCTTTCTACTGGTTTTCTTTCCTTTCTTTCTGCTTTTGCTTCGTGATTGATTTTAACTGTTTTAGCTTTTGCGTGTAATTGTTCTTGTTCTTCGTTAATTTCATATTCATTATCCTCTAACCATACTTCAATAGCCTCTTCTTCAGTTAAATCTAACCCCTTCATATTATTTCTTATTTCCTCATCAGGAATATTTATATCTTTTCCATTTTTTAATCTATATTTCATATTCAAAAACCACCTTTCTTAATTTAATAAACTATCTAATAACTTATGATGCTCTTTAATTGCCTCCATAACTTTATACACGTCTTTAATTGTACCCATATCAAGTCCATGTCCTCCATTGTCAGTAATACCTAAACAGCTTATATCATCAGGGTCTCCATTATACACAATAGCAATGTCTCCTTCATCATATAAACCGAAAGCTATTTCATCATCATATATGCTTATCTTTAATTGATTGAATGGTTCTTCTAATATAACCCTTTTTATATATTTTACAAACTCTCCAAAATCCCTCATAAACAATACCTCCCTTTAAAATATTATTTATTTTTTATATTTATATTATATCATATTTTTTAAAAAAAGTCAATAGATGGTTTATAAAAATTTTAAAAAGTTGCGGGAGGTAGACCTTTTCTCTATGGATCCCCTCCCTATTTTCTATCCTATTGTATCATTTCTATCCCATATGCCTAAAGCAGCTCTTGCATATGGATTATATGTATATGTTGCTAATGTTCGATGCTCATTTGCTTCGACCCCTCTTAATCTTTCTATTGATTCATTTAATCGTTCTATAAATTCTTCTCCTGGCATATTTATCGCAGTTGTAGTCATTGCTATATCATTTGGTGCAATAGCTAATCCTGAAGGATTATTGTTCGCTGATGATATAGTTATTGTTTCAGTTTCACTATTAGCTGTTTCATATTCTTCTGGGTGATGAATTCTCCAGAAAGGACAGCTAGAGCAGTCTTCTTCGCAACTATATGCAACGCCGTCATCAACTTCTATATCATTGTTATTTGGAAAGTCACACATATGTTCACGATCTAAATCACATACTGGGTGAGCATCTTCCCAATGACAGCAGCCTTGACAATTTTCTTCGCAACAGCGACAGCTGCAATAATCATCCATATAATCACACCAAAATTCTTCACACATAGAAATATTAGAACAACAGAAGCCATCTCCATTATATGAATAGTCATCATCACATTGCGGGTCATCACTTCCACAGCTATATGACCCCGGTAAATCCTCTAAGCAACATAAACATTTAACTCTTTCATCAAACACTGTCCATTTTTCAGGCTCTTCTTCATCACTTAGTTGCCATATCCAATTCTCGCTATATTCGTCATATCCATATGCATACTTTCTATTACAGTAGCAATTACCATTTCTTTTCCATTTGTTAGTTCTGCCTATATATGCGGCAACCTTTGTTTCTACTATATCTCTCAATGCTTTTAATAGTTCATCTTTAAGAGTATCTTTACCTGGATATACTTTATTAAAATGGATACTTGTCATTGTGGGACTAATAGAAATCCATTGACGCATTCTTTTATATCTAATATTTTTTAGTTCGTAGTTATCATATAGTTCATATCTACCTTCATTGTTCCAAACATAAGTTATCAATGTACTTGAATCTAATAATGCAGCAGCGCATCCATCAGCATGGCTGTCATCATTGTTATCAGCTTCTAATCTATAACAAGATTGCCAATTATATGGTGTTTCTGAAGCTGTCATTATATCAACAGGGTCAATAGAAATAGTATGTATAGCTGATATTTTTGTGTTTTCAAATATTGCGGCAATCTTAGTTACAAGCTCATCAGGTGCACCTAAACATTTTTTAAAGAAATGTGTCATAGTGCTTCCACCTAAAGTAAAATTTGGAAAAGACTTGCCTATCCATCTTTTTACTTCATAGCTGATGCTATATATATTGATTTTATTTTCTTTTTGAGAGATGAAACCATTTAACCAAGGTCTATATACAGGGAATAGTGTTGATAATTCTTCAAAGTCATCTTCTAAATCCTCTCTTGGATTATCATATTCAAATGGTATATCACTTCTTAATGAATTACCTAAAAATAAAAAGAACTTATATTTATTTTCAGCCCATTTTGTTAAGTAATATTTAATTGAGTCATCAGGAATTCTATCCATTCTAATCCCGCTAAATTGTGCCATACATTTTGTAAATTCTGGTATATTAACCATTTTTAACATATCTATATATTTTTCATCTACATCTTTTATTAAATCACAAGTTTTTAACATTTCTATCATACCCCTTTCTTTCTTTACCTTATATATATATTATATCAAAATTTTTATTTATAATCAATAAAAAAGAAGGTTTGCACCTTCTTTTTCCTAGTCAGCTACTACTGAGAAGTATGATTTTTTCTTGTCAGTTACTTTTACAACTCTACCAGCATCCACTAATTTTTTAAGTAAAGCAGATACTTTTTGATTTGTAAATTCTAATTTAGCTTCAGCGATTAACTCAGTTACAGTTACAGGTCTTCCTATTTCAGCTAAGTAATTGTAGATATCTTCTACGATAGCGTCATTTTCTATTTGAGCTTTTGTTCTTACATTAGATTTCTTTGATAGTAATTCAACTTCGTGGTCGATGAATGTAACTAATTCATCATTCCCTTCAACTATCCCTCTTAATATTTCAAAATATTCTTTTTTTGTTACTCTTTTATTTTCCATAACACACCAATTCCTTTCTTCTTTTTAAATTATTTTTATTGCTTTTAGTTTTCAGTAGGTTAGAGCTCTTAGCTACTGATAGTATCAGCGACACCAACGGGAAGGTAAGCAACTTATCGCCATCTTTCATACTTTGGTTAGCATTGGATAACCCTAGGTTGTATGATACCCGAGACTTTTTGTTAAATAGTCAGTCTAGAACCTCACGAGTTTACAATCTTTTTTGAGGAGTGATGTACACTGTGCGAAATCATATCTCCTTTTCTATATATATTATATAATAATTTTTTATTATTATCAAGAAGGAGATATATTCAGGGTCTTCCAACCTTTGCACTGTTTTATTTTTTTATAGGGGACTTTGCAACCCTAATGCAACTTTATTTTAAATAATTATCTCTTTCTATATTTATATTATATCAAAATTTTTATAAATTATCAATTAAGATAAATAAGTCAATTCATAGGTTGTTTCATCCAGTTTATAAAAATCAGCTCTACTTCCATAATCACATTTTCTTTCTTTACATACATCAAGTAACACTTGTTTATCTTTACTCTCAAGCACTTCTCCAACAACTCTATCAATACATTTATACATATATATACCACCTTTCCTTATCTCTATATATATTATATAATAATTTTTTTAAAATATCAAAGAAGTATATTTATTCATAAACTCTGGAAAACTCATAGCGAAATCGATCCCCCACCAAGTTGCTTCTAATTCCATAGGTATTTTGAAATATTCTTTGTTAAGTGCGGCGGTGTCATATACCCCGAATTCATGAGCAGCTTGTAATAACGCATATTGTTCGTCTCTATCTTCATCTAATTCATCTGTATATGTCATTATATGTCCTATTTCATGCAATATACCCATTATTAAGCTATTATATGGACAATCTGGAGCTATTTCTTTTATAAAGTCTCCGAAGAATTTATCTTCTTCTGGAATTCTTGTTTTTCCAATATAGATTATCTCACGTTCCGGATCGCATTCCATGCGTCCTTTTTGGAATTTTACTTTTATTGAACTATCAATGTCTTTTATAAACTTTTTAATTGCTCTTTTATTCATATTAAAACCTCCTACTACTTTTAAAAACTACTACTTAATTTCGTAGGAAAGATTTTTTCTTTTCTTTACTTTTTCTATATTTATTATATAATAATTTTTATAAATAATCAATAATAAATTACAAATCGCCTTTTCTATCTATTAAACCAAACTTAGTATTGGTCTGACCCCAGATCCAGTGAGCATACTCCTCAGTCATTAAAACATCAAGAGGTACAATTAAACAATTTTCTAATCCTATATATCTTGCGCCAGTACCTTGAAATTCTGGATAAGTATATTGTGTATCTAATTCTCCATGTTTTGTTTTATCTATTGTATATACTTCATCTTGTGGATGCTTTTCTACATCTTCCATAGTCCAGCCTAATTCTGTTACCAAATCTTCTAATGTATAATCTCTATATATGTTTATTTCCGTGTCAAATGAATATCTTTCATGAGCAGTTTCTGATACTAACCAATCTCTTTTCATATGAACCTCCTATTTAAATTCACTTTTATCTCTTGGCGGAATAAGTGTTGTATATCTTTGCATTAAGCACGCAACTCTTTGTTGTTGTTGATTTAATTGTTTTTGTAGTATGCTTTGTTTTTCTTTTTCTATGTTAATTAACTGTACTAAATCAACTCTTTCTTGAGAGGTATATCCTTTTAAAACAGCTTCCGTAGGAGTTATACCAGTTTTATCACCTTTTTTAGTGTTGCATCTTTCACATAAAACTTGATAATTACAGATATTATCATATCCTCCAAGAGCTCTAGGATATATATGGTCTTTAGTTAAAACTAATTCCTTACCATCTGCGGCAACTCCATATACATTCAAATGATATTTTGCTTTTTTACCATATCTATTTTTTTCTATTGCGGCAAATGATGCTTCTAAACCACATTGAGTGCACTTACATCCATGCTCATATAGATTTTCATATCTATCTGTATCTGTTACCATAGTATAGTTCTTATATATAACCTTTCCTAATGGCTTTGCTTTTACCAATAGACGCAAAGCACTTTCAATATCTTCTTTTGATATTGTATAATACCTTTTCATATCACTCATTCCATTTCTCCTTTCCTTTATAAATATATTATATCATAATTTTTTATAAAAATAAACAATAATTTTTAAATGGGTATATTAAATTAATGATTTGTGTAATAATTTTATATAGTTTGAAAGGAGCGAAATATTTATGAGCTATATAGTCAAACAAGGAGAAAATACAGACTATCAATATAAAGAAATAATAGTTGATACTGAAGCAGAAATTTCTACAATAGATAATGCACATATATGTCCAGGAAGTGTTGTATATGTTATAGCAAGCGGAAGTGTTTATATATTAAACAGTGAAAAAATGTGGGTGAGACAGGAAACTGGCGCGATAAGTCCACAAGATGCTACTGCATTGGCAGAGGACATAGCAATGGGAAAAACAGCGTATGTTAATGGGAAAAAAATTACAGGTACTGTGTTTGAAATTGTAGAAAATGAGCAACATCAAGAGTCTTGGAATCAAGAATTAAATGTTGAACATCATACTAATTTTTCTATATTAAAAATGCGAGGTCTTTCAACTGATGATAATTATTTATTAAGACCTGGAAGTGCAGTGGAATTAAATACACGATTAGATATCTTTACAGACAAAATAGGATTAACACCAGAAAAAATAATAGAAGGATATGAAATTTTAGGTGTAAAAGGTACCGCAAGCGCGTCTGGTGAATTAGTCGCACAATTAGAAGCAAGAATTGAAGAACTAGAGGCAGAAATAGAAGAAGCTAATAAAATTATCGACCAATTAAATGGAGAAGGGGTGTAATATGAGTACAACAGGATTAACAGAAAAATTAACTTTAGCATTAAATTCTAAAAATGCAATTAAAAGTACTTTAGTAGATAGAGCCGCCATTGAAGAAGCAGCCCCTTTCAATGAGTATGCTGGGGCAATTGAAAACATTGGTGCAGATTTACCAGATATTGCGAGTTGGGTTGAATATGAACTACCAGAAAGAATGATAGATTCTAGAAAATATACTTATGATGCTGAACATATTTTTATTTATGATGGCCGTTCAGACACACAAGGATTGTGGCGTTTAAATAGTAAAACACAACAAATTATACAAGTAATAGATAGCGGATGCGGATATAGTAAATTTTATAAGCTTGATGATATCCATCTTCTAATTGCGGGGGGTGGCTATGAAAGTAATATTCTTTTATATAACTTAGAAAATGATACTTGTGAAGTATTAGTTTCAAAAATTACTATCGGCTCTTTTACAGAAATTTCAACTGGATTTTTAGCAATTAGTAGTAATACAAAATACAACTCATATTTTATTGATAAACATACTTTTCAAGTTACTAACTTTGGAACAGATTTTACTGATTGGACAGTAGGTTATACAGATGAGACTCATACATTATTATATCGTAGTAAGGGATATAATCCATATGTTATTGATAATAATACTCATGAAGTTACACAATTAATGGGAATGATTACAACCACATATAAATGGAAAGCTATTAAAACTGATGATAATACTGTTTTGCTTTCGCATGGTAGCTCTACTAAACCTAATACAGAGTATCTTGGTATATGGGAATGGAAAAAAGCTGAAAATATAGCGACTAAAATTTATGAAGAAGGATGGTACTTAGATACCTGCGCCAATATGAATAATAAAGTTATTTTAAGATGCTCAGAAGCAAAACAAAACTTATTAATTTACGACAAAGCAACTTCAGTAGTGGAAATATTATTAGAAAATGTAGGTTATTCTCGCGGATGTAATAATTTAAGTAGAATTCCAGAAGGAGCATTGATAACTCATTCATTAAATAATAACAATGCTATTTATATTTATAATGAAGAAAACGAAGAGTTAATTCAATCAGAGCAAGTTTATTCTTATGATTTTAAACATTATGTTACTGATTATGGAGTATTTTTGGGAACTGGAAATACAACAGCTGGATATTACTATGACAACGCAGCTAGAAAAATAGCCGGAGCAGGATGTTATTTTACTTCAGGTTTCGTGGTATTAGAAACTGCTTTTGGACAGATAGTATATGGTTGCCAAAATGGTCTTTATCTTAATAGGTATGTAGATGGAGTGCGTAATTATAAAGTTGTTGGAGATAATAGACAAACAGCAAACCATAAATATACAAAATATGTTGAAACAGATGATTATTATTATTTCTATGGTGGAGGAACAAGTAATTATAGTTATATTGTTAAACAAAATAAAAATGATTATGATGATAGTGAAGTTTTATTAAACTCTACTAGCGCAGTGCATTCTTCTATGATTGTTGCTGGGCATACAGTTTATATATATGGAAATAATTTATATACTTATAATGAAGACTCAGGTGAAATTACAACATGCCCAATTAATGAGTTTATTGACAGTGAAAAGAAATTGGTTGCAGCATATGATATGGCTACAACAAATAATTTAAGATTTACTGATGAAAGAGGTATTATTGACCCTGTAACAAATACAGTTTCAACTATCCCATTTAGAAAATATTTATGGAAAAATTATACTTTTGATAATTATGGAGTAACTAATATCAATAATGGACAACAATACCAATTTAAATATCCTTATGGAAGTTTAAGTAGCGGTTGGGGCTTTATAGACTATAATTATACAGAAGGTAACAAAGTAACTGTATTTAATAATACAAATGTTTTTACAGCCATCTGTAAAAATGCAATAGTAGTTTGCAACAAAGAATAAAAAGAGAGGTATTAACCTCTCTTTTTTTATTTTATATTTGAATATCTTTCGCTCATTAGTTTTTCTAAACACAATTCCCATCCAGTTACGCCTTTACAGATTTGTTCAAATAATACTGGAGAAGCCCCAGATACAAATGAAACATCATCTCCGCCATCTAATATTATGTTATTTCTTGCACATACATTCCAATATACTAATTTAGGAAGTGTTAATCCAGCTTCAGCCCATTCCTCTCTAATTCTTTCCATATTAGTTTGTGTATTTTTTGATGTCCATGCGTGGTAATTTCCTCTACCCCAATAGCAGTCTGAACCTTCATCAATTTCCATATCAGAAATTACTATAATTCTTTCTGGAAGTCCTTCTTTTGAAGTTTTTAAAGCTGTTTCTTTTAACAAAGCAAATACAGCATCTAAATTAGTATTGTCTATTAAATTAGTTTTATATATTCTATATACCTTGTCTACGAAATCTAGTCCTTCACATTCAATTAGTTGTGGTTCACTCGCAAATGAAATGTAATGGTTAGCAAAATTTCCTTTATTTCTTTCAGCCATATATAAACTTAATGAAATAGCTACATCAATAGGTCTAATAGAAGTACCATATGTAGATGTCATTGAACCAGATGTGTCACATACACATATTGCATTTGCAGCATTTCCATTGATATAGTCTGGTAAATTTTCCCAGTATTTATTTACTATATTTCTACGAGTTTGTATTTCTTCATCTACCTCTCCATTAGCGTCCCAAACATAGTAATTATCAAGAGCTTGTTTAACAACTTCATATGGATATACTGTTACAGCATTTACTTTTGCATCGCTTTTTGCAAATTCTGCATATTTTTTAGCCAATATATCTCTTGCGGCAAATGCATTTTTATATTTAAGTCCAGCTTTTGAAGGAAGTTTATCAAATTCTATTTCGTCCCATCTATTTTCACTCATTAGTTTTTCAACTATATTTATTTTTGTTCTTAACATTGCAAGCATTTTTCTATATTCTTTATTTGTCATTCCTAAGAATTTTCTAATTATATGTGCTGTCTTTATTGTAGTTTTTGAAGAAGCGTTTATTGATGGTATCCATTTGCCTAATAAAGATGGAGTTTTTGAATCCATATCTAATAGTAATTGTTGTTTTATCATTTCAAGCATATCTCTTTCTAGTGGAGTTCCAAGAGCTACATAAATTAAGTCATCCCATCTACCATATTCAGATACATAAACAAGATTTCTTTTTGCTATCTCTGTTTGATATGTACATAACCATTTATAGCACACTCTAAAAAATCTTCTTTCTCCTTGTCCTCCGCGGCAATCTCTTAAATAAAATAAACATTTTAATGCTAATGATTCATCTTCAGCTAATGCGTTTTTAAATAATAAAATGCAATCTCCATCATTATGTGTTCTATATGCCCCACCAAATGCAAACATATCATATACTTTTCTTAAAGTAGATTTATGTGCTATCGCACCATTTTCTGTTATTGCAATATTTGTTTCTCTTTTTAAACTATCTAAAAAACTCATTTTTAAAATCACACTTATTCTTTTTCAAGAATACCTTTCTTTATTTATTTTCTATATATATTATACTATATTTTTTTCTAAAAATCAACTATAAATATATATATCTGGTCTAAATAAAACAATTTAATAAAAATTTTTTTCAAATAGTTTTAGAATACAGAAGGAGGAAAAACTATGATATATTTAGTAAAACAAGGTGCAAAAGTAGACTATAATTATAAAGAGTTTTATTTAGATAGCGCCGAAGAATTAGATAATATTGATGTAAAATCATGCTGTCCTGGAAGCGTGGCTTTTATTATTACAACAGGAGTAGTTTATATGTTAACAAGTAAAAAAGAATGGAGGATACAATAATGGATATTGTTACATTAGCATTAGCAAAGGCTTATGCCAATAAAGTTGCTGCAGGCTATAGTAGTATTATAGCAGAAGGTAATACTTTAATTTTTAAATATAATGATGGAACTGAAGCAAAAGTAACTATTCCTGCAGTAGAAGGCAAATCCGCATACCAAATATGGTTAGAGCAAGGTAATACCGGAACAGAGCAAGATTTTTTAAATGTCTTAAAGGGTGAGCAAGGACCTAAAGGAGAGGACGGATTAGATGGCTATACACCAGTAAAAGGTGTTGATTACTGGAATGAAGAAGATAAGCAAGAAGTAAAAGGATTTATTGATAATTCCATAATGAAACTAGAGAATGTTTTAAGAGATATTTTAGAAGCAATACAAAATAATGGGACAATTGAAGAAATAGAACAATTAATTATTTCTTACTTTGAAGATAAAACAATAGAGGAGGTAGAAGGGTAGTGAAAAAAACAAATAATTATGGCTTATCTTTATATGAAAAGACAGATAAGTTTAGTATTACAGCAGAAGAAAATTCTTTAAATGCTAATATAGAAATTATAGATAATGCTTTAAAAGAAAAGGCTGATAGTAATGCAATTCCAACCAAAGTAAGCGACTTAGAAAACGATAAAAATTATTTAATCTCTGTACCAATTGAATATGTAACAGAAATTGAATTGTCTGAAAAAGGATATGCAACAGAAAGTTTTGTAACAAATAAAATTGCAGAGGCGGAATTAAGTGGCGGAGAGGTTGATTTATCAGGATTAGCAACAAAAGATGAGTTAAACGCAAAAGTTGATAAAATAAAAGGCAAATCACTAGTAGATGATACTGAAATAACAAGATTAGCAAGTATTACAAACTATGATGATACTGAAATAAAAAGCCAAATCAATTCTAAGGCAGATAAAACAGCAATTCCTACAAAAGTAAGTGACCTAGAAAACGATAGTAAGTATCTAACTTCAATTCCTAATGAATATGTTACGGAAACAGAACTTAGTGCAAAAGGGTATTTAACAGCAGTTCCAAGTGAATACATAACTGAAACTGAATTAAATGCAAAAGGGTATCTGACACAGCATCAAGATCTGTCAAGTTATGCAAAAACAGCTGACATACCTACAAAAGTAAGCGACTTAGAAAACGACAGTAAGTATTTAACTGCTGTGCCTAGCGAATATGTAACAGAAACAGAGTTGAACAATAAAAAGTATTTAACAAGTGTACCAAGTGATTATAAAACAAAGACAGAAAACGATAGTTTATACCAAGCGAAAGGTAATTATTTAACAAGCTATACTGAAACTGATCCAACAGTTCCTAGTTATGTTAAAAGTATAAAAGAAACAGACATTTCAAATTGGAATAACAAATCAACGTTTAGTGGCAATTATAATGATTTAACTAATAAGCCTACTATTCCAACAGTCCCTACAAATATTAGTGCTTTTAATAATGATAAAGGTTATTTGACAAGTTATAGTGAAACAGACCCAACTGTACCTTCACATGTTAAAAGCATTACAACAACTGATATTTCTAACTGGAATAATAAAAGTACATTTAGTGGAAGTTATAATGACCTATCGAATAAACCAACTATACCAACTAAAACAAGTCAATTAACAAATGATAGTGGATTTTTAACAGAAGTTGAATTAACACAAGAACAGTTAGATGAAATAATAGATGCAGTAGTAGAGGCTCAAACAGTAGAATTTGTTGATAGTACTGCTGATTGTGTGGATACATCGAAAAAGTATGTTCTACCTGATGGATACATTTATGCTTATATGAGTAAAAAATTTGAAGTTTTACATAATGCCAATGATGGTAGCGGATTACTTAACACAAGCCATACTGCAAATTCAGCCGTGGACAAAACCAGAACTAGAACAGGAACTTTTTTAACGCAACCAATAACAGTTGATAAAAATTGGGATGATTGTATTGTAAATATTAGCGGTATAGAGAAATTAGTGGAGAATTATTATTCTACATTTTATGCTGTTTACTATGATGATAATGGGGATTGGCTTGGATATAGAGGTGCGAGTAGTTTTGGGTTATCAGATACAGAACTTACACTGCCAATATCTGTCGATATAGCTTCGACCGATGCTAATGGTACAAGACTTTGGACTAATACTAAATATATTCGTATGATGCTTTCTATAAAGGATGCTAACACCTCGATAACTAACAGTGATATTGAAAGCCTTGTCATTAACTTTGAACGCTTAGATACAACAGAAAATATTTATGGTTGGTACTCTACTGGACAAACATATTCAAGCGATGAAGAAATATCACAAATTTCATCAGATGTTGCAGATTTACAAACTAGAGTTACTGTTTTAGAAGAAACAAGTAGTTCGGGTGGTACAGGAAATGCAATTGTTGGTTCAGGAGCCAACTGGTATGCTATGGGTGATAGTATTACTTACGGAGGTTATGCCCCATCATTAACTGAATATTACCCACCAATAGTAGGTCAAAGATGGGTAGATTATGTAGCAAAATATAACGGATATAATCTTACAAATCTCGGCGTAAGTGGTTCTGGATTTTTAACTGGAAAGACTTTTAGAACAATAATAGATGAAGTTGTAGCAAAAGATGATACTGCAAGTTTCAAAAATGCAGACCTTGTAACGATTATGCTAGGTATTAATGATTGGAAGAATTATAGTGTTATAGATAAAATGGGTACTATAGATGATGACATTTCTACAGGTGGCACAATTATATCAGAATTGAGATATGGTTTAGAACAAATAATCGCTCAAAATCCATTATGTAAAATAATTCTTATTACTCCACTTAACGCTAAACTTGGAGGCAGAGGAACTGAGGAAACAAATTGGGGATATGGATATGCAGGAGGAGATACAGTAGGTGGAAGCTTAAAGGACTTCGGGGATAAATTAGTTGAAGTATGCAGATATTACGGAATACAAACTATTGATATGACAAATAATTCAGTTGTTAATCGTAAGAATATAGCATCAGTTTTAGGAGATGGACTTCACCCTACACTTGATGGCTATAAAGTAATTGGACTAGAGCTAGCAAGAAAAATAACATTTGCTTAATTAAAATAACGCGAGTTTACTATTATCCAGAGAATGACGGAACTCATCCAAATGCATTAGGTTTAAAAGTAATTGCTGGTAAAATTGCGGGCAAATTATTAAGCGAGTATTAATACAAAGAGAACTTCGGTTCTCTTTTTTTTTATGCATAAAAAAGAAGCCCTATGTTCAAAATAAACATAGGGCTTCAGGAAAGGGATTTTGAAAATGAAACAAGACAAGAAAAATAATTTCACGCACTCCGTTGTAAACATCTGAAACATTTCATAAAGTAATGTCTTTTCTACGCTCAAATTCTGCGGCTTGAGTAACCATCATAAAGCCTAATTTTTCAAATAAAAATCAGATATTTTTCCATGTATTTGTTCTA
>JAEIGA010011833.1_pt1 | contig 13226 bp, 10 predicted proteins | sample 9270691 | NCBI WGS metagenome assembly JAEIGA01 (sample SAMN17057246, study PRJNA624740) | gut metagenome | biome: biome; isolation source: fecal sample | host: Bos grunniens | place: China: Xizang | collected 2019 | reverse complement strand
CGATATGATATAGCATCCTTCTGGCGGGGCTTAGCATAGTAGGCAAAGGCAAGGAGCGTGGCGGTAAGCAACAACATACCTCCCACAACCACCATGATATAGTTCGAAGCAAGCACCGCATCTATCTGGTCCTTAAGCGCAAAACCGACAAAACCAATAGGAATCATCGAGATGATGAGCTTCAAAATATAAGACTTCTCGTCGTTCATGCCTCGCGTGAATAGTCCCCTGAAAAGACCCACTATATCACGCCACAACACCACGATGGTACTCAACACCGTAGCGGCATGTAGCGCCACATCGAACGTAAGATTCTCCTCCAGCTTCACGCCAAGCAACTCCTTAGCCAACTGCAGATGGCCACTGCTCGATACAGGCAAAAACTCAGTAAGGCCCTGTACTGCACCTAAGACTATTGACTCAAATACCTCCATAGATTTATTTGTTATCCATATTGTTGTTACCACCTCTATCAAAGCGAACCATGATAGCCAACACCTCTATCACAAAGCCCAAAAGCACCACGATTGGAGCAATGGTTATACGGCGGGTAGAGTATATCGACCAGTCGAACTGAGTAGCCGTATGCTCGCCACCACCCGACATGAGAATAAAGCCCACGACGATGACCAACACGCCGACACCCATCAGTGCATAGTTCTTGGCGCTAAAAGGCATGCGCTTATTATTTATATTTTCCGACATAGTTTAGAATAGATATATCTTATTCGACTTCATGTTTACAAACTTATTGACAGCAAATGCGCTAAAAAGCACTGTAATGACAATACCCAAAACGACAATGGCTCCTACAATGATACCCACCTCACGATACTCTACCAACGATAGGTTTTCGGGAGTTACGCCACTAACACCATACACCACTCCAACAAGCATGACAGCTGCTATAATGCCTGCCACAACACCCTGCTTAAGGGCTGCGCCGAGCAAGGGTCGCATAATATACCACTTCGTTGCACCAACAAGCTTCATAGTGTTGATAAGGTAGCGCTTCGAGTAGATAGCCAGACGTATAGTATTGTTTAGCAGCAGCATAGAGATTACAATGAGGACTCCCAAGAAGATAAGCAGGCCTACCGATACGTATGATATTATTTCGTTCATACTCTCCACAACATCCACCGGAGGCACAGCAATATACTCTACCCCTTCTACACCATCGAACATAGCACAGAACTGGTCAAGCGAGGCTCTATTAGCATACTGCTCCATCAGAGTGACCTCATAGCTGTTGCGTAGCGGATTTTCGCCAAGCAGCAGGTCTAGGTCCACCTCAAACTGCTCACGGAAGGCCTCGTCAGCGAACTTATCCTCCTTGGCCATATAGCTAATATCACTACTCATCGCCGAAGCCTCTATAGCACCAACAATGCGACTCTCCACCTCTGGTGCCATGTCATCGGCTACCTCCACAGACACCACTACGCCAGTGCGTAAGTCGTGAGCCGCAGAGAGTGCAGTAAAGGTAACATAGCCAACCACACCCAACATAAACAACACAAGGGTTATGCTCATCGTAGAAATAACATACGAGCGACGCACCTTGCGATTCAAACGTTTATCTCTTCCCTCAGTCATAAATTACTCTATCTTTTTATCCATTTTTCTATCTCTGTACCAGCGATATAACGGCATGCACACCACAACCACAAGCGATAGAAGTATCAACCATGAAGCTACTCCAGTAATCGCCGTTGCCACACCCCACTTAGGCGCTTTGAAGCGCCACTCGACTATATGTTCGCCTGCAGGAAGCTCCATACCGCGCAGAATATAATCCGCTGCAAAGTAGTCCGCCTCCTTGCCGTCGATATATGCCGACCAGCCCTCAGGATAGTATATCTCCGAGAAGACGCACAACACATTCTCAGGAGCATCGTACTCATATTTCAGATAGTTGGGAGCATACTCCACCAACTCGATATATCCATCATTATCGTACCACACATCGAGGCCCTCTACACCACTACCCACAACAGCGGTGTTATATAGATCGACAACATCCAATGCTTCAAGCTCCTTGGTGGGGGTATCCGCCACCTCAACGCTATTTACAAACCACGCAGCACCAAAGGTATAGTTTTGTTGCACTGCGCCACCAGCGATTGTATAGCGCGTATTTAACATAGCCAGCACCTCAGGGTTAGCCGTATAGATGTAACGGTGTAGCACATCGTCATAGCGCTGCAACTTAGCACCATGATAACCATCCACCGAGCGGTGGAAGTTCGAGGCGCGTGCACTGCCTCGACTATCGACGTCGTAGACACGATAGCCCAAATCTGTATCTTTGAGAATCTCCTTATCGGCCTTTGTCGCCACCACCTCCATGGGGGCTACATTACTCCACTTACTATCGTTCATATAGCGCTTGTCGACACCCATTATATCAACTACAGCAAGCACACCAACGACCATAACCACAGCAGCGGCAACCAACCACGACTTCGTCGTAATGCGGTCGCGAAGTGCAACATAGGCAACAACAACGCCTGCCGAGAGCACGATATAGCACATCGAACGCATAGCATCACCAACAAAGGCCTCACTACGTACCTCCTCGAGCAACATGCGAAGCTGCTCAACCCAGTAAGATGCTCCCATATCCGCTACGAGCGCTTGCACGCCATAGTCTGCATTTATTCCCATGAGAACATAGAGCAACACAACAACTGCAAGAGCCACGCCCACAGCAACATACTTCTTGCGAGCCACCACCTCGTTTGACACAAGCTGCCAGAGCGCTATGGCCGCAAAGAGAGGCACACTCCACTCCACAACCACCAAGGCCATAGATACCGTACGGAAACTCTTGTAGCCTGGCAAATAGTCGTACATGAGTTCGTAGAAGCCCATGATGTTGCTACCCCATGCCAACAACACCATAAGCACGCTCACCGCAACAAGCCACCAGCGATAGCGAGCAGGAGCAAGCACCACTCCTATTATAGCAAGAAAAACAACCACAGCACCGAGGTATGTTGGGCCTGCAGTATAGGGTTGTGCGCCCCAATAGTTCGATACATGTCCCGAGAGCGTCGACCACTTATTGCTATAAAACCACTCGACGTCACTACGCAGGTCTGCATCGTTATTCATGTAGTAGACTATATCGTCACGCGTAATGGTGGAGTCATACTCCTGATATAGAGCCGTAACATCATCTATCGTATCCTCGATCATCGCCTCTTGTGTAGCATTGCTGGCAAGAAACTCCTCCACGCGAGCATCCACATCCCCCGATGCAGAGCCCATATAGTTGGGAACAAGCATATTAAGGCTCTCAGCCACGCCATAACTCCACATGGTATTGTAGGCTATCTTATCCTGACGTGCCTTCTCAGCACTCACCACCTCCGACTCTCCGCGCGAGGTGCTATCACGATGTTGCATGGTATACCACAGAGGGGCAAAGTTTGAGCCTACGGCAAGCAGTGCCGCAACACCCAGCATAGCCGTAGCAAGTGCAAACTTCTTAAGACTCTTGCCCACAATGGCAAACACCAACTCACTGATCCACAGCGCTACACAAGCCAATAAGAAGTAGTATGTTATCTGGGGATGATTAGCTCCCAACTCCAAAGATCCGAATAACGCAGCGAGTGCAGAACCCACCCATACATTTTTGCGCAACGCATACCACACAGCACCTACCAAAGGTGGCGCATAGACCAGCGCCCACATCTTAGTGATGTGTCCTGCATCTATAATCAAGAAGAAGTAGGTCGATAGTCCGTATGCCAAGCCAGCGATGATACCTATCCATGGGTTAATACCCATAAGCACGACCGCCAACATCATGAATATCATGGCAAAGAGCGTCATGTTCATGGGGTCGCCAACGACTTTTACTACACCTCCAAGACCCTGCTTCACATCCTGCGTGGGATACTCCACATCGATAAGATAGGCGGGCATGCCCGAAAACATACCACCTGTCCACTGTGGATCCTCCCCCGTAGCCTCGCGGTGCGCACGGATATCGGCCGACATACCAGCGTACTGCGCTATATCGCCCTGTCCCAACGACTTACCATCAAACTGAGGAGCATAGAAGTTGTAGCTCACCACCCAAAATATAAGGACTCCCATCAACCATGGTAGCGCCTTCTGCAACCACCACATGAGGGAGTAACGCTCAAAATCACCACTGATAATATTCATAGCTATGCACTACTTGCGTCTATTCTAACGAAATAAATCGCCCAAAGTTACGAAAAAAGTTGCGTTTTCAATCCTTTCTCGCAAAAAAACATTATCTTTGCCTAATACTTATGACCTAATATTGTATGATTACTATTGACGCAATACGTCAGCCTATTGGCGAAGACCTTAAAGCATTCGACAAATTCGTTGCCGAAAACATCAATGCCGAAGGCGAGTTGCTGCAAGAGATGTTAACTCACGCGTTATCATCGCGTGGTAAAGGCGTACGCCCCATCCTCACAATGCTCTCGGCTTTGACATGCATGCCCGACAACCCAAACCCTGAGGAGCGCCACTGCTCAAAGCGCACATACCTCGCTGCACTAATCATGGAGATGATACACACAGCATCACTCATCCATGACGACGTGCTCGATGATGCTGATGAGCGCCGTGGCAAGCCTTCGGTGAATGCTAAGTGGCAGAGCAACCTTGCCATCATCCTTGGCGACTACATCCTCGCTAAGACCATGGCTTTGGGCATGGCATCTGCACAGTACGACATTGTATCATATGTAGGTTCTGCGATGGCAACACTCTGCGAGGGCGAGATTCTTCAGAGCCAGCACGCCCGCAACCTCGACACCACACGTGATGACTACTTCGATATCATATACCAAAAGACAGCAAGCCTCTTAGGTGTATGTGCGGCACTCGGAGCCCTCTCTGTGGGTGCGTCACGCGAGGATGTCGACCGCATGCGCAAGTACGGCGAGGCTCTCGGTATTGCATTCCAGATTCAGGATGATATCCTCGACTACAACCGCAACAACAATACTGGCAAGCCCGCAAACAACGACCTTCGCGAGCAAAAGATCACCCTACCAATGATTGAGGTAATGAATACAAAGAGCGAAGAGGAGGTCAACGAGATGAAGGAGCTGTTGAAGCGCTGCAAGGATGACGAAGCGGCACTCGACAAGCTACACACCATCGTTGTTGAGGGTGGCGGCATGGAACGTGCTACGGAGGTTATGCAGGCATACCTATCACGCGCTATGCACCTCGTGTCGAAATACGAGGATACACCCTATCGCAAGGCCATGATCGACCTATGTACCTTTGTTGCTGAGCGAGATAAATAAGCCATATATATCAACATAAATACCTGAATAACAATCCAATAAATAAGACCATGAGTACACAAAAAAAGAGTAATGTATTGGCTATAATCGTGATGATTCTCTTGTTCGGAATGATCTCGTTCGTAACCAACCTCGCATCGCCCATGGGTGATGTTCTAAAGAATCAGTTTAACGTCGCCAACTGGATGGGCACACTTGGCGTATTTGCCAACTTCATCGCATACGCTTGCATGGGCATCCCAGCCGGCAACCTCCTCCAGAAGCGTGGTTATAAGTTCACTGCACTCAGTGCCGTTATCGTCGGTTTCACTGGTGTAGGCGTGCAGACTATTGCTGGTATGCTTGCTGGCAACCTCGCATTCGGAGTATATCTTCTTGGTGCATTTATCGCAGGTTTCTCGATGTGCATGCTTAACATCGTTGTTAACCCAATGTTGAACAAACTCGCTGGTGGTGGCAACCGCGGTAATCAGCTCTTGCAGGTAGGCGGTTCGTTTAACTCTTTCATGGGTACTGCCGTGATCTTCCTAACAGGTATCTTTGTACCCAACATCACCAATGCTCAGATCAAGCAGGTATTCCCATTGATGTTTATTGCATTGGCAATTTTCGCACTTGCATTCGTTGTAATTCTATTTACCAACATCCCTGAGAATGAGCGCGTAGCCACTGCAGACGACAAGAAGGATTCTAAGATTGGTCCTATGTCATTCCGCCACTTCACTCTCGGTGCTATCGCTATCTTCATCTATGTAGGTGTAGAGGTCGGCATACCCAACGTATTGCAGAAGTGGTTGCAGAATGGAGGTCTTGATGTCACTACAGGTAATGCAGAGGGCATCGCTGCTACGGTTGCTGCAACATACTGGTTGTTGATGTTCTTCGGTCGTCTTGCAGGTGCTGCACTTGGAGCTAAGTTGTCAGCTAAGACAATGCTCTCAGCAGTATCGCTTCTCGGCTTAGTACTGGTTGGTGGCGCCATGGCTCTTGACACAGCAATTACTGTTAATCTTCCCGTATTCAAGGGCACAGAGGGCTTCGGCATGGCTGAGGTTCCCATCAACGCTGCATTGTTGGTATTGTGTGGTTTGTGCACATCTGTGATGTGGGGTGGCATCTTTAACCTCGCTGTTGAGGGCTTGGGTAAGTACACTGAGCGTGCATCGGGCATCTTTATGGCACTCGTATGTGGTGGTGGTATCCTCCCATTGTTGCAGAACGGTATCGTGGACTGGACTGGCAACTACTTGACCAGCTACTGGGTAATCATCGCGGGTCTTGCATATTTGTTGTTCTACGCATTGGTAGGCTCGAAGAATGTGAACAAGGATATTAAAACCGAGTAACAAGCATACTATATATTAATAGGTAAGCTACTAAGAAGCCCCAAAGTTCAAAGACTTTGGGGCTTTTCTATGCACTATACACACGTGCCGCACATGGAGGTATATACTCATGAAAGGACTCAACAAACCAAGCTGATAACTACAAGCGCTATATTTATACATATTTGATTTATTATTTATATCTTTATGCAAAATTTATGTATGAAGAGATTTTTTTTACTACTCACACTTATTATTACGAGCGTAGGCGTACTACAAGCACAGAGTGGGGCGCTTACACTCGGTATTAAGGGTGGGCACAACGCCGTACATGGGCCTTTTGTAGCCACATCTATCGAAAGCAGATATAAGTTTGAGGAGTACTTCGCAATAGAGGGTGGCGCACAGTACAACACCATAGGGCGCGTTGCAGCAGCCCTCATGCCTCACTATTTCCACGACTTCAGCTTTGGACGCATAAGCGGTGAGGTACTTCTTGATTACTCGTACCAGGGGCGTATGAATAGCTACGCTATAGGTTGTGGCGCCTCTTTAGATATTCGAAGCCTATGGGTGAAGATAGGCTACTACCACCGCACCATCACATTAGCAACAGATAGACTCTGCGAGCCATTCAACATCTATTACGAGCTGGGTGTACGCTGCCTACCAAGACTCAACCAGTGGGACTTAAATATCCTATTAACTAACTGTAGACTCTTCGAACTGGAGCGACACTACCAGCCCTCACTTGCTGTTGATGCGTGGTGGTATCCCATAGAAGAGTTGGGAGTGCGGCTGGGCATAAGTTACAAGCCTGCCGGGATGTTTAATATCTCGAGTGACTATTATCAATTTTATGCAAACGTAGGAGTATGTTACAGATGGTAAGAGGCATTATATTGGTAGCGATAGCACTGCTGACCGGCTGCGATGCATTTGACATAAAGGGGCTTATTGTCCCTACGGGGGATGTCGTCGACAGTCGTTTCGAACAAAGCATGGCGCTAAATGGCAACAAAGCAACTGCAACAATCGACGCGGAAGAGTCGTACACATTCTACGCATGCGCCGACCCACATGTTAATGACACATATGACAATCTGCGCGAGTTCGCCACACTGATGCGCAATGACCCAAAGTGTCGCTTTGGCATTGTCCTTGGCGATTGCACAGACCATCGCGATGCCTATCCGAAGTATGTAGAAGCTATTGAGTACGCTGATGAGATTCAAGCAGCTAATAAACCGATATTCTCGCTTATTGGCAACCACGACATCTACTTCAATGGGTGGAATAATTACTACAGATTGCTCGGAGCCTCGGTATACTGGTTTGACGTAAACTTCGCCACAGGGCGCGACCTATTTATCTCTCTCGACTCAGCCAGCGGCACACTGGGCAAGAAGCAGACAATGTGGCTTAAAGCCTTTTTAGCCGCGGAGAGGGATAAATACCGACACTGCGTGGTGCTTACACACACAAACCTCTTCTACACCGACAACTCTCAGCAAGGCTCGGGTAACATGGCATTGGAGGAGAGCGCAGCACTTATCGCACTATTGAGTCGCTACAACGTGACACTATGCCTGCAGGGCCACGACCACTATCGCGAAGACTTGACATTTGGAGGAGTGAGATATACCATTGTTGGCACCATCCGCGATGAGGCACCCAAACCAGAATACCTCACCATACGCATGTCAAACAGTGGTGCAGAGTATGTGTGGGTGACAATGAAGTAGAGGGTATATACCGCGAATATGTTTAAAGACCTATACCATCCGGACAGACAGAACTAAAGCCGATAGCATATTTTGCTTTGTAGAAAATGATGAGCGCTTGCACGCGCAAATAGACATAAAACAAAAACGGATGACGCGAGTCATCCGTTCTGCTTTGTGATCGAGCGGAGAGGGAGGGATTCGAACCCCCGGAGCCTCGCAGCTCAACGGTTTTCAAGACCGCCGCAATCGACCACTCTGCCACCTCTCCAAAGGACAAAAGTATAGCATTTTTTCTAAACCACCAAATAATTTTGTAACTTTTTTACAATAATTTTCACACCCACTAATTATATCATTGATAATCAACATTATATAAATGCAAGTATTTTTAGTCTAAATTTAAGAATTTAGCGACATTAGTAAATTCTCACGCATTTTTTTGCACTACGCCACAATATCACAAGAGAGAGATACAATATATATACATGCGCGTAGACCTATCACGGAGCAAAAAAATAGTTACAAAAAGAGCCTTATAGACAAACCTCGTGGAGAGATGACGCCCAACATCAACAAATAGAATAAAAACATCGCCTACATAAAACAATATACCCCCATCCCTTTCGAGGGATGGGGGCATGCATTACGAATGAGGAGTGATTACTTAACGTACTCGTACTCCAAAGTCTCGTTGATGTGGCAGATTGCTGAGTTAACAACATCCCAACGGTTGTTACCGTCCTTAGCAGATACGATAACCAAAACGTCCATGTTCTCCCAATTCCACTTAGCTGAGATGATAGGAAGCTCGAATGCTACGTCAAATGTCTTACCAGCCTCGATAACGCCTACTGACTCACCCTGTACATTTGTACGAGAGTACTCACCAGCGATGTTGCGGAGTGCATAGTTATAGATCTTGTGAACATCCTTAGTAGCATTTGACTGGTTAGGGCTGTAGATATCGCTCTCGAGCAACCATGCAGTAACCTTGTACTCACGAGCCTGAGCAGCCTTAATCTGTGCAGCACAGTAAACAGTGCTTGAGTCACCAGTAACAGCCATAGAGATACCTACATCTGCACCGTCAGCCTTAACAGCACCCAAAACAGCATTCTTCACAGCACCAACATTACCATTAGCACCATTAATCAAGCTGTAGAAGTTCAAAATCAAGGTAGGATAACCAGAGATCATGCTTGACTGGAATGAGTTAAGAGCGTTTGCTGCAGCTGAGTTTGCAGGGTCGCCTGCAGCATAACTACCAGCGTGGCAAGTAACCTCAGTGTAGTGCTCGTGAGCCTCTGTCTCAGCAAGAGCAAGAAGGGTATCAGTCATGAATGGACAGTAACCGCAGTTAATACCAGTGTGGTCGATCAAAACAACACGGTGGTTGAACTTAGTGTTCGCGGGCTGAGGATCAGCAGGAACCTCAGGAACTGAAGCCATTACAGTAACGTTTACATAGTTAGAGTTCTCAGCACCAAGAGTTGCAAAGAATGAGTAGCTACCAGACTGCTCAGGAGTGAAAGTCTTGCTTGGTACCTCGTTCAAATCCTTGTCGTAGATAGTAGCCTTAGATGTAACATCGTGTGTTGAGCCATCCTCGCTCTTCTGCTCTACAGTGAAGGTAACAGTCTCACCAAGGGCAACTGCTGTCTTATCAGCCTTAAGTGTGATAGCGCCAGATGTTGGAGCATCTGGACCATTAACACCCTCGCAACCAACGAATGCAAGTGCAGCAAGTGCAAATGCGAAAAATTTTGTAAGTTTCATGTTTTTTTAAGGTTTTAATAAGTTAATTATACTATATATCTATTACTTCTTGTAGTCGTAGACAACGCTATCGTTTGCAGGGCACACTGCAACGTTAGCAACCTCATACTTACCATCAGTACCCTTGGCACTAACAATGATGAGCACCTTAAGATTGTCACGCACCCACTTATCAGTAGTAATCTCGAGTGTCAAAGCAGTATCAGCAGTCGCACCTGCAGCAATATTACCGAGATCATGACCTGTGATAGGATCTGTCGTAGAGGCCTGACGAATAGCGTTATTGTGCGTATTCATCCACTCTGCAGTAGCATTTGTCTGCTTTGCATAGATATTATCCTCCAACAACCACGCTACAACACGATAGTCATTAGTTACAGCAGCCTTAACCTCAACGTTTACGATTACAGAGTTTGAAGCGATGCTTGATGCTGCTGCGATACCTGCATCAGCACCATCAGCCTTCCAAAGAGCATCAATCTGCTGCATGATGTGCGCATCGTTATAACCCGATGTTGTACCATACTGGAAGTTGTATGTCAACGTAGGATAGCTGCTCACGCGGTAGTAGCCCGACACAGCATAAGCAGCCGCTGAAGATGCGGGGTCACCAGCACCATAAGTGTGTGACATTGCCTCGTAGTACTTAGAGTGGTAGTCACCAGTCTCCGACACGCTCTTCAAAGCCGACATCATCTGTGGGCAGTAGCTACAGCCAGTACCTGTGTGATCAACCAACAAGATACGGTGGTTGAATGAGGTGTTTGCCTTGTCACCATCCTCAGGAAGCTCTGGAATAGTAGGTACTACAGATACGGTAATCGCGTCGGTAATAACATTGCCACATACCGCATAGAACTCATAGTTACCATCTACTGTGGGAGTAAATGGATTTGAAACCTCAACAAAGTCATGAGTCTTATCGAAGATAGATGACTGAGCCGTGATATCTGTACCATCCTCAGCTGTAACGGTGAACGTGATGGGGGTGTTTACCTCCACAGAGGTGTTGTTTGCTGTGAGCACAGCTTTACCTGAGGTATTTCCGCCGCCACTGACACCCTCCTCACAACCAACTGCAAATGTAGCAACAGCTGCAACAAGGGCGATAAACTTAGTAAGCTTCATAATTTTATAACTCGTTTAGAATGAAAGTGTCATTGAAAGATTCACACCTGTGTATGCAGGCTGGAAGCGACATACACCACCTGAGCATACGAAGCCAGCACGGTTACGACCATACGAAAGCTGTGCGCGGAAGCTGTTGTGTGTGAAGCTTGCACCTACCTGGTAGTAGTGCAAAAGCTCATAGTTCGACTCGAAGGTGTTGTAGTTAACGTAGTAGTTACCATAAGCACCATCCTGCATAGGCTCGCAGTTCCACATATCGCTAACGTAGACGCTGAACTTAGGAGCGAGGTTATACTCTACAGTAGCTGCTACCCAGTCACCCTCATAATCCTCAGATGCGAGGTACTGAAGCTCAAAGCGCATAGAGTGCTTCTTATTGATCTTGTAGGTTACATCGCCTACGAAGATGTGTGAACGGCAGTAGTGTGAGTGTGCAGCATCAAAGTGGTTGATCTCCTCATCCCAGCGCTGGAACGAGTAGAGGAATGTTGTCTTGAGCTGCTTGTTCCACTGACGCTCTACGTCGAAGTTGAAGTCGATCCATACGTTGCGACCCTCCATCTCTGTGTTCATAATCTTGTTAAAGTGGTCCAAAGTGTTGAACATAGAGTAGTTGATGTGGAAGTTCCAATACTTACCGCGTGCCTTGGGGTTACGCAATGAGTAGTAGAGGTCGATCTGACCGCCCACCTCGCCACCAGTGTGAACGCTTGAACCACGGTATGGGTTGAGGTTTGCGAGTGAGTAGGTGTGCTGACGAGTGAGCAATGGGAGATAAGTCATGGTGTTACCACCACCGATACCCATAGGACGGAACTCAATGTATGTTGTCATATTCTCCTGACGACGGAACGATGCCGATGCAGAGAAACGCTTGTAGCTATAGCCGAGGTCAAGGGTGATAACATTACCCTTAGCAGCATCGAGCATAGGATTGTAAATATCCTCATTTAGCTTAGCAGCATACTCACCACGGAATGAAACACCCGCATACTCGAAGTTCACACGACCCGATGCCATGTTAAGAACGTCGCAAGCAACACCCTTAGTCATACCACCCTCAACAGGGAAGTTCAAAGCAGCATCCTTTTGGTGACGACCTACGTAGCTACCCTCGATAGCAACAACACCATCGTACCATCCAATCATATCTGAGAGCGAGAGTGAGAGGTCACCACCCCAGATAGCGGTCTTTGAGCGCATATCGTAGAGACGAGGCATACCTGCCAATACCTTAACGTTCACCATGTTGTTGAAGTTGTAGTATGCGCGACCACCAGCCAATGAGTTGTTGAACGCCAATGCACGATCCTCGTAAGCACGGAAGATAAGACCGTTACCGAACTGATCGTATATATCACCGAGGCGAACACCCCAGTTAGCATCCTCCCACTGAACATACTTTGTGAGGAACATATTGAGCTTTGTGGTGCGAGCCGAGTAGTCATAGAAGTCATAGCCGTAGAGCGATGGGAGATAACCATCAACCTGGACACCTGCAGAGAAACGACCGAGGCTATAATCCACCTTCAAGTAGTCGTTAGAACCGAAGTTACCACGTATACGCTGACCAGGAATAACAAGACCAATATCCTCAAGCTTCTTATCGGGAGTGTAGTATGTGTTGTTACTCTCCAAAGCGATAGATACCTGACCCTCGCCAGCCTTAATCTGTGCCGAGGCCTCCTCCGCAGCAAAAACAGTGGCTACTGCCACACTAAGCAAAAGTAGAAATTTCTTCATCTTTTATAGTCTATTTTTCGGGAACAAGGGGAGCCACAGTGACGTAGCTCCCTCTCCCAAAGTTAGTTATGCGTTATTATTTCAAAGCCTTAATCTTCTCGAACAACTCCTGCTCGCTACCAGGTGTGTAGCCAGAGTGTGAGTAAACGATGTTACCCTTACCATCAACAATGAAAGTGTGGGGTGTGAGGCTCACGTTCATAGCGCGCTTG
>JAEIGA010011832.1_pt1 | contig 13228 bp, 10 predicted proteins | sample 9270691 | NCBI WGS metagenome assembly JAEIGA01 (sample SAMN17057246, study PRJNA624740) | gut metagenome | biome: biome; isolation source: fecal sample | host: Bos grunniens | place: China: Xizang | collected 2019 | reverse complement strand
GAAGTGCTTGTAGCTTTATCCGTTCTCTCCTTGCACGACGAGAATTGCCGAAAGACCTTGGAGGCACTACCTGAGTTAGCTGGCTGTCAAGTCCATTCTACGGTAATGCTCTCTGAAGTCGATCGCAAGATTTTCCGCAAACTAGGAATAGAACTCACCTGTGATCCAGTGAGGAAGTAGAAGATCATTTTATATAATGTCATTCTCACAATGGCAAAATATGAATAAGCCACTGCTATATCAAAAATTACATTCATGGTACGAACAAAATCATCGTATTTTGCCTTGGCGAGAAACTGAGGATCCGTATAAGATATGGATTTCTGAAATTATATTGCAGCAAACCCGTGTGGCACAAGGTATTGAGTATTACATACGCTTTGTGGATCATTTTACGAATATTCATTCTCTATCTAATGCTACTGAAGATGAGGTATTACTTTACTGGCAAGGATTAGGTTATTACTCTCGTGCTCGTAACTTGCATAAAGCTGCACAGCAAATGAAAGAGCATCCGTTGTTTAATTCTCAAGCATATCAACTCACTACATTTGAAATTTTTACTGCACTCCGAAGCATGCCTGGCGTAGGCGATTACACAGCAGGAGCAATTGCGTCTTTTGCTTTCAATCTGCCCTACCCTGCGCTTGATGGCAATGTATATCGTGTATTGGCACGTTTGTTCGATTGCGAAATAGCGTTTGATACCACACAAGGTAAAAAGCATTTCCATCAATTGGCCGAAGAACTTCTAGATAAAGAACATCCACGATCATTCAACTCTGCTATTATGGAGTTGGGAGCATTGCATTGTGTACCAACTGCACCTGATTGCAACACTTGTCCGCTCAATACATGGTGCAAGGCGTTAGCTAATAGCACTGTGGAACTATTGCCTGTGCGTAAGCCTCGTCCCAAAATACGCGATAGATATTTAGAATACACCATCTACATATCTCCAGAAAAAACAACCCTCATTCACCAACGCAAAGGGAATGATATCTGGAAGCACTTATGGGAGTTTCCTATAAAAGAATATTCTATACCCAATAGAGAAATACATCAGTCCGAAATTAAAACCCAATATTCCATAAACGAAATACCGTCCAATAGTTCGCAGAGAGTCCTATCATTGACGCACGTACTATCACATCAGAAATTACATGTACAGTTTTTGATAAAACATGTGTCAGAACTTCCTAAAATTCCTGACACATTAATTGTTCACTTATCCGAATTAGACAATTATGCTTTCTCTCGGTTAACGCTAAAAGCTATAGAGTTCCTATTCCGCGAATAGCAAATTAGTTGACGTAATACCAAAATTAGTCTATGCTCGAATGATTATACGGCGCGAAGACTTTGTTGTAATATCTCATCCATTGATTCGCAATCCGATCATACCATTTAAAAAAAATTTGATCACTCAATGCGCCTTTTTCCCATTGCTGATAAAGCGGTAGAAAATCAGATTGAATCTTTGTCTCTACATCGTTGGTACATGTCATAAGTGCAGGCTTGTCCTCATTGTCCACTAGAATAGTCTGAAGGGCCACATAACGTTTGCCATTGCTAATATGCATAGGAAATGCCCATTGGTCTTTAATCTGGAGTGATGCATCGCACATCTCGCTATGAAGCGCCTCACCTTTCTTAGCCTTCGGATTGCGGGCTGCCATATATGCAGGTAACGAGCTGCTATTCATTAGTAGCGGTATAGCTACAGCACACGCAGGATAACCCAATGCAGACCACATGACACTATACTTAGGATCACTGCCCGCCTTCACACCTTGAAAACAAATTACTGCTGATGTGATACGACGAGGAATATAATCTTGATCTATGATATATCGAGGTGCATTTTCTTGGAAGTAATTGACTCCTAGTACCTCATGACGATACTTACGAGAGAAGAGGTTGATAGCATCTATGGCTGTCATTTCTATTTCACGAGAGAATTTCTCTTGCATGATAGCAGAAGCCGTTTGATAGCGCTCCCAGCCCTCATAATCTTCGTATCGACCTGCAAAACTAAAGTTAGTAACTACACGATAGCCATTCTCCTCTGCATTTACATCATATTTGATATAGCGAGAATTGTTCATCTCGTAGTAAGCTGCTCCACCTTGTGCGTCAATAACACCGAAGTTAGCCTCTACCCCCCATGGTTGAGGATAGGTATTGAGCCATTCTTCAAAATCCTCCAATGTTGCACACACACCCAGTGCATGAAACATGAGTTCGCCCTCGCGATCCATTGGGCAATCTAAAGAGTCCTCTCGCAAGTTGTATGAGGCAGTATTCATGATGCAAAAGCCAGCTTCATTCATTCCTGCCCACACTTCGCCATCCAATACAGGCGAATTAACTAGCCCCATAAAAGCATATTTCTCACCTTCAAAATGAGCAATGCGGTTATTAAGTTCCCCAGTGTCACGGTGCTTGAACATCATGGGTTTGCCAGAAGGAGTAGCGTTACCACTAATAATAAATGAGGTACATGCCCATACTACAACACATGAGAAACATGAAAGAATTAATAGAAATATCTTTTTCATACTTATTTGCATTTTGCCTCCAGAGTTTTCCAAAGGGTATCATCTGGCACAGGGGCTGTGATAGATATAGGTAATCTACTCACGGGGTGGATAAACTCTATATTTCGAGCATGTAATGATATTCCACCATCTGGATTACTACGTTTAGCACCATACTTTAAATCGCCTTTAATAGGACAACCAATAGTTGCTAATTGACAACGAATCTGATGATGACGCCCAGTCTCTAAATTTATCTCCAATAGTGTATATCGCTCGCCTTGTGCAATGGTTTGATACGTTAGCACTGCCCTTTTGGCATTCTGCGTATTGGGTTTGACTACAAAGGATTTGTTTTGCTGTTCGTTGCGCAGGAGATAGTTCTCGATTCTCCCCTCGGGTGTAGGTGGAGGCGATTGTACGATAGCCCAATAGGTTTTGCGTATTTGTTCGTGCGATTGAAACATAGCATTGAGCCGCGTGAGCGCTTTGCTGGTACGTGCAAAGATTACCACTCCCGTAGTAGGACGATCTAATCGGTGAGTCACACCAAGAAACACATCACCAGGCTTTTGGTATTTTTCTTTGATATATGCCTTCACTATATCCGATAAAGGGGTATCTCCCGTCTTATCACCTTGCACAATCTCGTGACAAGTTTTACTAACTGCTATGATATGATTATCTTCGTAGAGTATAGTCATCGTGAAAATATCGTTATAGGATTTATATTAGGTATTTGCATATATCACTTTCTACATTAAAAGAAGCAAGATATAGTTCTCTTGCCTCTTTTAATCATTATTTAGAAATTGTAAGAATTCTTGCTAGGTAATGTCATTATTCCCACTCAATAGTTGCGGGTGGTTTTGCAGAGATGTCATAGCAAACGCGGTTAACACCTTGCACTTTATTGATAATCTCATTACTGCACTTAGCCAAGAACTCGTATGGGATACGTGCCCAATCGGCTGTCATAGCATCTACTGAGAGTACAGCACGGAGTGCTACAGGATGCTCATAAGTGCGGGTGTCGCCTTTCATACCTGTGCTACGCACGGTAGATAACAAGATAGCACCTGCCTGCCATACCTTATTGTATAAACTTACGCCATCCTCATCTTTCCATTCGCGAAGCATGTTCACGAAGATAGCATCTGCCTCTTGGAGAATATGCACTTTCTCTGGAGTGATGTCGCCGAGAATACGCACACCTAAACCAGGGCCTGGGAATGGATGACGGGTGATAAGGTGCTCAGGCACACCCATATAGCGACCGATGCGGCGAACCTCATCCTTGAAGAGAAGCTTAAGCGGTTCACAGAGTTTGAGATTCATCTCTTTAGGCAGACCACCTACGTTATGGTGGCTCTTGATGACCTTACCAGAGTGGTTAATGGACTCAATAATATCTGGATAGATAGTACCTTGACCTAGCCACTTAGCATCAGTGATCTTCTTGGCTTCCTCATCAAATACCTCAATAAAGTCGCGACCGATAATCTTACGTTTTTGCTCTGGATCAGTTACACCAGCCAAGTCACCGTAGAAACGAGCCTTAGCATCCACACCGATTACATTTAGTCCCAGGCACTCATAATCACGAAGAACATTCTCAAACTCGTCCTTGCGGAGCAAGCCGTGATCTACGAAAATACATGTCAAGTTCTCACCAATAGCACGATTGAGAAGCACAGCGGTAATAGAACTATCTACTCCACCCGAAAGGGCAAGAATGACACGTTCGTTGCCTATTTGCTCCTTGAGTTGAGCCACAGTAGTTTCTACGAAATTAGCAGGCGTCCAGTCCTGTGCGCTACCGCAAGTGTCGAGTACAAATGGACGGAGTTCTTCTACTGTAGGTTGTTCACCAGCAGCGATGTTGAGTTGAGGAATGCAGCTGCAGAAGCGGCTGAGAGTGTCTTGGAGTGCCTGTGGCTCTTCTACAGAGTCTTTGTCACCAGAGAGGATCAGACCGATGATGTCTTTGTCATCCTCTGGGTACTTGTTGTAAGGCAAAACCTCGCAGAAAGTATCCAACTCGCGTACACGGCGACCAATGAGTTGAGTAGTCTGCGAACCTAAATCAAGAATGATAAGTTTTTGCATAAATTATGGTTGTTTATATCAATAATTTCGAAATTGGCCACAAAATTACACAAAAAAAATGGAATATACAATATCAATTTAAAAAAAATGCTTAATTTTCAAAAAAGTTTATATTTTTATCTGATCCAAAAACGATCAGCAGGATGAAAATCTGGCAATTGGATAACTCCATCTTCAAGGAATGTACGTAAGTGCTTAATTACAGTTTTTTGAGTTATACCACGTTGCTTAGCTATTTCGTTTATTCTATAACCTTTCCTAAGCAACACCACAGATTGAAAAGCAGTACTACTAGTGCGAACTTTGCGTTGTTGAGTGTAAATCTGCAAATTAGGTTCTTTCAGTTGAAACTTACTCCGTGCTTTGAAATATCCCTCTACGGTAGGATCGGAAGACACCTTCGATTGCAAGAATGCGATGCGAGCGATAGATGCATAGATGTCCGTCAGTGACTGTTTGAGCATAGAAGCATCATTCTTATCATGACTGCGTAGAGGAGAATCCATAATAGTCTTCAGCACATCATGCAGACGAGGAGCAAAAAATGCAATAGACGCCTTTAAACGCTCTTGCAAACGTTGCATATTTCCCTGATAAATGATTTGACGTATTTGCTGTTGGAAACGCTCTCCCACCCTTTGAAGTTCCTCCAATAGAGTAATTATATTGGAAAAATAATCCTCCGAAGTATTCTGTAGCGAATGCATTTTCTTGCTCATTTGTGAGAGCGCGTAGCAACGCCCTATCAGTTCACGAAAATCATACAGCGCACAAAATAAAGCTGTTGCATACTCCTGTTGCGCCATAGGAAGTTGCTGGAAAACAGTCTCTAGTTGCTGTTGCTGATTGGTAAAATCCAACACCTCGCACGCATTGGTTAGTGCATGACTTGGGATGGGCGTCAAAAGTACAATGCCCTCCAATGTGCGACAACGCGACAATGCTACATACACCTGTCCTGCTGCAAAAGCATCCGCTGCATCAATTACCACATGATCAAAAGTCAATCCCTGTGCCTTGTGGATTGTAATAGCCCATGCTAATCTCAAAGGATAATGGCTAAAGCTCCCCACTATCTCGGGTATAATAACATCTGCACCAGTGTCAGCCGTATAACGGATATTCTCCCATGTCTCAGTATGTACTTCTATTGGTTCTTCCCCCTCGCAAGTGACCGTTATTGTTTTGTTGGTCAGATGAGAGACAATACCCAGTTTCCCATTATAGTAGCGTTTCTCAACAGAAGAGTCGTTTTTGGTGAACATCACGCGTGCCCCAAGTTTCAAAGTTAGTGTCTCGTCCATTGGGTACATTGAGTCTGGAAATGTGTCCTTTATCGTTGCATGATAAGTATATACTTTGCCAGGTAGTGCCTCCAATTCACAGTCATTGATAGCATCCACCTTGCGATTGTGGGTAGAGAGGGTGATATAATGTGTCTTTTGTTCATCCACCCTGAAATTAGGCTGATAACGTGTATTTAGTTTCTGCAGTGTTTGAGACGTAAGCTTATTATTGCGGACTTGATTGAGTATCTCAATAAAATCCAGATTGGTTTGGCGGAAAACATGATCAAGTTCGATATATACAGGGCTCAATTGCTCAAACACACGCGCTTGAAAGAAATAAGGTCCTCTGTAATAGCCTTGCAGCATACGCCATTCCTCCTCGCGCGCCACAGGCGATAGTTGGAAGAGGTCACCAATTACCAACACTTGTACACCACCAAAAGGATGACTAGGCTGATGCTTGATGTGACGAAGTACGGCATCAATCGTATCTAACAAATCGCTCCGCACCATACTAACTTCATCTATAACAAGGAGTTCCAAGTTACGCAACACACGTTGCTTCTGAACACGCATCTGCATCTCGGAGAAGAGTTGTTTGCGTGCTTCGGGTGTAGGGAGAAATAGTTGGGGAGGTAACTGAAAAAGGGAGTGAATTGTCATCCCTTCAGCATTAATAGCAGCTACTCCTGTAGGAGCGACCACCGCCATTTGTTTAGAGCATTCCTGCTTTAGACGACGCAGAAAAGTGGTTTTTCCCGTCCCTGCTTTGCCCGTTAGGAAAACACATCGATTGGTATGTTGCACATATTCATATGCTAGTTCGTATGCATCCATTATTTTGCGAAGAAAAAGCTTTATCTGTTTTAAGTCTCATCAATTATTTACAAAATGAATGCAAAGATACAACAAATATTTGGAATAATAAAAAATTTTGCTTATTATGTCTATTTTTCCAGAAAATATTAGATGACGTTTTTTTACTTCAAATATATGGTCAAGATCCTATTGCCATCATAATTATAGCACGATTTATCTAAGCTTATGCCCCTAATATCACTATCATATAAATTTCTTTTTTATAAAAATGAACAAATATTTTGGTTATATGCAAAAAAAATAGTAATTTTGCAGGGTGTTTAATTTTAAGACAAGTAATAAGATACAATACTATGACACTAACAGAAAGATTTTTGAAGTATGTGAGTTTCTGCACTACTTCAGATGAGCAAACCAACATGACTCCTTCCACACCAGGGCAAATGGAGTTTGCAAAGTACCTAGCAGCTGAACTAAAAGCGATTGGTATGCAAGAGGTTACATTGGATAAGAATGGCTATGTGATGGCTACCCTACCTGCTAACACAGAAGGAAAGCCTACCATCGGTTTCATCGCACATATGGACACTGCTCCTGATGCCAGCGGAAAGCATGTAAAAGCGCGTATCGTAGAAAATTACGACGGACAAGACATCCTGCTCAATGCAGAGAAGAACATCGTGTTTGAAGTAGCAAAATACCCAGAAATATTGGATTATAAAGGTCAAGATATCATCGTGACCGACGGTACTACTCTGCTCGGCGCAGATGACAAAGCGGGATTGGCAGAGATTGTTACTGCATGTGAGTACCTGATTCAACACCCAGAAATTCAACATGGAAAGATTCGCGTGGGCTTTACACCAGATGAGGAAATCGGTCAAGGTGCAGACCACTTTGATGTCAAGAAATTCGGTTGCGACTTTGCCTATACGATGGATGGTGGCGCAGTGGGCGAGTTGGAGTACGAAAACTTCAATGCGGCTGGCTGCAAGGTGAAGGTGCATGGTGTGAATGTACACCCTGGTTATGGTTATCACAAGATGATTAACTCCATGCGCATAGCTAATCATTTTGCTATGATGTTGCCTCGTTGGGAGACCCCAGAACACACACAAGGTTATGAGGGCTTCTACCACCTGATCGCCATGAACGGCACCGTAGAAGAGACTACTCTGCAATATATCATCCGCGACCATGATCGTGCTCGCTTTGAGAGCCGTAAGCGCGAGATTGAGCACTTGGCACGCAAGATCAACCAAGAATATGGCGAAGGCACCGTAGAGGTGGAGCTTCGCGATCAATATTATAATATGCGCGAGAAAGTGGAACCCGTGATGCATATCGTTACCCTCGTAGAGGAAGCAATGAAGGAGGTCGGCGTTACCCCTAAAGTACAACCTATCCGCGGCGGAACAGACGGTGCACGCTTGTCATTTGAGGGTCTGCCCTGCCCTAATATCTTCGCGGGTGGTGTGAACTTTCATAGTCGATTTGAGTACTTGCCTATTCCGTCCATGGAGAAGGCAATGGAAGTAATCTTGCAAATTGTACGCAAAGCGTAATTTGCAAGATCGTTTAAAGTTTAAGGTTTAAAGTTTAAAGAAAAAAAATATATGAAAACAACTCCATTTACAGACATCCATATCGCTTTGGGAGCGAAGATGGCAGACTTTGCGGGCTTCAATATGCCTATTCAATATCCTACAGGTATCAACCAAGAACACATGATTGTGCGCGAAGGCGTGGGCGTATTTGATGTGAGCCACATGGGCGAGTTTTGGGTGAAAGGCGAGAAAGCATTGGATTTTCTGCAATATATCACGACCAATGATGTGAGCAAACTGGAGGCAGGAAAAGCACAATACACCTGTTTCCCTAATGGCCAAGGCGGTATTGTAGACGACCTTATTATCTATAAATACTCCACTACCAAATACCTACTCGTGGTAAACGCAGGCAATATCGACAAAGACTGGGCATGGGTGAACGAGCACAACACCTTTGGTGTTCAGCTCGAGAACGCCAGTGACCGCTATGGTCAATTGGCAGTGCAAGGTCCCAAAGCGACCGAGATGTTGCAACTTTTGACGGATGCAGATTTAAGTGCGATTCCTTACTACGCTTTCCGCGAATGGTCATTCGCAGGCGTACAGGGCGTAATATTGAGTAACACGGGTTATACTGGTGCAGGTGGCTTTGAGTTGTATTTCCCAAAAGAGTATAGCCAACAAATTTGGGATGCCCTCTTCGAGGTAGGCCAACCTTTTGGTTTGGCTCCTATTGGTTTGGGCGCACGTGATAGTTTACGTTTGGAGAAATGGTACTGCCTCTATGGACATGATATCGACGACACCACTTCGCCATTGGAAGCGGGATTGGGTTGGATTACCAAGTTTGATGCAAAAGACTTTATCGACAAAGAATACTTGCTCAAGCAGAAGGCAGAGGGCGTACAACGCAAGTTGGTACACTTTGAATGCCAAGAGCGCGCTATCCCCCGCTGTGGCTACGAGATATGCGATGCTGAGGGTACAGTGATAGGTAATGTAACGAGTGGTATCATGCTGCCAACCACTAAAGTGGGCATCGGTATGGGCTATGTAAAGACTGCTTTTGCCAAGAAAGATACCATAATCTATGTAAAGATTCGCGAAAAGCTGATTCCAGCGAAGATAGTATAATAACAGCATTGTATTAGCCAAATAGTGCGGTTATAGTGCGGTTATAGTGCGGTTATAGTGCGGTGAAATCAATACACAGTATCGGAAATTTTTTAGAGCGCAATGCATTGTCGTTGGCTATGATGGTGGGTGTGATAGGGTTTCCTATGTTTCGACATCTAACATGTATATTGCCACCACTTATCTTCTTAATGCTCTTTTTCACCTTTTGTAAAACCAATCCCATGGACTTACGTTTGCGAATGTGGCATGGGATTGTTTTACTAGTACAACTATGTTTGAGTGCTGGTGTTTACTATGGTTTATTAGCAATAGGTAATTGGTTTCCAACGAAACATCTGGATGATTGGAACATCATTGCACAGGGGGTGATGCTGTGTGTACTGATGCCTACAGCCTCCGCAGCCGCTATCATTGCAGGCAAGTTAGGAGGCAGTATTCAGAACTTGACCTCTTTCACCTTATTAAGCAACATAGTTACTGCGATAGTGGTACCAGTGTTCTTTCCTGTTGTTAATCCTAGTGCAGGGATTGAGTTTCTTGAGGCATTTACCATGATTCTCAAACGCATATCTCCTCTCCTGCTATGTCCTTTTTTTGCAGCATGGTTGTTGCGTATTTTCTACAACATTTATCACCGACATCACAAGACAGGTAAAACATTTGCACTCTCACCGAGATGGGCTTCCATGCCTTTCTACATATGGGTAATAACGTTGGTGATTCTGATGGCTGATTTGACCGATACACTTATCCATCAAAGTTATAGTATATGGACGATTGTTATATTGTGTATAGGTTCACTAATGACATGCTTACTCCAGTTTAGTTTAGGCAAATGGATAGGTGCGCACTTTCCAGCTTCCACCAAAGGCGAAGATTATCGAGATATTCTGGTAAATCCTGCTGCAGCAAACTATAGCATGGAACAAATCAGTCGCATCACAGCTGGACAAGCCTTCGGACAAAAGAACACCACATTGGCTATCTGGATGGCACAGACATATTTACTTCCTGTAACGTCAATTGCGCCAGCAGCATATATCATTTGGCAAAATATCTTCAACTCTATCCAACTATCAATAGCTGGACGCCAAAAATCGTCTTAAAGAATCTCCATCAAAGGCTATAAAATTCCTAATAAAGCAATGCAGACCCGTTGCAGCCTTATTTCCCAACGGAGATTGCACTTTATTAGTTTCTATCGTAATCTATTACTTGTTTTGAAGAGGAATTAATTCATAAAAAATAGTCAACTATTGCACATATCATAAAAAATGTGTAACTTTGCAGACTGTTTTACTCTTAATACCTCTAAGAGAAAGGGAATATTATTTATACACCCACTATAGAAAACGAACATAAGAATAATATGAAAAGAACACCTACTCCCCATATCGGGGCACAATTAGGCGAAATCGCCGAAACAGTCATCATGGCAGGTGATCCACTACGTGCTAAGATGATGGCAGAAAAATATTTAGAGAACCCTGTGCAATTCAATAATGTACGCGGTATGCTAGGTTTTACAGGCACACACAATGGTAAGCGTGTGAGTGTAATGGGACACGGTATGGGTATTCCATCCATCGGCATCTACACCTATGAGTTATATAATTTTTACGGCGTAAAAACCATAATCCGCGTAGGTAGTGCTGGCAGTATCAACAAGGATCTACATGTAGGCGATCTCGTTATTGCCATGGGCGCTTGCACCAATAGCAACTACGCATTGCAATACGAGCTACCAGGTACTTTTGCACCTATCGCAGACTTCGATCTTTGCCGCCGTGCTGCAGAAGCCGCAGAAAAGTTCGGGTATAAATACAAAGTAGGTAATGTTTTCTCATCCGATACTTTCTACACCGAAAACCCAAACAACGATAAATGGATCAATATGGGTGTACTAGCGGTAGAGATGGAAGCTCCAGCGTTATATATGAACGCGGCACGCAGTGGGAACAAGGCTCTTGTTATTTGCACTGTATCTGACAACATACTTACTGGAGAAGCGACTACCGCAGAAGAGCGTCAAAATAGTTTCACTCACATGATGGATGTTGCTTTCAGTCTGCTATGAGAAAGTACCTTACCATTATCTTGTGCTTTGTGCTTCCCCTACTTCATGCAGAACGTAGGATAGAGCCTATACCATATGGTGATATGGACCAATGGCAGGTACGTTATGTCAAAGAGTCAAAAATTATGGGGGATCAAACCAAAATCTTGTATGCCCTCGCTCCTAACGACACTATTAAGCAGAATCAAGCCTATCAACCTATAGAAGGTAACCCATGGGGAAGTAGTGCCACATATGCCAAGTTCATGGGAATTGAAACGGGAATGGAAGGATCAGTAACCCCAGAAAAAAGAGGCTATGGATACTGTTGCAAATTGCAAAATATACTTGCCAATATTAAGCTCTTTGATATGCATGCTATGGTATCTGGAACTATTTATATGGGAAAGGCCCTAGAGCCACTTGGTATTGGAGCTAAGAGCAGACCCTATACAGCCATTGACTTCGGAGTTCCATTTACACAACATCCCATAGCCCTACAACTTGACTATAAGGCTTTTATATCAGAAGCAGACAGTCTAATCACCACCGAGAGAAATAGACCAGAACGTGTCCCTGGCCACGATTGTGCTGTCATCTACATTTATCTACAGCATCGCTGGGAAGATCCCGAAACAGGCGAAATTTTTGCTCGTCGTGTAGCTACTGCCTACGAAGCAATCTGTGAGAGTATTACCGAATGGGAGAACGAACATGAAATTCCTATTCGCTGGGGAAACATAACCAACGATATGGATTTTCAGCCATATGAAGATTTAAATCAAATTAAAATGATGGCACGTAACTCCGAAGGAAAAATGATGAAGATTAAAGAAGTGGGCTGGAGTCTAGACGAACCTACACATATGATAATGTATATTTCATCCAGCAATGCAGGCGTTTTCCGCGCATGTGAGGGCAATACACTATGGGTAGATAATCTGCGATTAATCTATGACGAGGAGTAATTAGACAATGCATATACAAAGCAGGTTAGTCATTTTCAGACTAACCTGCTTTTTTATATGCAATCAAAGTTATCTTATTTATACATAAAGCGTTTAATGCTACGCTTGGGGGTTTTCTCAAATTCTTTCTCTACCACCTCGATGGCTGTCACTTGGCTATATTGAGGCAATAATTTGTTGAGTTCCTTACGATTATCCTCCATAAAGTCAAAAATATTTCTTCCAGCCAAAATCTTCTGACCCGCTGGAGTAATATCTGGAAACACTAATGCTACTAACTTTTGCTCACGTTGCACCACAACTGATTCCAATACCAATGGCAAACTATTCAGTTTATCTTCAATTTCCTCTGGATAGATGTTTTGTCCGCTTGGTCCAAGGAGCATGTTCTTGCTTCTTCCACGGAGGAACAAGTTGCCATCCTTATCCAAGATACCTAAGTCACCTGTACGCATCCAGCCATCTTCGGTGAAGGTCTCTTTGGTAGCTTGTTCATTTTTGTAGTAGCCCTTCATCACGTTCACGCCATATACTTGTACTTCACCTTCTTTCTTTGTAGGATCTTCAGAATCGATACGAATTTGCATGCCAGGGATGATCTTACCGCAAGAGCGATATGCATATTTATCCCAATCTTCATAACTAATCAGCGGAGCACATTCGGTCATACCATAGCCCACGCAGTATGGGAAATGCATTTGCTTCAAGCAGGTTTCCACCTCTTCGTTGAGTGCAGCACCACCGATAATCAAATAGCGTG
>JAEIGA010011831.1_pt1 | contig 13228 bp, 19 predicted proteins | sample 9270691 | NCBI WGS metagenome assembly JAEIGA01 (sample SAMN17057246, study PRJNA624740) | gut metagenome | biome: biome; isolation source: fecal sample | host: Bos grunniens | place: China: Xizang | collected 2019 | reverse complement strand
GGCAAAGCCAATCTAGTCAATCCGACCAATACATAACATAGTATGTCAGCTCACATACTATGTTATTTTTTTCGGGATAAATTATTATAGATTTTCCATCTTTTAATTTTATCTCTTTTTCAGGAACATTTTTTCTTCCTCTAACGTATCTAAATACTTCAGAAAATCAGGCAAAATTATTTTAACAAGTTCTTCTGTCAATGTCATGATGACCTCCATATTTATAGCTATGTCTATAAAATAAAAAAAGTCCAGTTATTTTTATTAAAATCCTTTCTATTTATTTAAACACGTGTGCATCTTTCCAAATCCCATCAAGCAGTGGTTAGTTTTGAAATCGGAAATCGATACTTCCATTTGCACACACCTCAAAAATCCTTATTTTATAAAAGCTTTCATTTTTAACAACTTGCACACATGGTATAAAAAAAGTTATATAAACATAAAAAAAATTGAATATTTATCAAAAAAAGTTGCTATTTCTTTTCTTTATCGTTAAAATAATCGAACGAGGTTTAATATGGCAGAATTAGCATTACAAAAGAACAATGAACTCAACTTTGCATCTCCTGTTTTAAAATGGGCAGGTGGTAAGGGTATGTTGTTGCCTCAACTATCTCCAAAATTACCGAATAAACTTCGTTGTGGTGCAATCAAAAAATATATGGAGCCATTTGTTGGTGGTGGGGCTGTCTTTTTTGATATATCTAATTCATACTACTTTGAAGAAGCTTATTTGTTTGACATTAATCCAGAATTAGTTATTCTCTACAATGTTATTAAAAATAATGTATTGGAACTGATTGATGAATTAGAAGGCCTACAAAAATCTTATTTTTCATCAAATGATAGAAAAGAATTTTATTATCAAATGCGAGATGAGTATAATTTTTTTGATAAAAAAGTAGATGCTAACAAGTATTCTTTGTCATTTATCAGACGAGCAGCATTAACTGTTTTTTTGAACAGAACATGTTTTAATGGCTTGTTCAGAGTCAACAGCAAAGGTTTGTTTAATGTTCCCATGGGAAGTTACAAAAATCCTCGTATTCTAGATAAAGAAAATTTGATAGCTGTTTCAAAAGCATTAAGTAAAGCAACAATTTTACAAGCAGATTTTGCCAAAGCATTAGACTTTGCAGATAATAATACATTTATCTATTACGATCCTCCATATCGTCCACTAAAAGATTCTTCTTTTACAACCTATGCAGTAGAGGCTTTTGATGACAAAGAACAAATTCGTTTGAAAGATGTTTTTGAACAAGCTCATAAACTGGGCGCTCTGCAAATGTTAAGTAATTCAGATCCAACAAATGTTGGGCCAGATCCATTTTTTGATGATTTATATCAAGATTATAACATTTATCGTATTTTAGCCAAACGTTTGATTAATGCAAATTCGGATGGTCGCGGTGAAATCAGAGAAATCCTTATTACAAACTATGGCGTATGATGAAAAACTACCAATTATATCATGATGATTGTTTAAAAATTTTGGAAACCATTCCAGAAAATACTTTTGATATGATTTTTGCAGATCCGCCATATATGTTGTCAAACGGTGGTATTACCTGTCAAAATGGTAAAGTTGTTTCCGTCAATAAAGGCAAATGGGATGAAAGCCAAGGATTTGAACAAGATTTTGAATTTCACAAAAAATGGTTATCAGCATGCAAAAGAGTTTTAAAGAAAAACGGAACCCTTTGGGTTTCAGGCACTTACCACAGCATTTATTCTTGCGGTTTTGCAATGCAATTATTGGGATATCATATATTAAATGATATTTCTTGGTTTAAACCCAATGCCAGCCCTAATATGTGTTGTCGTTATTTTACAGCTAGCCATGAAACATTAATTTGGGCGAGAAAAGATAAAAAAACAAAACATACTTTTAATTATGAATTAATGAAAAACGGAGATTTTCCATCTGATTTTATCAAAAAGCCCAAAACACAAATGAGAAGTGTTTGGGCTATTGGAACATCAAAGAAAAGCGAAAAGACTTTTGGAAAACATCCAACTCAAAAACCATTAGATTTATTGGAAAGAATTATTTTAGCATCAACAAATGAAGGAGATTTAATTTTAGATCCTTTTATGGGAAGTGCAACAACTGGTGTTGCGGCATTAAAACATAACAGAAAATTTGTTGGTATTGAAAAAGAAAAAGAATTTGTAGAACTTGCAGAAAAAAGACTTTCTGCTGTAAAAGGAGGTAATAAATGAAAGAAAACGGAATTGGTGGAGCAAACACAAAAACGGGTTTGATATTCGAAGGTAAAACGGATTTACAAACTTTTTTGTGTAATCAAGAAGGATATTCATGTAGTCCAAATAAATTAGGTTGGATAGATGTCTTTTATAATAATGAACAAGTTGCTTCTATTTTCAAGAAAAATGCACTTTACAAATTTTTGGATTACAGAAAAGTTGATTATGCCTCCATTTTATCTAAAAAGCTTTTACCAGATGATTCTATTTATGTCGTCGTGAATAATACATTTTTTGTTATAGAATGTAAATTTCAAAAAGTTGCAGGTTCCGTAGATGAAAAATTGCAAACTTGCGACTTTAAGAAAAAACAATATAAAAAATTGCTATCTCAACTTAATATGGAAGTGGAGTACATTTATTTACTAAGTGATTGGTTCAAGCAGAAGCAATATAAAGATGTTTTAGAGTATATCATTTCTGTTGGATGCTCTTATTACTTCGAATATATTCCTTTGAGTAAATTTGGTTTACCTGTTCCTGTTCAGTAAAGGAAATATTTATTAAATGTCGCTTTCGGTTAAAGAAAAAGAAAATATAAAACATATCTTGAGACAGTCGTTGTATGCTATGCATTTATTAGAAGCTGCAATAGAAAAAAGAGAAAGCATGTTTGAAGGAAAAACTGACGAATTGTCAAAATTTTTTCATGATAAAGGTTCATTGTTTACAACACATATGGCGGCAATTAGTATGCTATACAATTTTATTGTTATTCCAAAAGAATTAATAGTAAATGAGCTTGGTGAAAATTCAAATGAATATATATACATAAATGATGAACTAAAAAGAATATCTCATATTATAGAAAAAGAGAATGAAAATGGAGATGCTGATTTATTCAGAAGGTTAAGAAATTCGCTGGCTCATGGAAATATTATCCTAAATGAAGGTGGTTTCATATTTCATGATAAAAACACGAATGGTCACAATAAGATTTCTTTTGAGATAAAAGCGACAGATTTAATACCATTAATTAGTTATATTGAATATAATATTTTAATACCATTTATCGGTGATGAAAAAGACTAATTTTTTATTTGTACTATGTTGATAGTATATGCTATTGATTTAACAATAAAATAAAGTTCGCGACAGTAAGAGTGGGTGTCCGAAATGGTTGGAAAACTGCGACCAAGTGGTATAAGTGCTTGAAATTGAATAATTTTTTGACAATCAAAAAATGGTATAATTTTCCCGATTTATCCCAAGTGTGCCCGACCATCAAGTTAAGCCACTCTTTGTGAGTGGTTTTTGGGGGTTTAAAAATTTGGGATAAAGTTGAAGTAAATTTGTGTTTATGTTTTGTTTGAATATAATGAGGGTGGTTTTAAGGAGATAACTATGACTAAAATTGCAGTTTGGTGTAGACATGAAAATGATAATATTATAGGAATTGGGCCTAATATTCCTTGGTATATTCCTTCAGATTTTAAGCGTTTTCGTAGAATTACAGAAAGAGCTTGTATTACATGCGGACAGACAACGTATGAAAGTTTTCCTAATCGCACACTTCCAAATCGTAAAATTTATGTTTTAAGCTTTGATGAAAAGTATGAAGTATCAGATAAAGAAAATCACTTTGTTGTGAATAATCCATCTTTGCTTCGTGATTTTAGTGAGCCGTTGTATGTTTGCGGTGGGGCTAGTGTGTATAAGATGTTTATGCAAAATGATGCACCAGAGGTAATTGTTGATAGCTGTTATAAAGGAGAGCTTAATCCAGAGCTTAGTGGTCAACCGGTTGATATAACTTTTTGTATTGATATGATGATGAGAGATTATGAAAAAGTTTCTCCAGATTATGATGAGGACAATGTTATAACAACGGTTTGGGTGAAAAAAGGAGCTGAGGTTAGTAAAGAGATTTTAAATCATATTACTTTGTCAATTATTAATAAATAAAAAAAGGAGTTTTTTATGAAACAGTATTTGGAAATCTTAAGAGATGTTTTGGAAAACGGACAAGATGCAGATAACCGTACTGGTATTTATGCTAGAAAGGTGTTTGGCAGACAAATGCGCTTTGATTTGAGCAAGGGTTTTCCATTGGTAACAACAAAAAAGACCTTTTTTAGAGGCATTGTTCATGAGTTGATTTGGTTGTTGTCTGGCAATACTAATATTAAGTATTTGTTGGATAATAACGTTCATATCTGGGATGAATGGGCTGATGAAAATGGTGATTTGGGTCCGGTTTATGGTCACCAATGGCGTAACTTCAATTCTCAAGGTTATGATCAAATTAGGGATATAATCGAGAGAATTAAGAAAAATCCTCAAGACAGAAGAATTATCGTAAGTGCATGGAATCCTGCGCAGATTGAGCAAATGGCTTTGCCTCCTTGTCATTGTTTCTTCCAGTTCGACGTTACTCCAGATGGTAAGTTGAACTGCATGCTTTATCAAAGAAGTTGCGATATGTTCTTGGGTGTTCCATTTAACATTGCGTCATATTCTTTGTTGACGATGATGATTGCTCAGGTGTGTGGTCTTAAGCCAGGTGAATTTGTGCATACTCTTGGAAATGCGCACATCTACTCTAACCACTTTGAGCAAGTTAAGCTCCAACTTACAAGAGAGCCTTTACCTTTGCCTCAGGTAAGAATTAACCCTGATGTGAAGAATATTGATGACTTCAAGTTTGAAGACTTTGAGCTTGTAGATTATCAATCACATCCGGCAATTAAGGGTGAAGTTGCTGTTTAATGTATGAAATTAGAACCGTCCGAAAGGGCGGTTTTTTTTTGCTTAAAATATATCAAATTTTGATGATTTTTTTTTATTTTATTGACTTAAAGAAAAATTATTATATGTTAGGGATAATTGAAAAATTATTCTTAAATTATGCATATTAAGTTTAGAAAATTACTGATTTTGAGGCGTCCACATCTTACGGGAGAGTATGATGTTGCCAGTTTTTTTGAGCTTCCAGCCAAAGAGTTGTTCGATTTAAAGAGTAAGCCGTCTGTCGAGTTACTAGATTCTTTGTATCATATTATAAAAAATATGGCTATTGAAGAGTATGTAACAAGAGTAGATAATGCTTTAAGTGAACAGCAGAAACACAAGTTGAATGTTTTAGCTAGTGAGGATGATAGAATGGTTCAGTCTGTTATGAATCCTGTTATAGAGCATTTCTTGAATAGCGCTGTTTATGAGAGAGCAAATGTATGGTTTGAAAATTATTTTAAGCCAGCTCTTGTGAAAGATATGCCTCTTATCGAGAATAAGTCTTTTACTGCAGCATTCGAAAAGGTCTTGGTGTATATCTTGATGCTTAGAAAAAGACTGAAGAAGCTCCAAAAGATGAAGAAGAAATGTTTCTTTGGAAAGAGACATAGAGTGAATAAACTCATAAGAGAAATCAGAGCTCGTCTGTGTGATTGGAGTATCGGCTATTATGGAGTTTTGCTCTACGGATTTACGCTTTATAGCGAGAGAAGTTCAAACTATTTAATGTTTGATATGCGCTTTAGACGTGAGTTCTAGTTGTGCGGGAGATTTTATCTCCCGTTTTTTATTGCAATTTTAGATGTTTTAAATTATAAGTGCTTTTTAGTTAATTCTTATTATAAATCAATAAAATTATTAGGTATGGTAGAAGCTATAACAAAGTTGTTTACACTTATCGTTACCCCGCTTGTAATCTTTGTTTTACACGTGCTTACTTGCGGAGTGTTTGCGTGGTTTATCGGTTTGTTCTTCGGAGATGGAATTCTTGAAGTTTTATCTAGTCTTGGTGTAGAGGGTTTCTCTATGTGGCAGATAGGTATCTTTATGGGTTTCTTCTCTGGTTTCTTTAGACGTATTATTACTTTTAATGGTAAGGGAAAGTCTAAGGATAATGTAGAGAACAATGATGTACATAACGGTAACGTGATTATCAATGTTGGTAATTCAAAGAAGTAGTACAATCAAAGTGGGTGTTTGCTATTTGCAAGCACCATTTTTTTTATAGAAAAATTTTTATTGGATTAGTATTTGATATTTGTTTGTTTAATTTTGAGGCAAGTTTTACGGCTTTGTATGCACCGCCTTTTTCGTATTCTATATAGCAAATTACAGCATCACAATTTTCTACCATATAGTGGTTGCGACGTGTTATGGCAAAGCGAGCAGGACCTTCAAATATTTCTTCGGGGCAGATTATTTCATCATATTGTTCGTGTAATGAAGCTTGTCTTGTTGAGGGATATTTGTTTGGATTAGATGATAATACTATGCATTCTTTTATTTGAGGATTATCTTTTTTTAGTTTTTTTAATACGTGGTGAACTAGCCAATCAAAGTTGCCTTGATGACCAACCCAAAATTCATCAATACCGCTATAGATTAAGTTTTGAATAGTACGAGCTAAGTTATTTTCTATTTCTTCTGTGCAGGGGCAATCTCTATGACCGAAAAAAGCGCAAATACCACTCATCTGAAAAACCAATCAGCCCAAGCAAAAGTAAAAAAGGTGGGTGGATGTTACAAACTACAGACTATATGAAAAGTAGCCCAGCTAATTGGGTATAGATACTTTATTCACTGGCATCCACCCATGCGGGTGATATGCCCATTGACATTATGAAATCCAATATAGAATAAAGTTCTATATAATATGTAATGCCCATATAGTCTTAGGTTTGTACTCCTATGTTGAGATTTGGGCTATCTCAACAGTTGTTGAATATAATAGAATAAAATTAAAATGCAATAAATATTTATATAATTTAGAGATAATGGTGGGGAGATGATATATACTATTTGATATATTTTATGTTATAAAAAATAAAAAAACCACCCGTGTTTTGGGGTGGTTTTTTGTGTTGAGGGGAAACCTTGTTAGAGCTTCATCCTTGTGTAGCCTTTATCGTCAACTCAAGATTAGTAATTTTCTTTCTTGACATCTTTGCCACTGACAGGGTTGAGTGAAGAGATTTCATCGCTCTGTCTGTAAGGGCGGTTCTCTCTTGGCCTGTAAGAAGATCTTGTGTAAGGTCTGTCCTCTCTGTTGATTCTTGGACGTCGCTCTCTCATTGGTCTTGGCTCTTGGCGCATGATGATTACTTTGAATTCTGCAATCGAAGCATCTGCGGTGTAGAACTCGAAGGTGTCAGGATAAGTCAACATCCATTTGCCATCAGCTGGTATAACAACCTGAATTCTATCGATTTTGGTTGCTAGCTTGAGTGTTGTAGCAGTTGTTGTGATGGTGTTTTCTGGTGATGGTTCTGCATTCTCATCAATGATAAAAGACACATCTCCAACTTTCTGCTTCAGGCTTTGGATCTTAAATCCTGGTTCTCCTTTGATGGTGAACGTCTTTGCTTTGCTGAGGTCGTGTACGATTTCTTCGCGCACTTTAGCCTCGGGTTTTTTATTTTCCATAGACATGATAATTTATTGTTTGAGAGGAATGTAACAGATTTGTGGAGTTTTGTCAACATCTTTTTTGTCAAAAAATATTGCTTGCATAATTGTTGGTTTTAAATCTAAGATTTTATTGTTGTGTAATTTTTTTATGGAACTTGGTTATGATAATCGCATTAAATAGATGTATGAGTGCTTTGTATACAATTGGTTTTTTGAAAAATATGTTGTTTATTTTGCCTGTTTTAATGCTCTATTATGGCTATAAAGGAGTTAGCATAGGCGACTTTTTCTTGATACAGGGATTTTCGCAAATAATGGTGTTTGTGTTTGAGATACCAACGGGATATGTAGCAGATATATTTTCACGTAAAAAGACGATTATTAGCGGTTTGATAATTTGGTGTCTTGGATATTTATGCTGGATATTGGGGAGTGGCTTTAGCTATATGCTTGCTGGCGAATTGTGCTTTGGTTTTGCTATATCTTTGTTGTCTGGTACAACAGAAGCGTATATTTACGATTTATTGAAAAAGCGCAATAAACAAGGCTCTTTTCATAAGAAAATGGGCAAATATAGTATGATGCAAGATATTGGTCTTTTGCTTGCAACAATTAGTGGTGCTATTATCTATAAAATTTTTGGTGGAGATTTTACGGTTTGGTTATGTATTATAACACTTGTTATGGCAATAATTATAATGTGTTTTATGCCTGAGGTGGAAGAAGCTAAACGTGTGGTTGCTGATGGTAAAAGCAAGATGAAGGATATTCTTGAAATTTCTATTAAGACTATTAAAAATTTTGAGATTAGATGGTTGATGATTTTTTCTTCTATTTATGGTACATTGACCTTGGTATTGATGTGGGGATTGCAAGCGGTGATGATTAACCGAGATGTTCCAGTATATCTGTTTGGTGTTATATTAGCAATTAATGCATTTGGTAGAGCTTTGTGGGGTGGAAGTGCTGGCAAGTTGTTTGATAATCTTGGTTTGAATAAAATTTTGAACTTGTTGATTTTGATTGTTTCAATTGCTATTTTTAGCGCAGTTGCCTCAATTTATGTGCCATATGCTTTTGTATTTGTTTGTTTAGGGTTAATGATTGTTGCTAGCGGTTCGGTAGTACCTGCTCGTATTGTTTCTACAACGTTGATTAATCATCAAACAAAGTCTGATGAGAGAGCTACCGTGCTATCAGTTAAGTCTATGGTAGAGAAAATGGGTACTGCTTTTGGTATGATTGCGCTAAAGCCGTTGTTTGATAATTTAGGAGTTGGTGATACATTTATGATTACGGCAATTTTGATTATACCGATTGTTTTGAGTGCTAATATATTAAAAACATTTGGTTGTAAAAAATAAAGAAAAGCCCCAATGATGGGGCTTTTGCTTACTGTTGATTTTGCTGTAGCTTCTTTTTGGTAACTTTAGATACAATATCCATTGTTTCCTTTTCGTACGCGATGTAGATGTAATTGTCGCTTTTTAGGTTGATGTTTTTTTCTTTAAAGACATCTTCCAAGTATTCGGGTTTGATTGCACCGAATGGTTTGAAACACAGATGACGTGAACATGTGTTGCTCCACAGAGCATTGAAGAGATTTTCATCTGATAGCGGTTGTTCCATAGTTGTTGAAGCAATTTCGCATACAATAGAAGGAATATCCCTAATAGAACTACAGTTGATGGCAATAAGCTCGATTGTTTCTTTTCCTGCCAGTATTACTGGGGGAGAAATAGATAGCTGAGCATGCCTTTTGAACGATTTTCCTTGGCAAATATCTCTGCTAGGAAAAAGGATATAAGAATTAAGGTCCATAATTAGAGTTTGTATATAGAATAATAGATTTTTCTGTAATTCTTTTTAAATGTTAGCTTTCATCTTGTCAATAAAATAAAGAAGAGAGATAGGATTATTATTTATTAAAAGTTATGTTCTGTAAAAGATATTTATGAGGGATTTTTACTTGACAAAAAATATCTTGGTATATACTATTGCCTTACTAAAATTTATGGATATGGATAATATTTTTATTGTTTCCTCAAGTCTTGATGAGTTTAGGGCTTGTATTGAAAAGCTAGGTAAAAAGAGCTTTATTAAACTAGTAAGCCAAAATCGTGAAGCCGTTAATGAGATGCAAGATGCTGATAAGCTTTTACTTATGTGTGAGATGGGGTGTTTTAATGCCATCATTCCACTGTTAAAGTGTGGTAGCAACGAGCAGGTTCTAGAGGCTTTTAAGCTTTTGTATGGTGGCAATGTTTATGCGCAAATTAAACTTTCACGTGAAGAAGAGGTTTTGTTGATGACGTATGCAGCGGATAAGCTTGAGATAATTAAGTTTATTCGAGAAGAAACGGTTACTTTTGAAAAGTACTTTTTTCATCGCGAGTTTTTGTTGAATGTAGTGCTTAAAAATGCTTCAACAGATGTTATTAACTATCTTTTTACATGGTGCGTTAAAGAGCATTGTTATGCAGATCAAAGTTCAGGAAAGGTAATGTTTGCAAGGGCTGATAAAGAGGTCATTAGAAGATATATCGATATTGTTCGAGGCTTTTATGGTCGTAATTTTCTAACATATCCGATGATAGAAAATCTTTATAAGCGTGATGATTTATCGGATGTAGAAAAGAATGACATTATGCTCTATGCATTACAGAAAATGCATGTTTGTCCGCGGACAGTTTCAATGCTTAGAAAAAATGGCTATCTTGAGTAAAAAAGAAAGCGGTGGTGAAAACCATCGCTTTTTTTGTATTCTATAAAATTATTGACAAAAAATAAAAACTGTGATACTTCTGTGAGGGTTAATTTAAGAATATAAATGTAATTTTTATGAATATTTTTTCCAAATCAGTATCGTTTCAGGAATTCAAGGAATATCTTGAAACTCTAACCAAAAGGAATAGGCGCAATTTTATTGTTGCAAACTATGACAAGATGATGGCTATGCGTAGTGCTGATAAGCTTAATTATCTTTGTGAAATAGGCTTTGTTTCTGCAGCTATTCCTCTTCTAAAATGTGGTGGTAAAAAGCAAATTTTTGCTGTTTATAAAAGGTTTTATGGTGAGCATCAGCGCTCCATTATTAAGCTTAAACCTTATGAAGAGGTTCAGCTTATGGAATATGCTGGTAAACATCATAGTATCACAAAGTTTCTCATTGAAGAAACCGATATTTTTGATAAATACATCAATTCTCATCCCTTTTTTATAACAGCGATTTACAAGTCTGCAACGCCAGAGGTTTTTGAATTTCTCTTTAGGTGGAATATCGAAAATCGTGAACCTCTCTATCGTGTGCAGGCGATGGTGCTTTTCTCTTCAGCTTCTAAAGAACTCATCTGTGAATATGCTTTAGCAGTTGGTCGCATTCATGGTGAGTTTCCTAATGTAACAATGTCTATGATTAATGCTCTTTTAGAGCGCACAGATTTATCAAAAGAAGATAAAGATGAAGTCATGACAGTTGTTTATGAAGCAATGGAAGTGCCTGTTTTTACTAGGGCTATATTACATGCTAAAGGCCTTTCATGGTAAAATTTTGATTTCTAGCTCCCGGATGGACGCCTGTCTATAAATGCTCACGTACTTCAATGTACGCTGCGCTTTATAGCAGGACATCCAGGGCTATAAATACAAAATTTTCATTTTCCTAGTCCTCATCTTTATTAATTCAAAATTTTCTTATGTTGATTTCTATCTCTCAAATGCTTACGTACTTCAATGTACGCTGCGCTTTATAGCAGGACATCCAGGGCTATAAATACAAAATTAAATATATCTATAAAAAATAGAAAAATAACCAACATTATCTTGATTTTTGTATGTTTTAATTCCTATGTAATATAATGGACTAGAACTATTGTTTTAATTTTTTTAGTTTATAGGAGTAAAATTATGAGAAATAATAAATTCAAAGAAGCAATGCTTGCTGTTAGAGATTTAAATAGAAATTATTGGGATATGAGGAAAGACAATACTGTTGGAGCAGATGATTATTTTCATTGCAAAGCTAATTATGAAGCTACGTCAAGAGGTTCCGTTGGTGAAAAAGTTGCTACCAGATTGGGTAATGCTAAAGAAACATTTGATTATTATTATAATCAAGTAGGTAAGGGGTTATCTTCATCTGAAGCGCTTAAAGATAGGTATCATGATAGTGAAGTTAATAAAATTGGTAGACAACGTGCAAAAAGTGGATTATATGGAAATTCAAGAGAAGGGTGCAGTTCGTATAGAGTTAGAGGTATAAATGATAAATATTAGATTAAAAAAATTTTTTCGTAATGTGATTTTTATATTATGGAATATTTTTGCTATTATCGGATTGGTTGTAAGTGCTTATTTTTTGTATCTTGTGTTTGATGAAAAAGGATATTGTTTAAGTGAACAACATGGCGTATGGGATGATGAACAGAATATCTGTCGGTATGACTGTATCAAATGGGAAAAAGAACGAGGTTGTATTACAATTGATATGTTGAAAAATAGCGAGATATAGTTGTCGAATTTTTTTAGTATAAAAAAAGGAGTGTTTATGTTAAAAATCTGTTCAAAAGAAAATATTTTATTGGGTGGTATTTATGTAATATTAGATGCTCCTTTCTTTTATGCTAATATAGAAAAAGTATCTAGTTTTTTACTTGTAGTTTTTGTTTTGGGTTTGGTTATTCAATGTTTTAAGCCTAATGTATTAAAATTGGAGCAGAGGTTAGCTTCTTATCCTCGTGTTTCTTATTACTTAAGTTCTATAGGGTGGATACCTTATTTTAATATTTTATCTATAATAGCTTTGTTTGTTTTGGCGTTTGTTGTTTCTGGAAATTATGATAAATATGCGATAGTTGGTGATGTATTTTTTTATATATCGTATATTAGTATGCCTGCTTCTTTGTTAGTGGCATTTATTTTGAAAAAATTTTGATTTCTATCTCTCAAAATCTTATCTATGGAAGAGTTTTTCTAGGTCGCTTAATTCTAGGCGGACGTAGGTTGGTCTGCCATGATTGCATTGTGCTGAGTGTGGAGTTTTTTCCATTTCTCTTAATAAGTGATTCATTTCTGTTAAGTTTAATCTTCTTCCAGCTCTAACTGAACCGTGGCAAGCCATTGTGGCTGCGATATGATTTATTTTATCTTCTACAACAGTGGTTACACCCCATTCGGCAATTTCATCAGCAAGGTCGGTTATCATTTTTTTGATATTTGCATCTTTGATTAGGGCAGGTACTTCTTTTACCATTATGCTATTGCCAAATTCTTCTAATACTAAGCCGAATTTTTTTAAGTTTTCAAATTCGCCTAAAATTGAGGCTTTTTGTGTTAGTGATAAATCAACAATTTCTGGTAATAGTAGCATTTGAGAAGGGAGCTTTTCGCCTTTTTCCATTGATGATTTGAAGCGTTCTAGAACAATTCGTTCATGGGCTGCATGTTGGTCAATAAGTATAAGTGCATCTTCGGCTTGAGCTAAGATGTATGTATCATGAAATTGCGCTTTTGCCACACCTAATGGGCCAATATCATCTTCATTTTGAGGGATATATGTTTCTTCTGTTTTTACAGAAAACTTATGTTCTAATTC
>JAEIGA010011830.1_pt1 | contig 13231 bp, 17 predicted proteins | sample 9270691 | NCBI WGS metagenome assembly JAEIGA01 (sample SAMN17057246, study PRJNA624740) | gut metagenome | biome: biome; isolation source: fecal sample | host: Bos grunniens | place: China: Xizang | collected 2019 | reverse complement strand
TGTCGTAGTCACAGAGAATATCAATGTGGTGCTTTACTATTTGATGCTCAAAGTCCATGGGCACAAGTACTTGGTTAGCATAAAACTTTAACCTCTTAGTTCCTACATAATGATCTACAACTGGAAATTTAAGGTAAGCTTTAAATACTACATGCTCAGCTTTGAACTGACTTCTACTTTTGTAGAAACCATTTGCTAAAAATACCGGTATGTAGTCTTCCCATTTGTCCCCTGGCGTCCCGCTAAGTAATATCCATCGGTTTGCTCTAGCTATCTTTAGGAATGCTTTTACCCAAGCACCAGAACCTACAACTCTTTGCTCATCAAATATAAAGACCGCACCTGTGACTTTCTGATACTTCTTAATGTTGTTCCAAGAATCTATAGTTACTTTTATGTCTTCTGGTAAACAAAAGTAAGCAACTTCTTCTTCCCACTCTAAAGTGTCTCTTTTCTTAGCTGTAGTGATGATGTAAATATCTTTTGGTAGTTCAGGTCGTTCATACACACCTACTCCATTAATCTTAAGAGAACCGCCTAACTCACAAATATAAACGTAAGCTAAAGCGGTTCTACTTTTACCGGAGCCAACCTTACCACATAAGATACAACCATTATGCATTTTTTTAAGCGCTTCAACCTGATGCGGGTATAACTCCGTATTCATAAATATCAATCCTCATCAAAAGGTAACTCTTCGTCAGCGTCAAGGGAATCGTAGTTGAGGTTTGCATACTTAGCTGAGATCGGGTCCTGCTCAATTGTGAAGTAACCTTTCTGCAAATATAAAGTACATGTGTCCTCGTCTCTATGATAAGTTCTGATGATCAGGTCAACGTTTGTGAATCTTGCGCCATCCAGAAGACCGAGTTCCATCTGGTTAAGTTCTTTCATGTTCTTACCAGAAACTAAATATAATTCAGGTGGAACCTTACCACCGAATGCCACATTAACCTTAACGAATCTGAGAGGCTCGTCTCCATACTCTTCGTTACCAGGGATCTCTTTAATCTTAAGACCTGTTGATGCAAGGTCATTAAGTGCTTCTTCTGGAAGATTAAGTGCAAGGTTGAAGTTTCTCTTACCCTCGTCATTGAACTTTCTCTTCTCTCCTCTGAAGTTTCTGAATGAGCCTGCAAGGATATCACTCTGTCCTGCTCCCTCAACCATAACGATTTCTGATCTTCCTGACTTTTCAATTGTAAGTTTCATAATATAATTTTTCCTTTCACTATTTTAATATTTTTATGCTACTTCTGGCGGGTTCATTGCGGTGAAAGGCACCTCTTCAGGTGCGCTCTCATCGATAAACATTAAATCTGTAGGATCACAACCTACGAATTCATCAAATGGGTAATACTGGTTTATAGTGTCTACTGCAGCGTCACATTGCGCTCTGTAGTAGTCTAAGTTGATTCTCTCTGGGTGCTCACGGACTGCAGAAGCCTCGGCCCAATATAAATCTTTAGTACCGGTTACTGCAGATTTCTTATCGCCTTTAACTCTAACCAGAGAGCCGCCATATTCTTCCTTAACACAAACAAAGGAACCGACCCTTCCGATAAAGGTTTCAGTTCCATTTGGATAAGTTAAATATATAGCAGCATCATCTACCGATTTGGTTTCAGGGAAATCGTTGAACGTGATTTGATCATGGGAGAATAGACTCTTGAATAGATAGTTTGGTGCGAACTTAGCTCCGGTTACTGTCCAGAAAGGCTTTTCTAATGGTTCGCCATCTGCTTCAACTTCATAAGCAATGTACTGAGCGTCGTCTACAATACACATTTTCGAGTAGACTGCTTCTTTCTCGAAAGAATATCCATACTTCTTACCAAAGTCCATAATAAACTTCTCAGCTTTAGCATCGAAATTAGCAACTTTGATAGAGTCTGTCTTGATGTGGACTACTGTATAACCCATATCCTGTAACTTATGCTTAAGTGTGATCATGAACAATGCACCATATTTAGCAACAATGTTGTCTACGTTTCTTGGGTCTCTCAGTTTATTGTCGAACTTAGCTGATGTTAAACCGTAAACAGAATTTATCGCTGTTTTGAGTGCTCCCGCAATAGCCTTGCACTTGTGTTTAAGATCGTCACCAGAATGTCCATCAAGAATATCTTTAATAACTTCAGAAGAACCTTCTTTGATTGCGTCCATTCTTCTGAGTGCTTCTTCGTACGCTTCATCTCCTATCTCCTTTATATGCTTAATAGCAACACGAGCTTCTACCAGGTTTTCATAACGCTTTGTGATCTCTTTACCAAATATCTTTAGCTTAATAGCTGAGTGAGGGTGCATAGATGCTACATCAAACAAACCGACATTGAAATATACACCTGGCTGAGGGCAGTTAGCGAAACCACCTTCAGATGGATCTTCTCCCATATAGATAGACTTCCTAGATTTAGAAACCTTTGCTCCTTCAGAATATCTATCTTTAGGTATTCCTTCTGGATGGTATTCATAACCTGGGAATATAGTTGAAAGATCTGTGTATATGAATTGAGACTGTGGGTCGTCGATACCATGAGTGAGAAGTTTAATTGTCAAAGCGTTAGTAGTATCATTAGGTGTTCCACCAGCAAGTCTAGCTAATATCAATCTAGCTTCAAAGTCGTCTTGCAAATGGTAGAATACTTCCTCAGTACTTACTACGTCATTTGAACAGTAGTCTGCCCAGTCAATAAGTCTTTCATCTGGAATAGGTTCATACCAAGGTCTATCCCATTCTAAATGATCAAGTCCTAACTCAATCTCCCACTTCTTAAGACCTTTCTTGTTACCTGCAGATGCAAAGTCAAGAATATCAGTGTAAGATAAATTGTAAGCCTGACCGAATTTAGCTTTCTTATCTTTCTCTGCAATAATTCTATTGTTCAGAGAATATAATTCTTCTGGTGTATAACCCTGAGAGCATGCCCAAACCATATGGTTATCGTAGCTACGGTTATTAAAACCAATAAGCCTATACTTAAATATACTTGACATCTCGTCTGGAGTAGGATCAAGCATCTTCTGAACTGGTTTGTTTTCTCCTAAGAACTTCCAACAAACCAAGAAATGTGCTCTAGTATCCTTAGTTACTCCTTTTGGTAATAATTTAACGTTATACGGAATATCATTCTTGATGCAATACTCAATATACTGCTTATAACTAGGTGATACCTCCACGTCGAACATTACAATAGGTGCGTTTTCATCTACTGTACTGTTGTCTTCCTGTTCTTTTTCTAGAATATCTTTGGAACAGAACAGCATGCTCGATACTCTATTTACGCAATAGTCAGCTTGGTGAGTGCTGTTCATTGCGAACGCTAAAATATCATTCTGCATATCTCTTACATCGTAACTTGCTCCTGACTCATAAGCGTCAGTAAGAAGCTTTTCTATGTAATCGATACTTGGCTTGGTAGCTGAATGGTATTCTTTCTTAAGGTTTTTAATAATCATTGACCTAAGAATTCTTTCATTCTTAAAGCCATCCCAATCTACCATCTTTTTGCCTCCTTTCACTTCTTTTAAAGGTAATCCAGAACTAATCTCTGCAATAGGAATGTCATTACAAAGTGTTAGCTGTCTCCTAAGGGCTGCATTACCTGTAAATACTTTTACTTCTACATTATCATCGTAGATCCTACTTAACTCTTTAGGATCTCCGCCGGTGTAAATATAATGCAGATGTATACCTGAACCGCTTTTTGAAACCTCTGCATAAGTTGGTGGGAACTTACTTGCTGCTTCCATATTCTTTTCCAAAGACTTATTACCATCTTCGTCTTTAATATCAAAGTCTAAAACAATAAGATTCTCTGGAACTTTAACATAATGAAGAAGATGTGTGTCTAGGTCACCTAAAGTAGTTGTAACTTTATCCCACTTCTTTGAAGGTAACCCTTCTTCATTTGCGTATTGAGCAGGTTGTTTGCTAAACACATCATCGAAGTAATCTGAAAAGCCATGGGGCATTAGATCCAGCCAACTAGGAATATCAATGGTTGTTACAGCTGGCTTTTCTTTTCCGATCTTTTCCCACCTGAAACCACTAAACTTTTGATCTTCATACTTCTCGAAATATAATTTGAGAGTATCTCTGAACTTGTATCTTGGCATCTCATTCTTGAACTTACATAATTCTGCATACCTTAAATATAAATCGTATGCATTAGCAAGACTTACACCATCTTTAAGCTCCATAACGTTTTCTATAACATAGTTATGGAATGGTGAAGTCCTTGCGAGCATATCTTCTGCAACATAATGATCGTAGTAATGTCTACCTAGCTTCTTGTAAGTCTGTAAACACCTCCAAGCAATACCAGATTTCTCAAAAGGTATATGCTCCATACACTCGTCATATACATCTGCAGCAAGTAAATTACCAGTTGGTCGAATATCAATAAGTCTTCTCTTCATGCCAGAGTTGGGGCTTAACTGTATTGGGTCATTTGAGCCTACAAATATCATGCAGTTGGCAGTGGTCATGAACGGTGACTTGAACTTAGCGTTAACCCTTACCTGCTCATGAGAAATTATCTTGTTAAGTGTGGACCTAACAGTAATCATTCCCATTTCAGCATCGTCATCGTATACAAGTACTGAGTCATTTTCCAAGAAATCGGTACCAAACTCACTACCCCCACAAAGATTGTTAGCTTCGAATTTGACAGCGTAACCCATCTCTATACCACCGAAGATTAGATTGGCGAATATCTTACTAATGATTGTAGATTTACCAGTTCCAGGTTCTCCATAGAAAGCAAACATTTTCTGGATCTTGGTACTATCGCCAGTGATCATACTACCAACAGCCCACTCCCATTTCTCACGCTCATCTGGTAAATATAAAACGTCACAGATGGCGTCATAGTATGGTGTAGGCTGCTCGATCAATGGGTAATCTAGAGCTTTAGACGCGTAATCGTTTCTCTTAATCTCTGTGTTTGAGAATATCATTCTCTGATCAAGAGCATGCCAGTTGTCGCCCATAGTCTTGCAGAACCTATCGAACTGCTCAACTAAATGGTTTGCAGAATCTGCCATGGACAATATAACTGGCCCATGGACAGAATCTTTCATAACTTCTTCTCCGCTATCTTTAACCGCGAATTCTCTGACCTGCTGATCGATTAACTCTATAGCTCTAGGCTTAGACTTTGTCCAGAAACCAGTAGACTCATCGTAGATGGCATAGAACGCCCCACCTCTAGTCATTAAATCCTTTATGGAGGACTTAGTAATGAACGTAGGCTTATAGTAGTAGCGGCCTTTCTGATAATTCTTTATTACTTTTAGAAAGTCAAACACTTCCTAATCCTCCCTTCAAAATATCATTAATTATTTGGAGCATTAACGACATTTATTGCTGGGACTGCCGCTGGACTTGCCTTTACTCCTCCATACTTATCGCTAAGATTGTCGATTCTCTCAACAACTCTATCAACCTTAGCATCAAGACGATTCTCATACTTAGCTGACCATTCATCAAACGTGCTACGCATATCGTCATGTATAGCTGTCATAGTAGATTTCTCGATTTCTTTCTGAATATCATTCTTGAAATCTGTAACAGTTTTCTTAAGCTCTACTTCTTTTGTTTTGAGCTCAATTCTCTGTCTCTCAACATCAAGCTTTTCTTTCTCGAGCTTTTCTACCTGCTCGGGTGTGAGCTTCTCGAAATATAAACGATCATTCTCAAGTTTCTTCTCCTTGAGCTGTCTCTCTTTTACTACGTTGTACTGCTGACAACCAAGAATTGCTGTTACTGTTGCTACGGAAACTCCTGCAAATATCAATGCATCTTTACTAACCATTAGTTATTTCTCCTTTCATGTATACAACCAATCATCTGTATGTGGATAGTTCTCAGATATCCATACGTTCATCTGCCCCCACGTATCTAAATTCCTACAATCCCCCTGATAGTCGGTTACCGGGAATAACGACCCATTACCTTTACTATCGTATTGTCTATCCAACCATACATTTAAAATATAATTGACGCCCCTATCGTCAAAATGAGTATCATCGAACTTACTTAAACTAAGATTGTCGAGTAGATCCCAAAACCAATCGTAAATATCCATGGTTAAGAGTTCTACCATTCGATCAGCCAAAGCAATAAGCATCTCTAAAATAGAACAAGGACCGTGTCCAACGTCTTGAACATCGATCCCGTTTTCGTATGCGTATCTGTTTCTAAGATTTAGACCACCTGCAGCGCGGTTTTCATCTAGAACAAATTGCCATCTATAAGGCTGCTCGTATAAATATCTTATTAGCGTACTATGATTACCATCATTGACAAGAGCCTCAAGCCAAAGGTAGTAATCCGAATATGGCATAAGATTTACCTCCTTAGAACCAATCTTCTACAGTACAAAATTCTTTAAATACTCTGTACTCTTTTTCCTTAGGATGATTTCTTACATAAATATTTTCATCCTTAGATCTCATCCAACCAACCTGTCTTGGCTTCGGGCCGATATACTCAGCCTCATCAAGTTTGTGACCATCTTCATCAGTAAGGACATCATCTTCTGTGAAGTAATATAAATCTTCTCTCTCATAATCACTTTCAGGATAGTCAGTATCCCATTCGTCTGAAGTCATGAGCTCGATCTTACCTGCATGAGCTTTCTTATACTTCTCAGAATGCTCGAGAGCTTCTTCAGATTCACGTTCAACTCTTTCCTCATAAGTCTCTTCGTAATCTTTCATATCTTCTTCCTCATCATCGGTTTCTCCATCACCTTCGCCTGTGTCGTAGGTGTCATCTTCAGATGGAGATGCGGTTTCCTGTTTATACTTCAGATCTTTAACAAACTCTGTGTAGTTAATACCAACTTCGCCTTCATGTTTTGCGATTCGTGCTGGCTTAATACCTGCAAATTCATCCTGAGGTTTCTCTTCTTTTGGCTCCTCAGTTTTAACCGGTGTCTCAACCTGGATTGGTTCTACAAATTCTTTATCTTCGTTTTTATCTTTGTTATAGACAAAATATCCAACTGTGAAACCGAAACCAACACCAGCTGTAAAGCATAAAGTTGCTAATACGGCTTTATTCATACTATTCACGCTCCCTTCCTCTTAATAGGTTTTACAAGCATCTCCTGTATTTCGTGGATCATACCCATATCGAGATGAATATCATTAAGCTTAGCCATTATGGCTTCATAACGTGCAGTATCCAGAGCAGCTTTATTGTTCCAAACATCTCGGAACTCAAGCTCATGATCAATAATCCACTGTATGTTCGCCTGCATCTTCGCTCCGTTCACGAAATCTTTAACAGCGTTCACAACTGTAAATATCCCGCCTACAACGCCAACAAGAATTGAAAATGCTTCGATCTGGTCCTTATGGATTACAACCCATGCAAGAATCTTTACAGCTTTCTTATAAGCTGCGTTTTTGATCTTTTCGATGATACTGTCATCCTTATGGTCTTTCTTTACTGCTTCCTCAGAAATATCAATTGACTCCTGTGCCTTTTTCTCTTTTGCTTTCTTACTGTAATAAACCATTGTTGCTACGCCAACGGCTGTAACTCCTGCTCCTATTAAAAACTTTACTGTATTATTCATGGTGCTATTCTCCTTTCAAAATGAAAATATCAAATTAACGGTAATGTAAGCTGTTCAACAATATTATCTTCAACATTAAACTGAAGTAGTATTGATGGCTCTATACCGTCTCTAAACGCCTGTGCTGCTGGATTCTTTGCCTCAAGACCAATATCAAGGTACTGTCTGTTACCGTCTTTGTCTTCTGCAAAGATACCTGATGTCCAGCCGCATTTAACTAAAGGTAAACCAAGGTCTTTACGAATATCATTCTCTAACAAGAACCCTTCAACCCAAAGTCTCTCATTAAGCCATCTAAGATGACCTTCCAAGAAATCTCTGTTAGCTCTAGGATCTTTCTCCCAGCTATTTGGTGCATTACATTCATCAAAGAATACGCAATGTGGTGGAAGTCCTAAGTTCTCATTAGGATTATCAAGAGGGTTTGTTGTCTGCACTACTGTACCGTCAGGCATAACGTCTACAGTTGTAAACTGAGGTCCTAACAGATACTCCTGCCACTTCTCTTCACCCTGATCTGCGATTACTCGCTCTCTAACGTTACCAAGAGTTGTTGCGTATGATGCTGCGAGTGCTGTAACGGCCGCAATCTGATTATTCATGGTAATATCACTAAGAATGATTAAGCCTAAGCCTGCAGCCTCTATACCGAGACCAAGTGCATAAGTCTTAGCGTACTCGATACCAGCGTACTTAACCATTTCTCTTACTTCTTTGCTGCGTTCTTTTCTTGATTCCCATTCTTCATTTGCGTCTTTGCGCTTGATTATTGTGTCCTTTACCTCAAGCTCTTCAGCAATTGCGGTTGCCTGTCTTGCTTTAGATATAACTATACCTGTGCCTACAACTACACAAGTAATACCCGCAGCAGTCTCGATCTTTGCTCTGTTCTTATACAGAACAGCTCCAACTGTTTTTAATACTTTTTTGATGTTCATAAAATATAACTCTCCCTTCAACCCTGTGTTATGTCTACTGGTCTTGGCAGATCAATAAACCATTTGTATTCATTACCTCTTCTATTAGAATCATAGTAATATCCAATAGCGTTTGAGTCTGTCCAACCGTACTTGAAATCAGCCATAGTTGTCCTCTCTTTAATCATTTCATAAAGAGTTGCAACCTTTGCTTTTCCGTAATTATCAATGTCTTCTTTCAAAGCCCCAACAATCTGCTTTGCTTTCTCTTCAGATTCCACCCAAATATACTTAACTTCATTACCAGGTCTCTGTCCGATAGTATCTTTAACTTTCTGCTGTGATGGCTGGTAGTTATTTATCGGACGAGAATATGACGTATAGTTCACATTGCTAGTGTAAACACCACTACCCGAATTTGTGGTTTTCTTGTATGGCACATTTCCGTCAGGATATATAACCCTGTCTACCAAACTTCTTAACCCCTCGGCAAACATTGTGATAATATCAGACGACATGTTGCGCATAGCTTCTTTTGACTTTGGTATGATTACTTCGTCCATTACACCCTTAGCAATATCTTTTGCCAAGTTTCTCTCTTCTACGGATGCCTTTACCTGTATATTGTGTTTGGGTATTTCTCTTAGTGACTGTCTATTATCAGCCATACTAACTCCTTTCTAAAACAGAAAAGAGACACTCAGAATTTCTGAATGTCTCAACTGTCATTTAACAAATATCATTATTCAATTGTCTGTGCTGCTACATCAGCAACTACATCTGGATTCTCAACTACAGCATCAATTGCCTCAGCTACTGCTTCAGGTCTTGCGCTGATCAGCTTGCGGATCAAGAATATACCTCCTACTGTTGATCCTGTCAAAAGTACTATTACTGCTACCTTCTGCCAAGTCTTCAGTGCCTTGAATCTCTCAATCAAACCAAGCTTTTCTACAACTGCCTTTACCTCAGTTTCCTGATTCTCATTGTTTGCTACTTCCTGTGTGAATTCCTTAATGTTTTCTTTTGCCATGTTCTTATTCTCCTTTAATTTGAATTTTTATTTGTTTTGGATTCTCTCCATATTACAAGTTGAAAAATACGCGATTTTATTCTAGACCGATTGCGGAGACACGGTTAGACTGGTACGCGTACTCCTTCATAATATAATTAACCCAGTCTAGTTCGTTTCTATAACCGTCTTCTCCTGGTCGTTCCTTTCAATACTCATCTATAAACGCTGGTTCAGGATATAACGTAACCTCAAATGCAGGTTTGATAGTTCCATTAGGGAATACAACCTGAGTTGGTGAGAAATGAGCAGTGATCTCATCGCCGTCGTCGCTTGGGAATGAATAATATCCAAACTTACCACCGAGATCTGTTGGTGTAAGACTTGGGTTTGACATAATATCATACCAGTCGTTAAGCGTGAGTCTGTCGAATCCGCCCTTTGCTCCGAGCCTATAGCAGAATCTTTCTGTTGCAGACTTAATTGCTGCAGATGTACTCCAGAAAGGTCTTCCTGTATACTTGCATATGAAAATATCTTCTCCAGGTGCACCCTCATATGGAAGATCACTAAACTTCTTGAACTTACGGTCCTCGTTAGCAACTACCAACTCCTGGTTCTTATCTTTGTAAATATCATCCTGGAGTTCTAAGTACTTGTCCTTACCAAGAGCTTCCTCAGCTTCCTTCTGGAATAACTGATACTGTGTAATAGCTGCCTGGGCTATAGACAACGCGCCTGCTGCCTCAGCAAGTTTCTTATCGTACTGCTTCTTTGAAACAATTGCACAAGCCGTAGCTGCACCCTCAAATATCAATATTGGAAGTACCAGAGGGAACAGAGCCTTTAACGTAAGCGTGTACAGATGGTTACGTTCTTCTTTAGAATTACAGTTCTGAAGCTCAATCTTGCAGTCCGCAAGAATATAATGGATGTCTGTAGCGTTCTTAAGAGCTATACCAGTTGCTGCCCAGCTGAAACCAATTGTTCCTGTGGTTAATATCATCTGCTCATGGTTTACATAGAATTTACTGATCTCTCCAACTACCTTTCTGAATACTTCATTACCTAACATCTTTGCCATTATTTTGTTTTTCATTTTCACTTGCCTCCTTAAAATATACCGGTCTGTGGGAATCTACATTAGATGGTGAATCTAAACAATCCCAACACGGATTTGCTGTTTCAGGTCTGTTCTTGTATTCGCATTTAGAACAGTACTGGTCGAAAAATACTTCTTTTTTGTCACCTATCATTTTTACCTCCTTATATAACAGAAAAGAGACACTCAGAATTTCTCCAAGTGTCTCCAATCCGAATATCATACTTTCATTGTCGCTAACTTCAACAGATCTTTAACTGTCCCCATTACTCGACCATTACAAAGCTCCAAATCTAAGTCTTTTGCATAAGACAATTTAGCTACGCCAACCATTGCCGATACGGTTACTAATGGAACTGCGACTTTAGCCATTAACTCTGCCGACATAAATATAACTTCTTTCAGCTCTTCGCCTTTCTGGTGTTCAATATCATGCGCGAACTTCTCACGATCAAGTCTGAGTCTTTCTCTCTCAAGATCGATCTTGTCATTTTCAATCTCGTCAAGAGCTTTCATCTTTTCCTTCTCGAAATCAAGTTTTGCTTTCTCAATATCTTCTTCACCGAAGTGCTTAAGCTCGTCCATTAACTCTTTATATCGGTCAATCCATTTATTATAGCTTTCGACCAATTCCTTATAACCCCTTTCAATTGGGTTAGCGTTAATTATTAGCTTATCCATCTCCTCGATTCTAGCTTGTACATAGTCAATCTGTTCTTTTAAGTAATCCTCTGTCAAAAGTATCACTCCTTTCACTTTTTATTTTATGTACTCTACTATACGGTAAGATTTTTACACGATTTTCTGTCGCCGCAATACTACTTAACCTTAGTATCTCTAATTATCACTCCTGGGTGATCCGGATCTTCTGTCAAAAGCGCGCTCGCAAGTGACTTTAAAATATCCTGACATTCTTTCATAGCTCTGAACTCACCAATGATTACAACATCTCCGTTCTTGAATGTTGCGTAAAGCTTTGTTCTCTTAGCCTCTATTTTGGAAATATCACTGGTATTGTACAGAGCGTGATTATGCTTTATCCACATATGCTCTCCTTTCTCCTGGGCTATTCTGTTCAAGTCTGTAGTTTTGGGTATCAAATATAACTAAGCTGTAGTTATTCATTTCACAAAACATTTTTATATCGAACACAGAAGCCTTTTCTATAAAGAATTTTTGTAAACTATCCATCTGAACCTCCTCAAATACAGAAATACTCGCTCATATTAGATTTCCCCCATTCTCTTTTCTCATTCTCTCAACGAAAGAACTCTTCCATGACTCCCAGGCTGAATAACAAGTTGGGCACAAATCACCAACCTCAGTGTTTACAGTCCATGATGGAACGTTCTCGTTATCAGCAACACATGTAGACTTCCCACACGCATCGCAAGTGTATCTTTTAACTATATCTGTCATTTCTCACATACCCCCGTTATCTCCAATTATTGTTAATACAACCAAACTGATCATAAATATAACTATTACCAAGCCAATATCTTCAAGCATTAAACCAATGACCTCCCACTCTGAATGGTTCCCCTTCTCCGCAAACGTCACTACAGTTATTGAAATATAATACTTCTTCATTTGTATGCATCTCGTACTCTATAGCCACAGCGGCATAGTCACTATCTTCCATATGCCAAGCGGCTTTCTCGAATGCACCATTCTTTACAACAGAGAACTGTCCTGGCTGAAATATAACTTCTTCTACAGTGTCTGGGAAGCGTGGATCAGCTACTCTGTTAAGTACTACATCTACTACTAAGCGCTTACCTTCAAGTGACTGGTTTCCAGCCTCTGCCTGTACAAGCTGAGCTATTAACTCCATTTCACCGAGTCTGATTTCTTCATTGATCTGCTCTTCAGTGTCATCGTATTTCATGATTCCAGGCCTACCATACTGGCCAACCTCAGAATATCCTGCTGCCTCAGATTCTGGGCAATAAAAAAGCAGCCCTGCTATGAGAGCTGCCACCCCAACAATTATTCGTTTCATCTATTCCATATCCCCCTTATCATAAAGATTGGCCAAAATATAACTACGGCTACTAATGCTGTGTAATACAAAATACATGGGTGCTTATAGTCCTTAGCAAGAAGCATTAGATACTGGTCTTTACCGCCCAATGCATCTGTTCCAAGTGTCCACACCCACAAACCAATAACCAAATATAATAGAACCAAAGCTGTTATAAGGACCATTCTTCCTTCTCCTTTTCTTTATAGAATTTACACTTGAAGTCGTTCTCGTATACGGTTGCGAGTATCTCACACTTGTTATGCTTAGATGTGCAGTAGAACTCACAATCCTTTCTTTTGCATGTGCTCATATCTTTAAGAATATCACTTCTCACTTTGTCGCCTCCTCAATAAGTTTGTTGAAATCTGCCTGGGTCATTGACACCTTGATATCCAACACCACAAGATCGCCTTCAGTTTTCTCTGCGTCTGTGCTGAGGTCTACCTCGTGCTTATCAACGGTTTTGAGTCCGAGATGGTCAACACTTATTCCAGGCTTATAACCGAACTTATTCTCAATACCCTTATTGATCATCTTACTGATAGCATTCCCCAAAAATCCTTCAATTCTCATGTATTCCAT
>JAEIGA010011829.1_pt1 | contig 13232 bp, 9 predicted proteins | sample 9270691 | NCBI WGS metagenome assembly JAEIGA01 (sample SAMN17057246, study PRJNA624740) | gut metagenome | biome: biome; isolation source: fecal sample | host: Bos grunniens | place: China: Xizang | collected 2019 | reverse complement strand
GTGGCGGAGGAAAAATAAATAACTTTGTCTCTTGAAAGTGAATGAATTACAAAACCGTCTCTTCCGAAGAGACGGTTTTGTATTAATTTGTATTGTATATAATTTTACATAGTTTTGCGATTATGAAAAATCGCCTGCTTTTGTTCCTGATCGGCATCCTGGGTTGGACTGCCTGCGAACCCCAAACTACCGAAACCGAGGTAAATCCGGTGTTCCTCACCTTCTCCTTTGACAAAGCATACAACGAGGTATTCTACCACCATTTCTCCTCCCCGGTGACCTACACCGTCACCAACGCTCAGGGCAAGAGTCAGACCTACACCGTTTCCCTCACGGTTGCGACGGGCTTGACTCCCGAAGAAATTCAGGCGCTCTAGCTTCCCATTATCATAGAAAGAAAGGTGACCAACCTGCCCTCATCGGACACGGATTAGTCACCTTTCTCTCATTCGTCTTCTGACACGTCTAATCAACCTCCTCAGCAGCAAGTTCTGTTTTCTGCTGATACTGTGCTGTGACTTTTTCAAATTCTTCCGGCTGCATCATGTTGCAGGTGCCGTCGTAAGAAGCGCCCAACTCAACCGACAGACGACCAACGTGCAATTCTCCGTTGAAAACGCAGGCGGCTTTGAACGATGCAATTTCCGCTACGTACACCTGACCTTCAAGCTTGCCCCACACATCCAAGTTGGTACACAGGGTCTGACCTGAAACATGACCGGTCTCGCCCAAGACGAGGCGACCGGTAGTGAATACTGTGCCAACCACCTCACCGTCCACGCGGATGTCCGAGGTAGTCCTAACCACACCTTCGATGCGAGTTCCTTTGGAAATGCGACAAATCTCGTTGATTTGGTTATTGTCAAGTTTTGCCATACGTTCTTCGGTTTATAGGTTTTACTAGTTTAATTAAATGTGAACCGCTTCGTTGTGAGCTGCAGCAGCTGCCTCCATAATCGCTTCACTCATGGTCGGGTGCGGGTGAACGCTGTGGATGATTTGACGGGCGGTCAAGCCATTGTTCATCGCCACCACCATGCCGGACAACATTTCAGTCACGTTGCCACCAATCATGTGAATACCCAAGATACGGTCGGTTTGTGCATCCACCAAAATCTTCACAAAACCGTCACGGTCTCCAGCAGAAACGGCTTTACCCGATGCAGTGAACGGGAATTTACCTACTTTGTATTCCACACCTTCGGCCTTCAATGCACGTTCCGTCTTACCCACCGAAGCGACTTCGGGTGAAGTATAGGTACAACCGGGAACATAGTCGTAGTTAACCGGTTTCGGATTCAGACCTGCAATGTTTTCCACGCAGCACAATGCCTCTGCAGAAGCCATGTGTGCCAATGCCGGAGTCGGGATGATATCACCGATGGCGTAAATACCCGGCACGTTGGTACGGCAGTATTCATCCACTTTGACCTTGCCACGAACCATTTCCACACCCAATTCTTCGAGTCCGAGGTTTTCGGTATTCGGAATGACACCGACAGCCGACAACACGCGTTCCACTTCGATGACTTCCTCTCCTTTCTTCGTTTGCACCGTCAACACACAGTTTTCGCCTGTGGTATCCACCGATTTCACTTGGGCCGAAACCATGACTTTGATACCGGCTTTGCGGAACGAACGGCTCAATTGAGCTGCCACGTCGTCGTCTTCCACCGGAACAATGCGTTCCATGTACTCGATCAAATACACTTCTTGTACACCCATGGTTTTGTAGAAGTAAGCGAACTCGCTACCGATGGCACCACTACCGATGACAGCCAAGCTCTTCGGCAAGGTTTCAGGCACCAACGCCTGACGGTAGGAAATGATCTTTTGACCATCGATCGGGGCAAAAGGCAAAGAGTTCGGACGAGCTCCGGTAGCCAAAATGATGTGGTCTGCTTCGTAATCCACCACTTCACCAGCCTCATTCTTCACTGAAACAATCTTGCCCGGTTTCAACGAACCATGACCGGCAATGACGGTGATTTTATTTTTCTTCATCAAGAACTCTACCCCTTTGGACATCTGTGCCGATACACCACGACTACGTTCCACCACTTTGCGGATATCGGGTTCAGGCAATTCCAACGCGTCGAAACCGTAGTCTGCAAAATGTTCCGCATAGTGACGGGCTTGGGCACTCTTGAGCAATGCTTTGGTCGGGATACAACCCCAGTTCAAGCAAATTCCACCCAACTCAGAGCGTTCAACAATAGCAGTTTGAAAACCCAACTGCGAAGCACGAATGGCGGCTACATATCCTCCGGGACCCGAGCCAATGACAATAACATCGTATTTCATAAAAATATAGGTATATTAATCCAATTTCTGATTTCCCCAAAAGTACGAATATTTTCCGGATTGATGGGCTTTTTTGACAAAAAATCTTGGTCACCTCAAGAATTGTTCGTAACTTCGGAACAAATTAAATTTAAAACTTTATCACCATGCCGACAACCATTACATTTAACGAATTGCGCAAGATCAAAGATCAATTGTCTCACGGTAGCGTTCAACAAATTGCTGACGAATTAAACATTGCTCCCGATATGGTTCGCAACTATTTCGGAGGTGATCACTATGAAGGTGGCCAATGCCCTGGCTTCCACTTGGAACCGGGTCCTGACGGAGGTATTGTTCGCTTGGATGACTGCACCATCCTTGACAAAGCTCGCGAACTCCTCAGCCGCCAACAAGAAGCCTAATCCGGCTGAAGCAATCTACAACCCGCCTGTCTTGGCAATCAACTTTTAACAGTGACAAATCGAAATGCAATCGGTTTGTCACTTTTTTATGCTCCCCCTTGAATCATAACAACCCTCGAATGAAGTTCTTATATCGTATCTGCAAAAATAGAGGTGACTAAAAATAGCCACCTCTATTTGCGTATCTCGATCAGCGAGAACAGGAGTCCCTACCAGCGGGTTTTGTCGTTCTTCACTTCTTCAAGCAAGACTTGAACGGCCTTCTCAATTTGTTGGTCTTGGCCTTTCATAGCTTTCTCGTATTCGTTACGAACTTTATAATCCGGTTCCAATTGCAAGTTTTCCAGGTATTTACCTTCTTTGGTACGGTAACCGACTACCGGAATACCGAAGTACATGGACGGGTCTTGCAAAGTTTCCCAGTTCACAGAGGTCATGGTACCCGGAACCGGCATACCTACCACCTTACCGATGCCCATCGTTTGGTACACCCAGGGAGTACCGTGAGCATTTGAGTAGTTCGCTTCGCAAACCACCATCACAGAGGCTTTGTTGTAACGACGGGAAGGCATTTCACAAGCCACGCGGCCTTGGATCACTTGTTCGAGGTATTTGGTACCGGAGAACAAGATTTCGATGTCCTCGTGCAAACGTCCACCACCGTTGTTACGGGTATCGATTACGATACCTTCACGCAAGTTGTATTTACCCAAGATATCTGCATACACGTCGCGGTAACTTGCATCGCCCATAGAACGGATGTGTACATAGCCCAAACGACCGTTGGAGAGGCTGTCCACCATCTTTTCCATGGTACGGATCCAGCGTTGGTAGAGCAATTCGTTTTGTTCAGATTTGGAGGTCAAGCGAGTCACTTCTTCCCAACGTTCACCGGTAGCCGGATCGTAGCAAGCAATCAGGTTGTTCTCGCCTTGTTGGCCGTTGATGAGTTGGTAGTAGTCTTCTCCAGCAAGAATTTTTTCACCGTTGAATGATTCGATGATGACACCGGCCTTCACGCGGGTTTGGAAGTTGTCAAAAGGACCAAAATCCAATACTTCATCCACCTTCAAGCCATCACCTTTGTATCCAAGGTCAAACAACAGACCGAACTCCGGAGTGGGCTTACGAACGCCAACGCCACCATAACCGCTACCGGTGTGGGACACGTTCAGTTCTCCCAGGATTTCACTCAACATCTCTGAGTAATCGTAGTTGTTTTTGATGTGGGGCAAGAAAGCTTCGTAATCTTTTTCCAAGGCTTTCAAATCCACACCGTGGTAGTTCGGGTTGTAGAATTTCTCTTTTTGTTGCTTGAACATGTGGCGGAACATGTATTCACGTTCGCCAGCAGCATCCAATTCCATGGTTGCCGAATAATCAATCGGAGAGACATTACCACTGGGCAGCGCCATCTTGCTCACGCGAGAACCGAGCAAGTACAGGTTCTTGCCATCGGGCATCATGGCCAAGCTGCGGGCACCAGGATTTTTCTTCAAGATCTTCACGGAATTTTCACGGATATCGAGTTTCCAGAGATCTTGTCCCTTTTCAAAAGCAGCCAAGAAGTACAAGGTCTCACCGTCTTTGCTCAACACCGCGTCAGCCAAGCTAGAGGACATCGGGGTCAAACGAACGATGCGTTGGTCCAATTTTGCCAAGTCGATTTGAACGGGTTTTACCTCGTCCTTTTTATCGTCTTTTTTCTTGTCAGCCTTCTTGTCGTCTTTCTTCTTATCGTCTTTTTTATCTTTCTTGTCTGCCTTTTCAGCAGCTTCCTTTTCTTTCTTTTCACGGAATTTTTCCAATTCCTCGTAGCGGTCGTATTCTTCCTTGCTCATCAAGAACTTGTCCATCGTTTCTTGGTTCATGAAGGCGATGAACACGTCGTCTTGGCTACCCCAAGAAGCGTGGGAACGCATACCGTAACGGTTGGAAGTGTACAGCAAGGCATTGCCGTCCATCACCCATCTGGGAGAATGATCAATGTAACCGCTGTTGGTCACGTTGTAGCAAGTACCGCCGTCCACAGCCGACACAATGGCGATGTCGCTGTAGGGATCGCGTTGGTTGGTGATGATGGTCAAAGCAAACCATTTTCCATCGGGAGACCATTGGTATTCAAAACCATAGTGTTGGCGGGTATAGTGTTGGCTACCGTCGGTAATCTGACGGACCTTGCCGGTTTCCAAGTTGAGCACCTTCAAGAAAGTACGGTCTTCGATAAAGGCAACTTCCTTACCATCCGGAGAGAACGAAGGATTGGTTCTTTCTACTTTGTTGTCTTTAAACAGAGGTTCTTCCTCGATGGTGGTTGCATAAGCAAAGTGCAAGTCTTCTTCGCGAGGCATGGTTGCCTTGTAGAGGTTCCAGATACCGGTACGTTCACTGCCGTACACCAAGGTCTTGCCGTCGGGAGAGATGGTCAAACCTTCTTCTGCAGCCGGAGTGAAGGTAATTTGGCGGGTCACACCGTGTTTGTCCGAGAAAGCAAAGACTTCCCCACGGTTGATGATGGCCAATTCCTTGCCGTCTTTGGAAGAAACGAACTCACGGGCACCGCGAACGTTCAAAACCGAAGGACGGTCATCTTCTGCATCTTTCACGATGTTGATGGAAACTTTCTTCGCCTTTTGACCCGGAACCAGGGTGTAAATTTCCCCGTGGTATCCGAAGCAGAGGGTACCGTTGTTTGCGGCACTCAAGAAACGGATCGGGTGTTTTTTGAACTTGGTCAACGCAGTCACGTTATCAGGATCGCTCAATTTCGCACGATAGACGTTGAAAGATCCGCCGTCGCGTTCGCTCAAGAAGATCATCTCGTCGTTACCCACGAAGATCGGGTTGCGGTCCTCGCCTACGTTTTGGGTGAGTTGTTTGTGCAAATTGGCTTTGGCATCGTAGAACCAAATGTCGCGAGCCACGGAAGATACGTGGTGTTTACGCCAAGCATTTTCGCTACCGGTGCGGTTCTCATACAAGAACGAACGACCATCTTGGTTCAAACTCATGCTGCAAACCGGGGTTGCAGCCACTTGTTCGGGACGTCCGCCGTTGACCGGAATTTGGTACAATTCGGTCATCCAGGAGGTAGGGAACAAAATGCTGGATGCCGGGTCCTGAATGGACGCAGCAAAATAAATCATTTTGTCATCGGCAGAGAAAGCCAACGGAGTCTCACCGGTAGAGTGATAGGTCACACGGTTGAGGCGACCACCGGCTGCAGGCACCGTATAAATATCAAATCCGCCATTACGATCGGTCACAAAAGCCAAGGTCTTACCATCGTTGGACCATACCGGGCGCGATTCGTACGAAGCGGCTGTCGTCAACTGACGGGCCGTTCCCCCAGCCACCGGCACCACAAAGATATCGCCTTGGTACACAAAGGCAATTTGGGTTCCATCGGGAGAAATGGCGTTGTAACGCATCCACAAAGGAGCAGATTCAGCGTTCATTACAAAAGTTGCAAGAACAGCGAACAGGGTTGATAACAGGAATTTTTTCATAAATGTGTGGTTAATTCGGGTTATTCTTCTTTGCCGTGGCAGTGTTTGTATTTCTTTCCGGAACCGCAAGGGCACGGGTCGTTGCGACCCACGCGTTTCTCTACGTGAACCGGAGCATTGCTCTTCGGCTCACCTCCGTTGGTCACCAAATCGGTTCGGGAGGTTTGCAAGCGGCTCATATCGGTGCGAGGACGATGTCCTTCTGACAAGGTTGAGCTCACAGAAGCTGATTGGTTCGGGTTTTGAGCCTGATCCGGGTTGCGGAGCGGAATGTGCGCACGCAACAAGAAGGCCAGCACCTCACGGCTGATCTTTTCGATAACGCCTTTGAAGAGGTTGAAACTTTCAAACTTGTAGATCAAGAGCGGGTCCTTTTGTTCGTAGGTTGCATTTTGAACAGACTGTTTCAAATCGTCCATTTCGCGCAAGTGTTCCTTCCATTGTTCGTCGATCATGATCAAGGTGATGGTCTTGCACAAAGCACGTACGAGTTCACGACCTTCGGTTTCGTAGGCTTTCTTCAGGTTCACCAGAACTTGCAACATCTTTTGTCCATCACCCACCGGAACCGCAACGTTTTCATAAATCGCCGCCTGTTTTTCAAAGATAGTCTTGATTACCGGCCAAGCCTGACGCACCATCACTTCCATACGACGGTTGTATTCTTCACGGATGCGCTCTTGCAGACGGTCAGAGATTTGGGCCGGCTTCGCATTCTTGAAGAATTCTTCGTCAAAGCCCGGATCAATGGACAGACTACGCATCACTTCCAACGAGAAGGTTTCGTAGTCCATGCCTTCGGATTGTTCGCCAATGACTTCTGCATAGTCACTAATCATGTTCAAGATATCCACATCGATGCGGTCACCGTACAAAGCGTTGCGACGACGGGTGTAGATCACTTCGCGTTGCGAGTTCATCACGTCATCGTATTCCAACAAACGTTTCCGGATACCGAAGTTGTTTTCTTCCACCTTGCGTTGGGCGCGTTCGATGGTGCTGTTCAACATCTTGTGTTCCAACATTTCACCTTCGGTAATACCCATTTTGTCCACGAGGGCCGTCATCCGGTCGGTACCGAACAAACGCATCAGATCGTCTTCAAATGATACGTAGAACACAGAAGAGCCCGGGTCTCCTTGACGACCGGCACGACCGCGCAACTGACGGTCCACGCGACGGCTGTCGTGACGCTCGGTACCAATGATGGCCAAACCACCGGCCTCACGCACACCGGTACCCAACTTGATGTCAGTACCACGACCCGCCATGTTGGTTGCAATGGTCACGGCTCCTGCTTGACCCGCATCAGCCACGATTTCTGCCTCGCGGGCGTGTTGTTTCGCATTCAAGACATTGTGTTTGATGCCACGCATCTTCAACATCCGGCTCAACAATTCGGAGATTTCAACGGAGGTGGTACCCACCAGAACCGGACGACCGACATTGGTCAATTCCACAATCTCCTGAATCACGGCATTGTATTTTTCTTTCTTGGTCTTGTACACCCGGTCGTTCAAGTCTTGACGCAGGATCGGTTTGTTGGTCGGGATGGTCACCACGTCCAATTCGTAGATGGACCAGAATTCACCGGCTTCGGTTTCTGCCGTACCCGTCATACCGGCCAACTTGTGGTACATCCGGAAGTAGTTTTGCAAAGTAATGGTCGCAAACGTTTGGGTCGCAGCTTCCACCTTCACATTTTCCTTCGCCTCAATTGCCTGGTGCAAACCATCGGAATAACGGCGGCCTTCCAGGATACGACCGGTCTGTTCGTCCACGATCTTGATCTTGTTGTCCATCACCACGTACTCAACGTTGTTTTCAAACATGGCATACGCTTTCAACAGTTGGTTGACGGTGTGAACACGTTCTGATTTCAAAGCATAGTCTGCCAACAAAGCATCTTTACGCTCTTGTTTTTCTTCGGGAGTCAAGTCCATTTTTTCCAATTCGGAAATGTCGCTTCCGATGTCGGGCAACACGAAGAACTTCGTATCCGACACCAAAGAAGCAATGAGGTCGTGACCTTTGTCGGTCATTTCCACGGTCTTGCTCTTTTCTTCGATGATGAAGTACAAGTCATCGGTGATCAAGTGCATGTGCTTGTTGTTCTCCTGCATGTAGAGGTTTTCAGTCTTGAGCAGGATGGGTTTCACACCCGGTTCCGACAAGTACTTGATCAAAGGGTTGTATTTCGGCAAACCTTTGTGGGCACGCAAAAGCAATTTACCCCCTTCTTCGATGTTGTTTTCACCGATGAGGCGTTTTGCATCGCTCAACAATTTGGTTACCAATTGTTTTTGAGCATTGTAGATGCGTTCTACGAAGGGTTTGTATTCTCCGAACTGTTGGTCATCGCCTTTCGGAACCGGACCAGAAATGATCAACGGAGTCCGTGCGTCGTCGATCAACACAGAGTCGACCTCATCGACGATGGCATAGTGGTGCTTGCGTTGCACCAGGTCTTGCACGTTGACAGCCATGTTGTCGCGCAAGTAGTCGAAACCGAATTCGTTGTTGGTACCGAAGGTAATGTCAGCACGGTAAGCACGACGACGGGCTTCGGAGTTGGGTTGGTGTTTGTCAATGCAATCCACGCGCAAACCGTGGAATTCGTACAAGGGGCCCATCCACTCGGAGTCCCGTTTGGAGAGGTAGTCGTTGACCGTCACCACGTGTACCCCTTTGCCAGCCAAGGCGTTCAAGAATACCGGCAAGGTTGCCACGAGGGTTTTACCTTCCCCGGTTGCCATTTCGGAAATCTTACCTTGGTGTAGCACGATACCCCCGATCAACTGTACGTTGTAGTGAACCATGTCCCAAACGATCGGGTTTCCTCCGGCAAGCCAAGTGTTTTTCCACACAGCGTAGTCGCCTTCGATGTTCACATAGTCGTGTTTTGTACTGAATTCGCCGTCCATTTCATTGGCTTTCACACGGATCTCCGTGTTTTCCTTGAAACGGCGGGCGGTTGATTTCATGATTGCAAATGCATCCGGAAGCACTTCGTTCAAGGTCTCTTCAATGGTCTCATCAATACGTTTCACCAATTTGTCCACCTCGGTACCCAAAGCTTCTTTCTTCTCTACCGGAATGTTCACGTCTTCGAGTTGTTGGCGCAATGCTGCCACGCGATCCTCGTCTGCTTGCGTACGCTGACGAATCTTTTCACGAATCGCCTGACTTGCCTGACGCAAGGCATCATCATCCAATTGGTCGATGCGTTGGAAAGCGGCCAATGTCTTCTCCAAAATCGGCATGATTGCCTTCATATCCCGATCCGCTTTTGAACCGAACAACTTCTTTAAAATACCTGTAATACCAGCCATTTGTTTTTAAATTATATGAATTGTTAAATTTTTCATTCCTTTGCACAAAAATGGTGCTACATAAGCACAATTTCTGACAATCTGCAAATATACGAAAATATACGAAAATTTGACATTTTGTGAAACGAACCTTGACATGGAGCGATGACGGCTCACCCACCCTTTTTTGCGAAACATTCGGAGAAACCTACCATTCGGATGCCGGTGCCATCGAAGAGTCCATCCACGTATTTTTGGAGGCCGGTTTGGAGTACCACAAACAGACCCATCCGGACCAAGCCCAACGGCACATCGTCGAATATGGTTTCGGGACAGGCTTGAATGTCCTGCTGACCCTCGACAAATACATCCAACTGAAAAACAAAGAAATACAAACTTCCCCCATCTGTTTTCGCACCCTTGAGAAATACCCCCTTGTCGCGGAAGAATACCATTCCTTGGCCTTCCCAGCAGGTGAACACCTGGTCCAGCCGGAGTGGCTGCAGCGCTTGCACGAGGTTCCGTGGAACGTCCCGACGGAGCTGGTTCCTGGCTTTTGGTTGCTGAAAGAAAACAGGGATTTTCTAGAAGTTACGGCCCAAGATCTGACCAGCATCCCCGGAACTGCCAACCCTGACAAGATGGCGGGATTTTGCCAGGGCGTTGATGTGGTCTATTTCGACGCCTTCTCTCCGGGCAGCCAACCGGAACTGTGGGAGACCCCCGTCTTCCGCACCTTGGCCGAGGCCGGAGCCCCGGGTTGTACCCTGGTCACCTACTCCGCCCGTGGCAGCGTAAAACAAGCCCTCCGGGCCGTCGGTTTCGAAGTTCACCGACTCCCGGGAGCCGGACGGAAGCGACACATGGTGCGTGGAATTTTGCAAAAAATTGTTTAATTTTGCGAACTATGAAGCTCGCAACCGATAAGAAATTTCTCTTTGGCATCAGCCTCGCCGCCACGTCTTCGCTGACGTTCGGCCTGGCTCCGTACTTCTCCATTATTCTGATGAACAATGGATTTCCGGCCATTGAGGTATTGGCTTATCGATGGGGTGTCGGAGCCCTCGTTCTGATGCTCTTTGCCTTGCTGGCCGGCAACTCCTTCCGCCTGCCCAGAAAGGCTGTGCTGCCGACGTTGTTCGTATCGGTCTTCCGGGCCTTGACCTCCATCACCCTGTTGCTCTCCTTCCAAAACATCACCAGCGGTGCCTCCTCAACGATCCACTTCATGTATCCGCTGATTGTTGCAGCCATCATGATGCTCTTTTTCCACGAAAAAAAATCAGGCATCAAGATTGGCGCCATCCTTTTCTCCATTGTCGGAGCCATTCTGCTTTCCTCTGGAGGCATTCACCTGGAAGGCGGCAACCTGGTCAGAGGGCTGATTTACTCCATTCTTTCCGTGGTCACTTACGCCATCTACATCATCGGCTTGCGTAGCAAAGCCCTGGAAGAGGTAGAGTCCACCCCGCTCACCTGCTATGTAATGGGATTTGCGGCCATCGCCTTCATCATCACGGGTCAGTTTACGGGTGGTATTACGTGGATTCCCTTCAGCGAAAAATACCTGTGGCTGCACATCCTCGGCATCGCCATTCCGGCCACTGCAATCTCCAACATCACCCTGATCAAGTCCGTCAAACTGGTCGGCGCCACCATGAGTTCCATCCTGGGCATCCTGGAACCCATAACCGCCGTGCTCATCGGCATCTGGGCATTCTCCGAGCCCTTCACTGCCAAAACAGCAATCGGACTGGCCATCATCATCCTTGCCGCCTGCGTGGTCATCCTGAACCACCGCATCGAACGGAAGATTCAAGCCAAGAAACAGCTCAACAAGTAAGCCGTTCGTACAATTCCTGCATACCCGCTACCGCTCCCTTGGCTATGACCTGAATGGGGTGCAAACTATGCACCTTTACCGGGTTCGGATCAATCAAATATACCTCCGCGTGCTGGGGCGCATAGTGCAACAATCCGGCTGCCGGATACACATTCAACGACGTTCCCACAATGACCAGGATGTCGGTCTGCGAAATGACCGCTGCGGCCGACTCAATCTTCGGCACATCTTCCCCGAACCATACGATGTAGGGACGCAACTGGCTTCCGTCTCCGGCCTTGTCTCCCAAGCAGATGCGACGATCAGCCGCGACGGACTCGATGTATCGGGAGTCGTTCGGCTCCCGGCTTGAACAGGCTTTCAACAACTCTCCGTGCAGGTGAATGATGTGGCTGGAACCGCCCCGTTCGTGCAGGTCATCGACGTTCTGGGTCACGACAATTACCTCGTATTCTGCCTCCAAGGCCGCCACCAGGCGATGGGCTTCGTTCGGTTCTACCTCCAACAACTGACGACGACGCGCATTGTAAAAATCCAACACCAGTCCCGGATTCCGGTAATACCCTTCGATGGAGGCAACCTCCTCAACGGGATACTGTTCCCACAAACCATCGGAGTCTCGGAAAGTACGGATTCCGCTCTCTGCACTGATTCCAGCGCCGGTCAAAAAGACGATTCGTTTCATGGCCTTAAAAATAATTAGTTTTTACAGAGATAATTCCTATTTTTGGCCCCCAAAATTAAAAAACACCTATTAAAAAAGTTAAACTTATGATTAAAAAATCAGTACTGGCAGGTGCCTTGCTTGCCGTAGTATGCAGTTGTAATATGAAAAATCCCTTGCTCGTCGAGTCCACCGCGCCTTACGGAGCCCCGATGTTTGACAAGATTGAAAACGAACATTACCTGCCCGCATTTGAAGCTGCTGTTGCAGAAGGAAAAGCCGACATCGATGCCATCGTTTCCAATCCGGAAGCACCGACCTTCGCAAACACCATCGAAGCGATGGAATACGCTGGTGAAAAATTGAACACCGTTGCTGGCATCTTCTACAACTTGATGGAAGCTCACACCAACGACACTTTGCAAGCTGTTGCAGAACAAGTCGCTCCCCTGTTGACCGACTACTCTATGTATGTTTCTTTGAACGCTCCCTTGTTTGAACGCGTAAAAGCTGTTTACGAACAAAAAGAAAACCTGAACCTGGAAGCGGATCAAGCCAAATTGTTGGACAACGCCTACAAGAGTTTTGTTCGCAACGGAGCCAACCTCAACGAAGCGGACCAAGAACTCTACCGCCAATACTCTGAAAGACTCTCGTTGTTGACCCTGCAATTCGGTAAAAACGTTTTGGCATCTACCAATGCTTACCAATTGCACATCACCGAAGAAGCAGACTTGCTCGGTCTTCCGGAATACGTGAAAGAAATGGGTGCTGCAACCGCTGCTGAAAAAGGCTTGACCGGTTGGGTATATACCTTGGACGTTCCCAGCTACTCTCCTTTCATGAAAAACAGCCAAGTACGCGACTTGCGCAAACAAATGTACATGGCTTACAACACCCGCGGTATCGGTGGCGACTTCGACAATACCGCTGTGGTGAAAGAAATCGCAGACTTGCGTATTAAAATTGCCAACCTCCTCGGTTACGCAACCTACGCTGACTATGCTTTGGAAGAACGCATGGCCAACAGCAAAGACATCGTCAACAACTTCTTGGCTGAATTGATGGACCAAACCTTGGACTATGCAAAGAAAGACGTGAAAGACGTGTTCAAGTTCGCGAAGAAAAACGGCTTCGAAGGCAAAGAATTGATGCCTTGGGACTTCAACTACTGGTCTGAACGCTACCAAGAAGCAG
>JAEIGA010011828.1_pt1 | contig 13232 bp, 14 predicted proteins | sample 9270691 | NCBI WGS metagenome assembly JAEIGA01 (sample SAMN17057246, study PRJNA624740) | gut metagenome | biome: biome; isolation source: fecal sample | host: Bos grunniens | place: China: Xizang | collected 2019 | reverse complement strand
TTTGGTCCCTTTTATTGAAAGGCTTTGCCTTTTTTGGGATGATAGGTTCTATGGGTTCTGATGATAGCGTTCTGCGCATTATAACTCATTGCAACTTATCTGCTTGCGCTATTAGGCTGTGCAGCAGATGTCATTAATCACAACATCAATCAGCACCACTACCACATTTCTTGTCAGTAGTTGTGAGATGTGGTGTAAACAAATAGGGGCTGTCCCCAGATCAGGAACAGCCCCATACTATAAAGCTATCTGTTGACTACTCACAAACTGCGCTAAGGTCTGCGAACAAACCTGCGAAGCTCTCAGCCATATCGCGGCGCAAAGCAGCGTAGTGCTTGCGAACGAGTGAACGATTCTTAGGCTCAGCAGGGTTGTTAGCCTTGTGGTAGAATGCATTACGCAACTCAACACCCTTCTGCATAAGCTCAACAATCTGCTCCTCCTTGTTTGGCTGTACGAAAATTGCCATGTGGCAATCGAATGCGAACTCCTCCAAACGGTAGTCGATCTCCTTCTTCAAAAATCTAAGATTTGCCATAATATTTTGCGTTAAAGTTAAATTCCTATTATGCAAAGATAATATATTCAAATCTTATTTGCAAATATTTATACAATTTTCTACTTACAACTATTAGGACATTCGCCCTCGTTGGCAGCACCCATATCTATAATTACGCCATCCCATTCATTGAATACTACCACCTTGCGCTCGTGTTTATCCTGTTTATGGTGTTTGCCATGGTCATGATGTCTATCTCTGTCGTGGTGTCTCTTTGGCTGATCCTCAATAATCTCCTCGATTATAACAACCTCCGTAGGCGCACTACTCACAGGCTTATACTCACGGTTATCCACCACACGATCCTTTGTATAGGCTACGCTCACCGTAGCACGGCGCATATCGGGTAGAACATCGCTCTTCATCCACTTCCATGCCTTATCCTCATGCTTCAGATTATTATCTATGGTCATAGGTGCTTCGTTGGAGTTTACAATACGCACCAAGTCACTGCGATTGCTCAAGTTCGAGGCTTGGATAGCCTCCGTCGTGGCACTCCAAGGCTCCACATGCGAAGATATGGCAATGTTGCTACCGCTAATGTTATAGCGTTGTGCAAGCATTGCACTAAGCTCCTGAGCGCGCTGGCGTGCAAGCTCCGAGTTGAACTTTGTAGTACCGTCAGGTGAGGCGTAACCCACAATCTCAATCTTAGCAACATGTATTGTTGTATCCCTCTTTAGTTGATCAAAGAAACTATCAAGACGCGCCAACTCCTCGCTGTTATCCTCAAAGCCCACAACCGTGTTTGCGGAGTTTATAGCATAGTGTATCTCATAATTTTCGCTCTGCGGGGCATTCTCCGTGATCACATATCTGCGCACGATATAGTCGCCATCGCGCCACTCTGCCAACATCTGCTTATTGCCACTCTGAGCATCTACCCCAGTGACAGAAAGAAGTGTTGCCACGAGGCTCAACATAGTGATTGTTTGAAATCTTTTCATAGCCGTAAAATTATTGGTTTGTATTGGTTGCCATACCAAGAATTATACCAACAGAGATTTGTCTAAAGCAGATGGGGAAGAAAGAATTTAGGGAACTTAGAGAGATTAGTGGGTCTATAATCACAAACCCCTTAATCTCCCTAAACTCCCCAAACTCTTTAGAAATTACTCTTTACTAATTTCTAATTACTAATTTCTAATTACTAATTTCTAATTGATTACTGGTGCTCTGGGCGAAGCAAATCCTGAACGACCTTTACAGGTGAGAAGGTCGAAATTGGCACCTCCACAAATATTGTGTTCCAATTTGCCATTGCACCGTTCCAGAGGCCAGGAAGCTCCTGAGCGCGTAGCTCACGACCACCTGCCGACTTAGAGGAGATAAAGCCTGTCTTTGGGTCGGTGTACTTCGTTAGGTCGTACTTTGTGCCGTCGTAGCGCTGAACACCGCAAACAAGGTCAACAGGGTTGAAGTGTGTAGCCTCCTTCATAAGATGCATATCCTCCTTAGCTATCTGGCTCGACTCGGCAATCTGCAACTGCTCTCTGCCACACTCATCACCTACCCAGAATGGACCACCACCAGGCTCACCCTCGTTCTTAACCATACCGCAAACGCGGATAGGACGGTCGAGAGTCTTGATGATAAGCTCCTTAGATGCATCCTCAGGGAGCTTACAGCATAGCTCGCTCTGCAAGAACGCCTTAGCCTCCTCTACCCTATCCTCGCCACGCTCCAAGGCACGAAGCAACTCGAAGCTACGCTCCTGAAGACGAAGAAGTGTTCCTGCCAATACACGCTTGAAGGTAACGGTGTCGCCCTTGCGCTCGTCGGTGGTTACATTGTCGATGTTCTTGACGAAGATAATGTCGGCATCGAGCTTATCGAGGTTGGCGATAAGTGCGCCATGACCCGCTGGACGGAAGAGTAGCTTGCCATCCTCGGTGCGGAATGGAGTGTTATCAGGATTTACCGCTATAGTGTCGGTTGCTGGGCTCTGCTCCGAGAACGATACATCGTACTTGATGCCGTACTTCTTCTCGTAGTGGCTCTGGCGCTCCTCAAGCAGTGCCAAGAAGCCCGCCTTATGCTCTGGCGATACGGTGAAGTGAATGTTTGCGCGCTCACCATCAGAGGCATACAATGCAGCCTCAACAAGATGCTCCTCAACAGGCTTTCTTGCGCCCTCCTTATAGGCGTGGAAGGTCACCAATCCCTTAGGCTTTGAACCGTATGCAAGACCATCAACGATAATGTTGCGCACCACATCCTTGTCGTCAATCTGTGGTTTGAGGTACTTTGCTAACTCTGCAAAGAAGGCGAACTTCTCAAGATTTGTAATGAGCTTATCTATGCCTGCTGTGCGCTTATCGTCGTTGACATACTCGAATAGCTCCTTGAACATGCGTGTTGCAGCGCCTGAGGCTGGCACAAACTTCACTGTGCGCAGTTCACCTACTCGTGTATTATATAGCTCCTCAGCAGCCTTAATCTCATCATCGCTAAGTTGAAGTATGCCATCGCCACCCGATGCAGCTCGCACCACAGGTAGTGATGGGAAGCCCTTGCGGAAATTCTCAATCTGCTTCTCAACCTCCGCTACGCTTATACCGCGCGCCTCGATTTGTAGAATATCTTCGTTATTAAACATAAAAGTATTTATTTAGTAGTTAAAGGTTATATACAATCATTCTCACCTAACAGCACAATATTGTTGCAATATTTAGCCCCAAATTTAGTAAAAAATTTTTATCTTTGCACTATGAAACGCATTTATAATAACATAAACCTTGCTAATCGCAATAGTTTCGGTGTCGTAGAGTGTGCAAAAACGCTTGTTGAGTTCGACTCTTCGGAGGAGTTGAAAGAGTATTTCATCGCGGAGAGCCCTGAGAAATGGTATGTTCTTGGCGCGGGTAACAACACACTCTTTACACGCTCATACGATGGTGTAATATTTACACCCACAAGCCGAAGTCTTGAGATACTTAAGGATGATGGTGTGAATGTTGACATTCGCGTTGAGGCGGCACACGATTGGGATGAGCTTGTGGCATGGAGTGTGTCACAAGGGTTATGGGGCATAGAGAACCTATCAGCAATACCAAGTTCTGTGGGAGCTGCGCCAGTACAGAATATTGGCGCATATGGCGCTGAAGCGAAGGATGCAATCACTGTGGTGGAGTATTTCGATACTCGCTCTATGGAGGTTGTGCGCCTAAGTAATGATGAGTGCCACTTTGCTTATCGTGAGAGTGTTTTTAAGCACGAGTTGAAGGGGTGTGCTATTATCCTCGCCGTGGAGTTTCGCCTAAGCCGTGAGCCTAAGCCAAATCTTGGCTATGGCGATGTTATTAAGGAGGTCGAGGCTCGTGGTGGCGCGACACTTGCAAATATTCGCGAGGCGATATGTGCTATTCGTGGCAGTAAGCTACCCGACCCTAAGGTACTTGGCAATGCAGGTAGCTTCTTCAAAAATCCGATTGTTGAGCGTGAGGTGGCTGATGAGTTGCTCAAGAGCTATCCCGAAATGCCGCACTATCCAGTAGCGGACGACAACACAAAGGTAAAGCTCGCTGCAGGCTGGCTTATAGATAAGTCGGGGTTGAAGGGTTACAAGGATGGCTCGGTGGGTGTTCACGACCGTCAAGCGTTGGTACTTGTAAACCACGGAGGCGCTACAGGAGGTGATGTTATGCGTTTGGCGGGCTATGTATGCCAACAAGTGAAGGAGAAGTTTGGCGTGGAGATAAGCCCAGAGGTTAATATTTTATAGGTATGTTACTACTTGACGGTTTCGAGAAATATATCGAGGAGAACGAACTCTTTACACACGAGGACAAGATACTACTAACCGTATCGGGAGGTGTCGATTCAATGGTGATGATGGCGCTAACGGCGGCAGCAGGCTATAAATTCGGTGTGGCGCACTGCAACTTCCAACTTCGTGGTAAGGAGAGTGATGAGGATGAGGCTCTTGTTGAGCATGAGGCAAAACGCCTTGGCGTGGAGTTCTTCAACAAGCGTTTCGACACTACGGGTGAGATGGAGCGCACAGGAGAGTCTATGGAGATGGCTGCTCGCCGACTTAGGTATCAGTGGTTCAGGGAACTTTGCGATGAGCATGGCTATAATGCTATAGCCATAGCACACCATAGCAACGACTCCATAGAGACCTTCTTTATCAACATGCTGCGTGGCACAGGACTTCGCGGTCTTACGGGTATCACCACACAAGCGGGACGCGTTGTGCGCCCTATGATGTTTGCTACGCGTAAGGATATACACGACTATGCTGTGGCTCATCGTATTCCTTTTAGAGAGGATTCGTCAAATCGCTCTACAAAGTATCTAAGAAACAAGGTGCGCATTGGTCTGGTGCCTATGCTAAAGGAGATAAATCCACAGTTTACAACCATCATGCGTCGTAATATTGCGCGTCTTAGCCAAGCTCAGGACTTCATCAATGCGGCAATAGATATTCTTAAGGGTGAGTCGTTGGAGCATAACGGCGATATAGATATATTGCGTGTAGGTAAGATTCGCCCAACGCTACCTCGTAACTATGTGATATATGAGATTCTGAACTCGGAGTATGGCTTTAAGGGTGATGTTGTAGATGCTCTGTGTCATGCCCTTGATGCTGATGCTACTGGACGCAGATTTTATTCACGCGAGTGGGTGGCGGTTGTTGACCGTGGAGATGTTGTCATAACACCTATCACAGAGGAGGATAGCTGTGAAACAACCATAGAAAAGGGCGTTGCAAGATGCTATATGGGTGGCTCAGTGCTATACTTCGAGTATTGCAATATAGATTTTATAGATACGCTCGACCAAGGCGATAATGTGGCACTGCTCGATGCCGATAAACTAAAGTTTCCACTTCGTGTGCGCCGTTGGCAGGAGGGCGATTGGTTTGTGCCATTCGGCATGTCGGGGCGCAAGAAGCTAAGCGACTACCTTATCGACAAGAAGGTGTCGATGGCAGAGAAGTCGCGCCAGTTTGTACTTCTCTCGGGCGATGATATTGTGTGGGTTGTAGGGCGCAGACTCGATGACCGCTACGCCATAGGTCGCAAGACTGAAAATGTACTTAAGGTAACGCGTTACACACTGTAGGAGAGATATATGGCTAAGGTATCAAAATTTACGGAGTCGTTGACAAGCTATAACTCGATAATGAAGAGTATCGAGGCGCGTCAGTTTGCCCCTATCTATCTTCTTACTGGTGACGAGGGCTACTTCATTGATGCTATTGCAGAGCGTCTTTCACAGAGCATTCTTAATGAGGCGGAGCGTTCGTTTAATCAGGTTACGGTTTATGGTGCAGATAGCGACACAGGTAAGATTGTGATGCTATGTCGTCAGCTACCTATGATGGGTAACTATCAGGTGGTCATTGTGCGTGAGGCTCAACAGCTCACCAAAATTGAGAACCTTGTACACTACACCACCTCGCCACAAAGCTCAACAATACTTATTCTCTGCTACAAGAACAAAGAGCAGGGCAAGGGTTTGGACAAGCGCACCTCATTCTATAAGAGCTGTGTTAAGTCGGGATGTCTCTTTGAGTCGGTGCGCCCCAAGGAGTATGAGATTGACCAGTGGCTCGGTTCGCATATAGGCTCGCGTGGACTCGGCATAGAGCCCAAGGCTATAGCTATGCTTAAAGAGCATGTAGGCATGGATATATCGCGCATAGTGCATGAGCTTGATAAGCTAAAGGTATCTATGCCCGAAAATCAAAAGATGATTACAGACACCGACATTGAGCAGTATATCGGCATCTCAAAAGAGTTCAATAGTTTCGAGTTGAACGACGCGGTGATGAAGCGCGATGTTGGGCGCGCAATGCGCATCGCTGGGCACTTTGCTCAAAACCCCAAGACCTACCCTATCACTCAAACCATAACACTGCTCTTCAACCAGTTTCAGCAGCTCTTCTTGCTGAACTACCACATGTGGCAAAATCGTAAAAAGGGTGTTCCAATGCCTACAGACACAGAACTTATACCTGCCATTAGAGCCTACAACGCGTTTGCACTTAAGGAGTTAAAGGCAAACATAGGCAAATGGACAGGTCCCCAACTGTTTAAAGTATTGGGACTACTAAGAGAATATGATGCCAAGAGTAAGGGCGTAAATAGTGGCGGTTTGGATGGCGGAGAGCTACTCAAGGAGCTACTTCTAAAAATATTTATGTAACTATGAAACTCATGGTGTGGTGCGATGGCAAGGTGGTTGAGGCTCATGCTTTTCAGCCCACCACGCCATATATATTGCACCGCATACATACGCTCGACTACAAGGCGTATAATATGGCACGCCATATAGAACTTATGCGCGACGCCTCCATCTCGCTCTTTGGCTTTGCCTCGCTATGTGAGAATAGGGATGCCGAGCGTATCATCGAGCAACTATTGCGTCTTTCACGCGTATCGCCCAACTTCAGTTGTCCAGTGGCTATGCGTCTAAGTTCGCTTGGTGAGCTATCCTTCGAGGTCGAAGAGCCAACATACTACAGTGGCATGTCATTGCGCGTTATGCGTCCTAAGGGGGTTTTATTCACGACCCCAAAGCCCGAATATATATCACAAAACACCATCACCCTCGCCCTTGATGCTATGTACGATGCACGCATTCAGCATAGTGGCGATGTTGCGGTGTTAGTGGATGAGAACGAGGAGCTGATAAGTCGTCCTTGGAGACCAATATTCGTGGTCTATAACAACCATGTCTTCACTCCCACAGAGCATCAAACCGTGGAGTATATAACCACTGCCGAGACTATTCGAAAGGCAGGTTATAAGCTCACCGTACGCCCCATACCAGCCTCATCACTAAGACGCATGGACGAGATATTTATGGCAGATGTTATGGGTATTACCGCCCTATCTAAAATCCAAGACCACAGCCTACTATCTATTCTCACCACCATAATTGCCGACGGCAACTAACATCGAGCCAACACTCCCTACACGCAAGCGTTATCATCTAAATAGCTGTCTCTGGCATCGTAAGCTCCGTAGCCACAGCCCCAACAAAATCTATCAAATTTTGCGGGTTGATAGCTATTTGTAGTCCCCTAACCCCTGCACTTATATATATAGTATCATAGAGCAAGCAGGTAGAGTGTATGAATGTTGGGAAGGGCTTTTTCATGCCTATAGGTGTACAACCACCACGGATATATCCTGTTGTAGGTAGCAACTCCTTCATTGGGATGAGGTCTGCCTTCTTATTCCCCGATACGCGTGCCGCAGCCTTAAGGTCAACCTCCTTATCGCCAGGGATAACACATACGATGTGTCCCGTTTTATCCCCCTTAAGCACCAAAGTCTTAAATACGGTGGCGATATCCTCACCAAGCTCCTCGGCAACATGCGTAGCAGCGAGGTTATTCTCATCGACGGTATATGGAACTAAGCGATACTCAATCTTTGCCCTATCCAAGAGGCGAGCAGCGTTTGTCTTTTCAATCTTCTTTGCCATGATATAGCTATTTGATGGTTCAAATATACGAAATAATTTGTACCTTTGACCTCACAACCATACATAAAAAATGAAACTTAGAAGTATAATACGAAGAATAACCTTGGGAGAGAATATGGTCTATGCGCTATTTTGGGCAACCATATTTCTCATCCCATTCATATACACGAAGTTAGTATCGGAGATTGCCCCAGATATGCACGACTTGTTAGTATCGTGGGGCAAAATAATACCCTACTTCGTTATATTCCTCATTAACAACTACATCCTTGCGCCGTTCCTACTGTTGCGTCAGCGACACCTATGGTATATTATCTCGGTATTGCTTCTTGTTGTAGCGGTCTTTGGCAATGTGGAGTTTATACACTTCAAAGACAGTTTAGGCGAAATATCTATCACCGAGCTACGCTGGTATTGGAATATGCTCTTCGGCTTAGCATTAACGGCAGTAAACACACTTATAAAGCTCTACTACCGTACCCTGTATAAGGCTCAGCGCATGGCTATTCTCGAGAAGGAGACCCTCGAGTCACAGATGGAGTATCTGAAGTATCAGATCAACCCCCACTTCCTGATGAATACGCTCAACAACATCCACGCGATGATTGACTTCGACACCGACATGGCTAAGCAATCTGTGGTTGAGCTATCACACCTACTTAGGCATATTCTCTACGACTCAAGCGAGAAGCATACGACACTCGACAAGGAGATAGCCTTCATAGACAGCTATATTAAGCTTATGCGAATACGCTATATCGATGAGGTTGACATCGAGTTCAACAAGCCCGATGTTATCCTATGCCGCAAGATAAAGCTGCCTCCACTACTACTTATCGTACTTGTGGAGAACGCCTTCAAGCACGGCATCAGCTACAACAACAACTCCTTCATAAAGATTGATATTATGGTCTTTGATGACGAACTGTCGTGCATCGTGACAAATAGTCGTCATACGACAAGCGATAGCTCCACGGAGCATAGTGGCATAGGTCTGAATAACATCACCAAGCGCCTTGAGCTACTTTTTGGTAATCGCTCGACACTAACCATAGATGACAGCGACAATAAGAGATATACCGTTGAATTAGTAATACCTATAACAAACAAATAGCCATGATAGTAAAGTGTATTGCCATTGATGATGAGCCTTTGGCACTGCGACAGATTAAGAGTTATATCGACCGCGCCGAGCAGCTGGAGCTTGTTGCAGCATGCCGTAGCGCATTAGAGGCGCAACAGATACTCTCAACTACAAAGGTCGATCTGATCTTTGTGGATATCAACATGCCCGATATGAATGGTCTGGATTTCGTGCGTTCACTCGACTCGGCACACTACATTGTATTTACCACAGCACACCCAGAATTCGCCATTGACGGCTTCAAGCTCAACGCCTTGGACTACCTTCTCAAGCCCTTTACATTCGAGGAGTTTATGAAGGCGACACATAAGGTTATATCACTTGTGGACCTTATGCAGCGCTGTCAGATAGCCGAGAGTACACTAAATCAAAGCGAAGCAGAAAATAAGGATAAGGAGTTTATCTCTGTCAAGGCTGACTACAAAACACAGCTTGTGCGTGTTGCCGATATAGTCTATTTGGAGAGTGCTGGCGAGTATGTACGACTACATATCGAGGATGCACCCGTCATAACCACCCTATTCCGCCTAAAGAATATGGAATCGGCACTACCCCAAGATAGCTTCCTACGCGTACATCGCTCCTATATCGTCAATATAAAGCGTATTTCGAGCTACACCAAGGGACGAATATTTCTCGATAATGGCGAGTACATACCTTTAGGCGAGAACTACAAAAAGAGTTTTTTTGAGTACTTTACTAATTAGAGAATATATTTCCCGAATATTGCACACTATTATAGAACGGAGAGCTTATGGTGAGCTCTGCGCCACCGTAGTGTGACGATATATCGAAGGTGAACTTATAGTCGTTTGCCGAGAACATGTTGGATGAGAAGGATACTATCCAGCCGTGCGATGTTTGCTCCGTTGTGTAGCTCTCCACACTTGGCAAGACATAGTTAAAGACTACGGGATAGTATGGTGGTGTGTAGCCCTTTAAAAACGGCATACAAACATCCACCGAGCCATCCCACACAGCCACCTCGTACGAAGGGTTATATATCGTTCTTAGCACTCCTGCAGGGAGCTGCTGCATGGTCTGTGGCACGAAGCGAAAATCGCGCGAGAGCACAAGCGAATCGATAAACTTCTCATAGTTGGCAAGTCGCTCAGCACGCCGCTGTTGGCGAGCCTCCTGTTGCGCTGTACGCTCGGCATTGCGCTTAGCCTCCGCATCTTCCTTAGCATTGATTGCTACATTCACTCCCGCAACAGCTATCGCTATAATTAGGAGCGTTAAAATACTCTTTCTTCTCATGGCATAATGTTTTACCTATCCGAAAGCAAACACTATACCAAAAAAAATAGGGCTGACTAAGCCAGCCCCTATAACCTAATAGAGTGAAAGTGTTACTCCTGCTTAACAAAGCGGTCAACAACCGCCGCACAAGCCGCATCACCTGTGATATTGAGCGTTGTACGCATCATATCGAAGATACGGTCAAGAGCATAGAAGAGTGGAAGACCCTCCAAAGGAATACCCGCAGCGACAAGGACAGCAGCAGCGAGGAGTGTAGGACCTGGGACACCCGCCTGACCGATAGCACCGAGGGCGCAAACGATGGTGATTGACACATAGTCCGCCATACTAAGGTCGATGCCATAGAACTGCGCAAAGAATGTAGCAAGCAAGGCGTAATAAATCGCATTACCCGACATATTGATTGTAGCACCCAAAGGAAGCACAAAGCCTGAGGTCTGCTTCGAGATACCCATCTCGTTGCACGCCTCCATATTCACAGGGAGCGTAGCGAGGGATGAGGCAGTTGAGAACGATACAATCTGAGGCTTAACCATCGCGCGGAAGTAATCCTTCAACTTAACGCGTGAGAAGAGAGCCACGCACAATGGGAAGAGACCAACTCCGATAATGAGGATAGCGATGATATCAATCCAAAGGACATTGGCCACCTGAATAAGAACACCGAAGCCGAATGTACCTGTAGCATCGGCGATAAGACCAAAGACACCGAAAGGCGCTACGAACATAACCTTCTCGATGCACCATATCAACGCCTCGAGGATAGTATTAAGACCGTTAGACATCTTGGTGCGCTTCTCGGCAGGGAGTGCCGAAAGACCGAAGCCGAAGAATAGACCGAAGATAATGATTTGCAGGATGTTACCCTCGGTAAGTGCCTGGATAGGGTTTGCTGGAATCATACCTATCACCGTATCCCAGAAGCCCATTGCAGGGGCTGCACCACCCGCAACCTCATAGCCTGCAGCAAGCGAGGTCACGACATTATGATCTACCGAAACACCTGGCTGGAACACCTCGCCGAGTACCAACGCCACGACAATGGCAATCACCGTGGTCACCATCATAAAGCCGATGCTCACGAAGCCAATCAAGCCTGCCGATTTTGTCTCGCCAAGAGCCGCAGCACCGCTGATGATAGATACCAATACCAAAGGTACGACGAGCATCTTGATAAGCTGAATAAAGAGGTCGCCAAGAGGCTTGAACATTGAGGCCTCAGGACCCATAAAGATACCTACGACGATACCGATAATCATCGCGATGATTATCCATACGCCTAAATTCTTAAGAAGCTTTTTCATTTCTACTTTTTATATAATTTGCGACAAAGGTAGTGCTTTTGGTCAAATGCACCAACCTTTAGACCGAAAATAACGCACAAAGAGCTCTTTATTGTATAAAAAGTTGTAACTTTGCTTAGAAAAACTTTCAAACTATGAAACGAATTGTTGTCTTTACAGGTGCTGGTGTTAGTGCCGATAGCGGTATCTCCACCTTTCGTGATGCTGACGGACTATGGGCAAACTACCGCATTGAGGATGTGTGTACCCCTGAGGCCTTGCATCGTAACCGCGCACAGGTCATAGAGTTCTATAATATGCGTCGTCGTGAGTCGCTAACCAAGAAGCCTAATGCAGGACACCTCGCCATTGCCGCAATGGAGGAGTGGGCCGATGTGCAGGTTATAACACAGAATGTCGATAACCTCCACGAGCAGGCGGGCTCTAAGCGTGTGCTGCACCTCCATGGCGAACTGATGAAACTACGCTCGGAGCGCAATCCAAACCTTATCTACGACATCAACGATGGTTGGGAGCAGAGCCTCGATGCGAGAGGCGAGGATGGCGCATTGCTACGCCCACATATTGTCTTTTTTGGCGAGAGTGTACCGATGTTTGAGCCAGCGTGCCAGATAGTTTCCGAGGCGGATATCCTTATCGTTGTGGGTACCTCGTTGGCGGTATATCCTGCGGCATCGTTGGTCTATTATGTGCGTGACCGCCAGGTGCCTATCTACTTGGTTGACCCAGGAAACCCCGACACGGCGATGATACGCAACCCACTAACCCATATCAAGGAGCGTGGTGCTGTGGGTGTGCCACAACTCTTAGAACAACTCAAAAATGAGCTTGCTTAAACATATCCGCGAGCGTGTCTGCATGCTACGGGCGTGGTGCTGTTGCAGGGGGTATAACTCCCGCATAGCCCTCTTTGTTGACCTATCACTACACTCGGGGCTCAACCGCTTTGTGGTGTGGGACTTCGAGACCGAGAAGCCGTTGCTTATATGCCCCGTAAGTCATGGTAGCGGTAGCGTTAAGTCGCATGTACGCTCCGCCTATGCCCGTATATCAAACGAGGATGGCTCGCACCTCTCCTCCGTAGGTCGTGCCCTTGTGGGGGAACGCTATGAGGGTCGCTATGGCATTGCCTATCGCCTTGACGGTCTGGAGGATAGCAACTCCAATCTACGCCCTCGCTGTGTCGTTCTGCACGGCTGGGAGCATACGACCTCCTATCCTATATGGCCTATCGCCACGACGGGAAGTTTTGGCTGTCCCGTGCTATCAACGAAGATGATGGCGCGAGTGGACAAGATACTGCAAACGCAGAAAGGGGTAATCATCGAGATATTCAAATAGAGCAATAAGAAAAGGGATGTTAGCACTTAACATCCCTTAACTATAAAATTTCAACGCATTACTTCTCGAAGTATATATCGAGAAGCTCCTTAGCGGCGATAAACGAGGATAGCTTGGCATCCAGCACGCGCTGCTCGATATCGGCGAGGCGCGACTCAATCTCTGGGTTGTTATAGAA
>JAEIGA010011827.1_pt1 | contig 13233 bp, 13 predicted proteins | sample 9270691 | NCBI WGS metagenome assembly JAEIGA01 (sample SAMN17057246, study PRJNA624740) | gut metagenome | biome: biome; isolation source: fecal sample | host: Bos grunniens | place: China: Xizang | collected 2019 | reverse complement strand
TTAACTCCGTATCAAATTCCAATATTAGTAAATAATGAAGAAATAGAATATGTTGAAATAAATAATATTTTGAGTGTCTTATCAAAAAAACAAATTTTAATAATTCCTGGTAATATTGGAATTTCTAGTACACTTAAACCACAATATTACGGTAGTGATGGACCAGAATATTTAGGCTTTTATCTTTATAAAGAATTTAAAAAAAGAAGACTAAAAGCGTTGTGTTATATATATAAGGATAATAAAAAAAATAATGATTCATTGTTTTCTGATAAAGTAGAATGTTTAATCAAGTCACAGAATTTAAGTTATACTATAAAAAATCTGTAGATACTTAGGTTTTTAGATTAATCACAATAATATCTTGTCAATAATATATATTAACGAGGTGAAAAGAATGACAATTGTTATTGGGCATGTAACACCTGAAGATCTGAATAAATACGAAATATGTGACTATAAAATAATTAGTAAAGTTTGTGAATTGGATAAAAACCAACATTATGTAATATATATTATTAATACAGAAATTTCAGATTATGGACTAATAAAAGACACAGAAATAATATTAGATGAATTATTTATTACATATCATATTAATAGACTATTTTATTCATTAAATGATCCTAATTATCTTTTATCAGCATGTAAATTTTTTGGTGTTAAAGTCTATTCATTAAATGAATAGGCCCACCTCGTTTAAATTAGCAGTTAATCCTGCTGATTTTTTTATTATAAAAACAGGTGCTTAATGCACCTGTTTTGAAAATGATTTTATTGTGGAAGAGAGTCAAGATTTTATCATGACTCTCTTATTGTAAGTAGTTACTGAACGTCACCACAAAGTGTACAATTAATTGAGTCAAAACATTGGATACCACAAATACAACTTACACGAATAGTAATTGTATTAGGTGTACATGTTAATGTTTCACCATCGACAGTTAATAATCTTAAAACAACTGTTTCATCGCCATTAATGTTTTCAACTCGGAAGAAATTTGCAACAGTTGTTCCATCAATAGTTGTTGGAACTGCTAGTCTTCCATTACATGTATAAATCGCAATTGGTTTAGTATTAAACATTGGAGAGAAAATGCATGTATTACAAGAATTTTCATTGATAAGTTGTACTGCTTCCTTCTGCATCTTGTCAATGCGTTTTAACAAATCTAAAATTGTACCTTTATTTGTCGGAGTTTGAGTAATAACACAAGCCACAATAACACCTCACTTTCACTAGTATTATATGAAAGAAAAATTATATGATATGGTTTATAACCCAATTTTAATTAATAATGTGCCAAGTATTAAAGTGTACACTCCAAATCCAATTAGACTTTTTTTATTAATTACATTATAAAACCAATTGATACTAAAATATGTCGTGACCATAGTAACTAAAAAACTAATTGAATAATATAATAGAAGATCTTTATTTAAATTTAATAAATTTGGTATTGATAAAACTAAACTACCTGAACTTACAACTAAATACATTAGAAAAGAAAAATCAAGAATCTTTTTAATATTTATACCACTAATTAAACCACATGTCATAACTGTTCCCATTCTACTTATTCCTGGTATTAATGCAACACTTTGAGAAAAACCTAAGCTTAATGCATTAAAATGATTTATTTCTAGAATCTTTGTTCTGTTAATAAAATAACTAGAAATAAATAAAAAAATAGTTGTAACAAGTAATGAAATACCAATATAAAAAATCGATAAAGCAGTATTTTCAATATAGTTTTTAACAAAAAAACCAATAATTATTGTTGGTATAGAAGCAATAATTATTTTACCTAATAATGATATATTTGTAATCGTTTCTTTAAAGTTTAATCTTTTTGTAAACATAAAGAATAAAATTGCAAGCATAGAAGAAAAATTTAAAAATATTTCCAATGTCAATTCATTACTTTCAACACCTAATAAATTTTTTGTAATTAACATATGACCACTACTACTTATAGGTAATGGTTCTGTAAATCCTTGGACTAAACTTATAATAACATATTTTATTATTTCTTTCATATTCATCATAATCACCTAATATAAACTATGAGATAAACTATAATTTAATGATATAAAAATAGCTCTTTTAATATACTTGAAAAAAACTTAAAAAAGTAGTATAATAATAATGATATAAGAAAAGAGGTATTTTTATGATTTTAGCAATGACATTAGAAGTTTATTTAGCCTTAGTTGCTGTAGGTGTATTTATTGCAGCATTATTAGGTGTTGGAATATGGAAATTTATTGTTGTTTGTAAAAAACAAAGACAACGTAATAAAAGATCAAAGGGTGCTGTTGAACAAAATGAAGCTGTTCTAATTTTTGGCGGACTAGAAAATATTATTGAAACTAGTCGTCAATTAAATCGCATCTTAGTAAAAGTTCATAATAAAGCATTAGTTCAATTTGAAGTATTAAAAGCAATGAATATAGGAACACAAATTACAGGTAACATTATTAAATGTTCATCTGAAAAATTAGCTATTGCTCTTGAAAATGTTAAAAAGTTAGGAATGTAATATATATGATTAATTTTTTAGAATTAGTAAATAAATATAAAGAAGAAGCTATAAAAACTCTTCAAGAATTAGTTCAAATCAACAGCGTATTAGATTATAATACAGTAGAAAAAAATGCACCATTCGGAAAAGGTATTAATGAAGCATTAAATTATATGTTAAGTAAAGCATCTAAAGATGGCTTTAAAACTTTTAATGATGAAGGCTATGTTGGTGTTATTACAATGGAAGGTAATACTAATGAAAAAATTGGTATCTTAGGTCATTTAGATGTAGTGCCAGTTGGAGAAGGTTGGACTTATCCACCATTTTCTGCACAAATTGTTGATGGTAAAATGTATGGTCGTGGAACTATGGATGACAAGGGTCCAACAGTTGCTTCATACATTGCACTTAAAATGTTGAAAGATAATAATATTCAATTAAATAAAACTATTGAATTAATATTAGGTACTGATGAAGAAACTGGATGGCGTGGTATCGAACACTACACAAAAAATTATGAATTACCAAGTGTAGGTTTTTCACCAGATGCTGAATTCCCATTAATTCATGGTGAAAAAGGAATTGTAAGAGTTGTTATGAAAGGATTACCAACTGAAGGCTTTACATTAAAAGGTGGAAATATTTTTAATGCTGTTATTGGTAAGGCAGTAGCAACTACAGAAATTGATTATAGTGATGAATTTAGTGATTATTTAGAAGAACAAAATTTAACTGGTAGTGTTGAAATTCAAAATGGATTATTTGAATATACAATAGTTGGTAAAAGTGCCCACGCAATGGAACCACATAAAGGTATAAATGCAGGTACACATTTAGCAAACTTTTTAAATCAATTTTATAATCATCCTACACTTAAGTTTATTTCTAATGCTGTTCATAATGATCACAATATGCAAAAATTAGGTCAAAAAACTACACATAAAATAATGGGAATTATTACTAACAATGTCGGTATTATTGATTTCAATGAAACTGAATCAAAGTTTACTTTTGATATCCGTTACCCAATTGGATTTAGCTTCGAAAATTTTAGTTTGGCACTTCCAAATATTCTAGGTGTATATGACATTACATGTGAATTTGTTGAACATAAAACTCCACATTATATAGACATAGAAGATAACTTAGTAAAAACTTTATATGATGTTTATGTAAAATATACAGGAGATACTGTAAATAAACCTTGCACTATTGGTGGAGGTACATATGCTAGAGCACTTAAACATGGTGTAGCATTTGGTATGGAACTACCTGGAGAACCAAGTGTAGTTCACCAAGCTGATGAGTATTTAGATATAGAAAATTTCTTAAAAGCAATAGCAATTTATGCCGAAGCTATTTATGAATTAGGTAAATAAGATGCGTAGAAGAAATATTAAAAATGCAACAGAAAAACTAAATAAGTTTGATGAAATAATGATTTTTAATGCAAAAGATTATAAAGGAAATATGAATTCACTTTTTCCAACTAAACAACCAATTCATTTAGAAATTGGAATGGGAAAAGGTAAGTTTATAATTGGACTTGCAAAAAAGAATCCAGATATAAATTATATCGGATTTGAAAAATATGATAGTGTTATCTTACAAGCAGTTACAAAAGCTGAAGAAGAACATCTATCTAATTTAAAAATGATGAGTGCAGACGCAACAAATCTTTTAGATTATTTTGAAGTTGGTGAAATTGATAAAATCTATTTAAATTTTAGCGATCCTTGGCCTAAATCAAGACATGCTAAAAGAAGATTAACTTCACCTAACTTTTTAAAGTTATATGAAGTTGTCACTAAAAATCCAACTGAAATAGAATTTAAAACTGATAATAGAAAGTTATTTGAATATTCACTTATTACATTTAATGAATGTGGGTATAAGTTTGTTGAATTATCACTTGATTTACATAAAGATGCAGAACTAGAAAATTTCTCAATTGTAACAACTGAATACGAAGATAAGTTTAGTAGTATGGGTAATCCAATATATTATGTAAAGGTAACAAAATAATGAAAAAGGTTTATGTTGGATCAACAAATAAAAATAAAGTTTTAGCAGTAAAAAATGTATTTGAACCAAATGGTTTTGAAGTAATTGGCATGGAAGTAGACTCAGGAGTATCTAGTCAACCTAAGAATGATTTAGAAACAATTACTGGTGCTGAAAATAGAGCAAAACAACTACCTACTGATGGAATCCGTATTGGACTTGAAGCAGGCATAGAAATGCTTAATAATGAGCTATATTTAACTAATTTTGGCGTTTTAATAACTGAAGAAGGAAAAGTACTTCGTGCTGGCGGAACAAGATTAGTTTTACCTGATGAAATCAAAAAAGCTATCTTTGAAGATGGTTTAGAACTTAGTGATGCGATGGACAAATATTTTAAAATCAAAAATGCTAAACATAATAATGGAGCGATTGGATACTTTACTAATGATATTGTAAAGAGAATAGATATCTTTGATCATATCGCTAAATTACTTTATGGTAGTTATTTATATCAAGGAGAAAAATAATGAAAGGTTTAATTTTACTTGTTAATGGTTTTGAAGAATCAGAAGCAATTATTACAATTGATTTACTTAGACGTGCAAATATCGAAATTGATTTAGTATCATTAACAAATAGTTTAACTGTAACAAGTAGTGGGAACATTACTGTGTCATGTGATAAATTATATAGTATTACAAAATTAGAAGACTATAATTTCTTAGTAATTCCAGGTGGGAAAGCTGTATTTAATTATCATTTAGAAAGCTTAGTAACAAAAGAGATTGTTGATTATTTTATGAACAAAAATTTAGTTGTTGCTGCAATCTGCGCAGCTCCAATGATTTTAGGAAAATATGGTTATTTAAAAGATAAACATTTTACTTGTTTCCCAAGTTGTGAAGAAGATCATTTTGGAGGAATTTTTGAACCAGAATATGGTGCAGTACAAGATGGTAATATTATTACTGGTAAAGCATGTGGCACAACATTCGATTTTGCTCAAACAATTATTGAAGCAGTATTAAATACTGAAATTGCTGATGATGTAATTAATAAAGTTTATTATTAATTTTAAACAAAAATATACTATAATTTGATATAATATAATAGTAATATAAATAAAGCGTTTAACGAGGAAGAGTTATTTAAAGATAATCTAGTCAGGGAAAAAGAATTATAAACTGCGAGTTCTTTATAGATTTATAAATAATGTTCACCCTCATAGTGACTCTAATCAAGTCCGTTGCTGGCGTTAACAGATAATGAGTGCACATATATGATATATGTGAATTAAGGTGGTAACACGGAAATTATTTCGTCCTTTTTCTATGGAAAGAGGACTTTTTTTATTAGGAGGAAAGTATGACAAAATTAGAAGAAATGCTGCTTACTGCAAAATCAGAAATTGAAGCTTGCACAAGTCACACAGAATTAAATGACAAAAAAGCATTTTATCTTGGAAAAAAGAGCCCATTAAATGAATTAATGAAATCAATGGCTACTTTATCAGTGGAAGAAAAGAAAACACTTGGAATGGAAATTAATAATTTCAAAAAACAAATTGAAGAATTAGTTGCTATTCAAAGAAAAGCAATTGATGATGCAATGATTCAAGCTAAACTTGAAAGTGAAACTATTGATGTTACAATGCCAGGCAAAGTAGTTCAAACTGGAACAATTCATCCACTTCGTAAGGTTATCGAAGAACTTGAAGACATTTTCTTAGGTATGGGCTACAATGTTGCAGAAGGGCCTGAAGTTGAATTTGACAAATATAACTTTGAAATGTTAAATGTTCCAGTTGGACATCCAGCAAGAGATATGCAAGATTCTTTCTATGTAACTGAAAATACATTATTAAGAACTCAAACTTCATCTGTTCAAGTAAGAACATTACTTGCTGCAAAAGGAGAACCAATCAAAATTGTTTGCCCTGGACGTGTTTATAGAAGAGATGATGATGATGCTACACATAGTCATCAATTTATGCAAATTGAAGGTTTAGTAGTAGATGAAGATATTACATTATCTGATTTAAAAGGAACATTAAAAGCTGTTGTTAAAAAAATGTTTGGTGCTGATAGAAAGATTCGATTCCGCCCATCATATTTCCCATTTACAGAACCTAGTGTTGAAGTAGACGTAAGCTGTTTCAAATGTGGTGGTAAAGGTTGTCCAATTTGTAAAAAATCTGGTTGGATTGAAATCTTAGGCGCAGGGATGGTTCATCCAAACGTTTTAGAAATGTCTGGATATGACACAACAAAATATCGTGGATTTGCTTTTGGAATCGGTGTAGAAAGAGTAGCAATGTTACGTTATGGTATTGATGATATTCGTAACTTATATATTAATGATACACGTTTCTTAAAACAATTCAAGAAAGGAGAATAACATGAAAGTCTCATATAAATGGTTAAAAACACTTGCTGATCTAGAAGGTATCTCTTATGAAGAATTAGTTAGAGATTTATCACTTCATATTGTTGAAGTTGATGCAATCGATAAACTTGCTAAAGGAACAAATTTAATTGTTGCAAAAGTTTTAGAAAAAGTAATGCATCCAAATTCTGATCACTTATCTATTTGTCAAGTAGATACTGGTAATGGTATTCTTCAAGTAGTTTGTGGTGCTCCAAATGTTGCTGCAGGACAAAAGATTATCTTAGCTTTACCTGGTGCAGTACTAGAAGGTGGAACAATTAAACAAGGTGTTATTCGTGGTGTAGAATCAAATGGAATGATTTGTTCTTTAGGTGAACTTAATTTAGAAAGTAAATATATCCCTGAAGAATTCCAAAATGGTATTTATGTTTTACCAGAAGATGCTCCACTTGGTGTTGATGCTTTAGAATACTTAGGATTAGATGATGATATTATTGAACTTGGTTTAACACCAAATAGAATGGACCTTTTATCTATGAATGGTGTTGCTAACGATGTTTGCGCATTCTATGGTAGAAAAAGAGTATATGAAGAATGTAATTTAGAAGAATCAGATAAACCAGCTTCTAGTGAAGTAGAAGTTGAACTTCAAACACCTGATTGCTTAACTTATAATGCAAGAGTAATTAAAAATGTTGAAATTAAAGAATCTCCAACATTTATTAAAAGTCGTTTAATGGCATCTGGTATTCGTCCAATTAACAATGTTGTTGATATTACAAACTATATCTTAATGTTATTTGGCCAACCATTACATGCATTTGATCAAGACATTTTAGGTAATAAAATTGTAGTACGTAATGCATATCAAGATGAAGCTGTTAAAACTTTAGACGATGTAGAAAGAAAATTATCAAGCGATGATATTGTAATTACTGACGGTAAAGAAGTTGTATGTGTTGCTGGTGTTATGGGTTGCCAAAATACAGAAGTTACAGCAAATACTAAAAATATTGTTTTAGAAGCTGCAGTATTTAATCCACAAAAAGTTCGTAAAACTTCTGCTAAACTTGCACTTCGTAGTGAATCAAGTGTTCGCTTTGAAAGAGGTGTTGATTTAAATCAAACAGTTGAAGCAATTGACTATGCTGCATACTTACTTTCTAAATATGCAAGTGGTACAGTATTAAATGGAGTTGTTCATCAAGGTATTGATAAAGTTGAAGATAAAGTTATTGAACTTACTGACAAAGATATTACAAAATATTTAGGTATTTCTATTGAAAGAAATGAATTAATAAGATTACTTTCTAATTTAGGATTTAAAGTAACGGTTGAAAATGAAACATACTATGTTTCAGTTCCTAATAGAAGATTAGATATTTCAATTAAAGCAGATATTATTGAAGAACTTGCAAGACTTCATGGATATGAATTCTTACAAGAAACACTTCCAAAGATGAATACCGTTGGCGAATTAACTGTTGAACAAAAACGTATTCGTACAATTCGTCACACATTATCTGACCTTGGAATGAATGAAGTTAATACTTATGCATTAGTAAGCAAAAAATATAACAGTCAATTCACAACTCTTCATAAGAAGGATGTTAATCCAATCAAATTGATGCATCCAATGAGTGAAGAACATGAAGAATTAAGATTAGGTTTAATTCCATCAATTATTGAAGTCGCTGCTTACAATATTGCAAGAAAAAATAATGATCTTGCACTATATGAAATTGGTTCTAGATATTATGAAGAAAATAACGAAACTCATGAAGAAGTTGTTTTATCAGGGTTAATGACTGGAACATTCAATGGAAATATGTGGAATGGTGGTAAAGAAAAAGTTGACTTCTATTTAGTTAAAGGACTATTAAAAGTTTTAGAAGAAAGACTTGGAATTGAATTTAAGTATAATAAACTAGCAAATGTAGATGTAAACCTACATCCTGGAAGAAGTGCTGAAATTCGTTTCCAAAATGAAGTAATTGGATATGTATCTGCATTACATCCAGCATATATTCATGAAGTTGGATTAAATGATACATATGTATTTGAAATCTTACTATCTAAGATTTTAAAACAAAAGAGTACTATAATTAAATTTACTCCACTTATTAAAAAGCCAACGATTACAAGAGACTTAGCTTTTGTTATGGATAAGAAAACTCAAGTTGGCGAATTATGTGAAGCGATTAAAAAGACTAGCAGAGATATCATTTCTAAAGTTGAAGTGTTTGACTTATATGAATCTGCTCAACTTGGTAATAATAAATCAGTTGCAATTTCAATTAGTTTTGAATCTGATGATAATTTAACTGATGAAATTATTAATGCTAAAATCAAAAAGATATTAGAAGTTGCTGAAACAAAATTCGGTGCGACTCTTAGAAATTAAAAGGAACCTAACGGTTCCTTTTTTTGTTAATATATTTTTTTGTAAAACTATAGGAAAAAAAAGAAATATATGTTATAATAAGTATGTATAAAAAAAGAAAGGATACAAATATATGAAAAAGATTTTTAGTTTATTACTAATTTTATTCGTATCAATTACTCTAGTTAGTTGTGATAAGCCTGAGGATAATCCAACAACTGATCCTGATGATAATGGAGTAGTTGAAATCGATTTTGATGCAGAAATTGCAAAAGTCAATATCCCACCTAGACTTACTAGTAGTATAATATTACCAACTGAAATTGCTGGTGGTGCAATTGAAGTTACATGGGAAAGTTCAAATGAAGAAGTTATTGCAAGTGATGGTAGTTTCTTCATGCCTGAAATTAATACAGATTTAACTTTGACTGCTACTTTTAATTATAATGGTACCAAAAAAGTTAAAACTTTTAATGTACAAGCTTATACTAAAGAAAGTGGTTTTGCTGTTGCCTATAAAATGTATGCAGGAGCAGTTCAAAGTGAATACACTTATAGTACACCTTTCTCTGCAGTTAAATACCAAGACTATTCTGTTAAGTTTGAATCATTAAATAAGTCAGCACTTAGTGATGAAGGTATTATTGTACAAAAAGATTATGACCAAGAAGTAATCGTAAGAATCACAATTACTAAAACTGATACAGGTGCAGAAAGAGTTTATTACAAAAGAGTTATTGTAAAACAATATTCAAATGAAACTTATGCTACTTATATTGCTGATTGGGCAAAAGAACAATTTAATGCATATATAAATGGTAATATTGATTCATTACCAACTCAACATGAAAAATGGCCATCTAAGATTGAATGGACATCTGGAGATAATATTGCTGTAACTAGTAATGGACAATTAATTAAACCAATTGAGTATGTTAACGATACTATTGGTTTAAAAGTTACTTATGGTGCAGTTGCAAAAGATCAAGTTATTATTGAAACTACTGTATTAGTTGAAGGATTTGGTGGTAACACTGAAGAAGGATTCTTTGACCAATGGTTAGAATATATAATGCCAACTGATATTATTGCACATAAAAATGTATTAAAAACTGGAACTGATTATTTTGACTATCAATATCCTGTTAATACAGGTGCAGTATTAAACTTAATTAATGGTCAACCATTAACATTTGATCAATCATACTTTATCGATATTGATAATGAAACTGGTTTAGAAAGAGCATGGGGTGGTAAACATCCTGAACTTCCAGACACTTTAAGTTCAACTAATGCTTCATCTACTAAAGCTAATATTTCAAGCTTAGATGCTTTCTATAATCATTTTAGACCATTCTATGATTGGGAAGTTGACGCATCTACAGCAGAAAAACAAGCTCGCTATCAAGAATACAAAGCAAGTTTACCAAATGAAGAAAACATTTTATGGATTGTTGTTCATGAATCAGGTATGCCTGGTGCAGGTAATGATGCAGAACTTCTTGCAAGAATTCAAAGACAACAAGCTGATGGTGATAGAGCTTATCGTCAAGCTTCTTGGAACTATCAAATTGACCATGAAAAGATTTATCAATCATTCGATGATACAGTATATTGCTGGCATGCTGGTGGAGACTATGGTAAATATCTTCCACTTGGAAATAGTAATAGTATTGGTATTGAAATGTGTATTAATGAAGATGGTAACTATGATGGTGCAATGGCACACGATGCTAAACTTGTTGCACATTTAATGTACAAATATAATTTAAAAATGGAAAATGTTGTTCGTCACCACGATACTTCTGGTAAGATTTGTCCTAACTATATGATTGAAACTAATCGTTATGGAGAATTCTTAGAAAAAGTACGTAATGAATATAATGCTATTAAATACTTAAGAGATGCCGAAGTAACATGGACTATTTCTAATCCAGAATTATTTGATAAAGGTCCACATGGATTATATTATTCAAAAGCTGTTAGTCAATTAACTGATGTACAAGTTACTTTAAAAGTTGTTAAAGGTAGTTATACTTTCGAAAGAACTGTTACTATTACTTTAAGACCGGACGCTAACTAATATGAAATATCAAATTAAATATAGCGAAGAAGTATTAAATGCTATTCAAAATAATTTACCAGTAGTTGCATTAGAATCAACAATTATATCTCATGGGATGCCTTATCCTGATAACCTAGAAGTTGCAAGAAAATGTGAAAACATTGTTCGTGAAAACGGAGCAGTCCCTGCAACAATTGCTATTATTAAAGGGCAAATTGTTGTTGGAATTAGCGAAGAAGAACTAGAATATATGGCTAGTTCTAATGAAATTTTAAAAGTTTCTAGACGTGATTTACCATATGTAATATCACAAAAATTAAGCGGTGCAACTACCGTTGCTACTACTTCATTAATTGCTGATTTAGCAGGAATTCACTTTTTTGCAACTGGTGGAATTGGCGGAGTTCATCGTGGAGTAAGCGAAACATGGGACATTTCAGCCGATCTTGAAGAACTAGGAATGACTAATATTTGTGTTGTTTCTGCAGGTGCAAAATCAATCTTGGATTTACCAAAAACACTTGAATATTTAGAAACAAAAGGAGTTCCAGTAGTTGGATATAATACTTCTATTTTCCCTGCTTTCTTCTGTAATGAAAGTTCTGAAAAAGTTCCACTTCGACTTGACACGCCAAGTGAAATTGCAGAGATGATAAAAGTAAAATGGGATTTAGGTCTTAATGGCGGAGTCTTAGTGGCTAATCCAATTGATAGGAAATATTCATTAAGTAAGGAAATAATTGATAAAGTTATTAATGAAGCAATTTCAGAAATGAATACTTTAAATATTGTTGGAAAAGAGGTTACTCCATTCTTACTTGCTAAGATCAATGAAATAACAAAAGGAAATAGCTTAGCTGCTAATAAACAACTAGTTTACTCAAATTGTAAACTAGCTGCGTTAATAGCAAAAGCGTACTTTGAATAATGAATTTTCTTACAAGAAATAAACATTGGATAACATTAATTTGGATTATAAGTATTCTTGTCTTTTATAAGTTTTATAACAAGTTTTATTTCACAAATAATCAATCAATTGTTTTTATTCTATGCTTATTAATAGTCCCAGTTTCACTAATGATTATTAGTAGAATTACGTATCATAAAAATAAAAAGAAATATTTAGAACAATTTAAAGACGATTATAATTAAGTTTGTAAAAAAATAAGTCTACTTTTTGGTAGACTTGTTTTTTATTTTAAAAGATTAATTACTTTACAAATAGAACCTAATATGGTATAATAATGCAGTATGGAATTAAGACATTCCATCCTTGCTTTATACTAGATATAAAGCCTAATGACCAAGAGGAGGTGTACAAAATGAAAAAATACGAAGTAATGTACATCATTCGTCCTGAACTTGAAGAAGAAGCTAGAAATGCTTTAATTGCTGAAATTAATGCATCTTTTGAAGGACTTCAATCTTCAGTTGAAAAAGTGACTGAATGGGGTATCCGTGATTTAGCTTACGAAATCAACAAATGTCGTAAAGGATACTATGTATTACTAAATGTTAACGCAACTGTTGAAGCTGTTAATGAATTCAACCGTTTAGCAAACATTAAAGAAACTATTATTCGTCATATCGTTGTGGCTGAATAACAAAAGGAGTACTCATGAACAAAGCAATATTAGTTGGAAGACTAACTAGAGACCCTGAACTTAGAAACACTAATAGTGGAGCTGCTGTTGCAACTTTCACACTTGCGATTAATAGAACATTTACATCAAATAGTGGTGAAAGAGAAGCAGACTTCATCAATTGTATTGCTTTTAACAAGCAAGCTGAAAATTTAAGTCGTTATATCAAAAAAGGCGGTTTAGTTGGTGTAGAAGGTCGTATTCAAAGTCGTAGCTATA
>JAEIGA010011826.1_pt1 | contig 13235 bp, 11 predicted proteins | sample 9270691 | NCBI WGS metagenome assembly JAEIGA01 (sample SAMN17057246, study PRJNA624740) | gut metagenome | biome: biome; isolation source: fecal sample | host: Bos grunniens | place: China: Xizang | collected 2019 | reverse complement strand
GCCACGCAGGCAGGTGAATGAAGATACCTTGTAGGCACGGACAGCGCAAGGGTCTTGATACCCGTAAGCACCTTGTGTATGTGCCCCGCGTCGTTTCCTCCCGAAACGTATCTCTTTATCTGAGCCCCGATACCCTCTCTCTTTGCAAGGGCAAGGGCGTAATCCACCAGCTCTCGGTCATAAACCGTAGCTCTGTCTGCCACCGATATAACGCCGCCCGATCCCACGTCGGCAACTCTTCTGTGCGCTTCGGTGTCTGGGATGTCGCTTATAGCCGTGCTTTCAAGCACTACCGCTAAGTCGGGAGCAATAAGCCTTGCCGCCGCCTCCGCGCCCGAGTAGCCGATTTCCTCACGCACGGTAAAGCAGAAGTAAACGTCGGCATCTATAGCAGGCGGACAAGAGTGAAAGCTCTCCATTATTTCAATCAGAGCAGCACAGCCCATTCTGTCGTCAAGCGCCTTTCCCTTGACGGTGATTCCGTTCTTACCGAAGCTATAAAACTCCGAGTCAAAGGTAGCAAACGAACCAATACTTATAAGCGCCTCCGCCTCCTCACGGGTGGTAACGCCTATATCCATATACAGCTTATCCGCGCCCAGCGCCTTCTCGCGCTCGTCCTTTTCCTTGTGGTGTATCGCCTTGGAGCAGATAACTCCGCTCATAAGCCCGTTTTTACCCTCAAGGGTTATCTTTCGCCCTGCCAGCACCGGCGGGGCAATTCCTCCGACACATCCGAAGGTAAGCATTCCGTCCGAGCGGATTCCGTCTATCATAAATCCCACCTCGTCCATATGAGCGGAAAGCATTATCCTTGTTCGGTTTCCTTCCTCACCGAAGCTCATACGGCAGATAAGATTGCCCATCCTATCTACAATTGCGCTGTGGGCTACACTCTCGACTCGCTCCCTGATAAGCTTACGCACTCTGTCCTCACACCCCGAGGGTCCGAAGGCAAGGCTGAGGGATTTTATAAGCTCTATGTCAGCGCCCAAATTCATTTCAGCTTGCATAGCAGGTCCTCCTTCCCGAAGCGTAGTGCTATATCTCGCGAGCAGACGAATTCACGCACCGCATTATACAGGCTCTCACAGTCCTCAAGAGAAATTACCTCGTTATAGGTATGCATATTTCTAAGGGGAAGCCCTACGTCCACCACGGGTATTCCCAGCCCCGACAGATTTACCGCCGTAGCGTTAGTGCCCGTTGATGATGGTGCCGCGCAGGGTGTATGAGGAATATTCCTCTCCTCGCAAAGCTTCCAAAATGCCTCGGTAAGCCCTCTGTGGGTAGCGGCACTGTATGATACCGATACTCCCTTGCCTATCTCTACCGTCTCCCTCTCGGGAGCGTCGGGCGCGTTGCCAAGATTAACGTCAAGCACCATAGCATAATCGGGCTCGATATTGAAGCAAGCGGGGCTCACTCCGCCCTCCCGCGAGGTCTCCTCACGAGCCGAAAGGCAGAGATACACGTCGCCTGCCAGCTCCTCGCTGTCCGTGTCTGCCACAGCCGCCGCGGCTACCGCCGCGCACGCCTTGTCGTCAAAGCTCTTGCCCGCTATATATTTATCTCCCACTCTGCTGTAATTGGGCGAAAATCCAACGGGTGTTCCTATGGGTACGAGCTCACCGAGCTCTTCCTTACTGTACCCCTCGCCCACGTCTATCATCAGCCCGTCCACGGGCGGAAGCCTTCCGTCCTTGTCGGCTCTGAGATGCGGGGGCACGGATATGACCACTCCTCTGAGTATCTCCCTGCCATAAACGCTCACGTCTGCCGCCTGCATTATGGCTGGGTCTATGCCGCCTATATTGACTATGCGGAGAAATCCGCCCTCAAGGACATCGGACACAAGCATACCCACCTCGTCAAGGTGCGCGTCCACAAGTATCCTCGGCGCATTCTCTCTGCCGCAACGCTTAAGAAGCACGTGGTTTCCCACACTGTCTGCCGTTATCCCGTCAAAGCAGTGTCCGTAGATATTTCTTATCTCCTCCGTGGCTCTGTATTCAAAGCCCGACACCGACATAACTCGGCAGAGTGTAACTATTTTATCCGCCAACAGCTCCTTACTCATAATACCTCTTACCATTCCCTAATTTCATCCGCCCCAGTATTTCTTGTCAAGGCTTCTGTACTGTATCGCCTCCGCGATATGATTTGCTTTTATGATTTCCGACGCGTCCATATCGGCAATGGTTCTCGCCACACGCATTATTCTGTCATAGCCTCTTGCCGACATACCCATCTTGTCGTACGCGGTTTTCAAGAGAGCGCTTGCCGAGGGCTCCATAACACAGTATTTCCGTATTGAAGCCGAGTCAAGCTGAGCGTTGCTCCATATTCCCTTCTCCTTAGCGTCACTCATACGCTCAAGGGCGAAGCGCCGCGCCTTTGCTACCCTCTCTCTTACCACCGCCGAGGACTCGGCGGGAGCGCCGCTTGCGGCAAGCTCGTCATAGGACAGGGAGGGAAGCTCTATCTGTATATCTATTCTGTCAAGCATAGGTCCGCTTATCTTGGATATGTACCGCTTAACGTCAAGCGGTGAGCAGGTGCAGGTCTTGGTGGGATGACCGAAATATCCGCATCTGCACGGATTCATAGCGCCAACCAGCATAAAGGAGCAGGGGTAGGTTACTCTGCCGCTGGCTCTGGTTATGGTGACCCGTCTGTCCTCAATAGGCTGACGGAGCGCGTCGGTGACCGATTTTGGAAACTCGGGCAGCTCGTCAAGAAAGAGCACTCCGTTATGCGCTAAGGACACCTCTCCGGGGAGCGGATTTATTCCTCCTCCCACAAGGCTCACCGCGCTCATAGTATGGTGCGGGGAGCGGAAGGGTCTTTGGGACACCAGAGAAACTCCCTCGGGAAGCACTCCCGCCACCGAATGTATCTTGGTAGATTCAATGCTCTCCTCAAAATCAAGAGGAGGCATTATAGTAGGTATTCTTTTTGCCAGCATTGATTTTCCCGTACCGGGAGGACCTATAAGAAGAATATTGTGCCCTCCTGCCGCCGCTATCTCAATGGCACGCTTAGCCATTGCCTGACCCTTTACGTCGGCGAAATCAAGTGTGGTGCTTCTGACAGCGTTCTCAAACGCGTTTCTGTCGCACACTACGGGAGCCATTCTTTTTTCTCCGTTGAGATGCGCCACAAGCTCACTCACGTTCTTTACCGAATATACTGTAATTCCCTCGACCGCCGCAGCCTCAAGAGCGTTATCGGCGGGAGCGTAAAACTCTCGGTAGCCCGCGTTTCTCGCGGCTACGCACATACAAAGTATTCCTCTCACCGAGCGTATCTCCCCCGACAGCGACAGCTCACCTACAAAGCATTTATCCGAAAAATCCACCGTGTGGCGTATGATACCGCCGCAACGGAGTATTCCCATAAGCATTGCCGTATCAAAGGCAGAGCCCTCCTTGCGTCTGTCCGCGGGAGCGAGATTTAGCATAAGCTCCATTGTCGGGAAGCGGTATCCGCTGTTCTCGCAGGCGGTGCGCACTCTCTCCTTTGCTTCCTTGACCGCAAGGTCGGGAAGTCCCACAAGCTCAAAGCGAGGTAATCTTGACTGAGCGTTACACTCCACCGTAACTATATATCCGTCTATACCGAAAAGTCCCGCGCTGTATACAGTGGATAACATCATCTACCTCCGCTTCAAAGATTATACACAGTTATTTTACCACATTTTTTCTTGATTTACAATAGTTATACGAAATAAGTTCTATTAACAAACTTAAGAATTTACATTCTCTTGAAATTTTTGAAAAATAAGCTTATAATATAGTTAAGAATATTGCGCATACTATTCATAGAAGCAAGAAAAGGAGAGCTTTTATGGAAGATTCAATGAAAAACACGGCTCTTAGCAATTGCAAGAGCTGTATACAAAGGCTGCGCTCTATGAAGGTCAAGGATTCCTTGGATTTTTCAATGAAGATAATCTGCGAGGATGACGTTCCGTGCTTTGATAAATCTATCCGCTCCGAGTCGGAATTCAATCTTATTAAAACCTTAGGAGTGGCAATGCTTGTGGGCGCGGGCATATCTCTGTTATGCGCCCTTGGCTCCGTATTTAAAAAATAAAAACACCGACAGCGGCATTGCCGCTGTCGGAAAAAGAGGAACATATGCTAAAAATTCTTTATCACGACACCTTTTTAGCCGTGGCTGTAAAGCCCGCAGGGCTTCTTTCCGAGGGGGAGGGCAAGGACTGCTTCCCCGCACTGCTCACTGAGGAGCTGCGCAAGCTCATGGGAAAGGAAGCCAAGCTTTATACCGTACACCGCCTTGACCGCGACACGGAGGGCATTATGGTGTACGCTCTGACCTCAAGCGCCGCAGCTAAGCTTTCGGCAGACATAGCGGAGGGCAGCTGGAACAAAATATATACCGCCCTTCTCTGGGGAACACCCAAAGAGAACAGCGGCAGACTGTGTGACCTTCTGTATTACGACCGCTCACGGGGAAAATCCTTTGTGGTAACGCGTGAGCGCAAGGGCGTAAAGAAGGCTGTACTTAATTACTCGGTGATTTCCTCCAACGAAAGGACAACTCTTGTTAAGATAGAGCTTGAAACCGGACGAACACACCAGATACGGGTTCAATTCGCCTCCCGAGGTCTGCCCCTTTGCGGTGACCGACGCTACGGCGCTCCCGCCGAGTCGGGAAGGAGCCTCGCCCTTTGCGCCTGCCGTCTGTCCTTCCGTCACCCCGAAACGGGTGAAGGGCTCGAATTTGAAATCGAGCCCTCAAATATTCAGTCTATATAAAATATCTCTGCCTCGGCGTCACCGAACAGCTCTTTAACCGAAGCCTCCGCATTCTCATCAAAGGTGAGTATGGGGGGCTCCTTTTCTTGATTTGCCCCGTACTGACCTAAGCTTCCTCCAAGTGTCTGTACGTATGTGTTTCCACTCATTTTAGGAAGGCTCTCGGGCTCCCTTGCCACCAGATGCAGCATTCTATATGCCGCGCGGTCGAAAATATTATCTACAATGCGATAGTCACTTGCCCTGTTGTAATAGCTCCAGCCCTTAATATGGGCGGGAGTGTGGTAATTGTGCCTCTGCTGTCCCCATCCGTAGCCCGAAAGGCGGAGTATGTTGCCCTCCATAACTATATCCTTCATATAGCTTTCGGTGTCGCCCTTGTTCATATCAAGAAAATATTCTATGGCATATACACAGCGTTCAATAAGATTGTTTTTGTATCTTATTCCCTCCATGACCGTCTTTTTTCCGCCCGTGGTTATCTGATGGGTAACACCCGCGTCGTAGGACTGATAGATATAACAGTTCTCTACCAGATAATCCTCACATCCGCCGTATATCTCTATTCCGTTGCCGAAGCGGGTCACGGTTCCTCTGCCACCCTCGGGATAGTTAGGGTCCGTGCCCTCATAATGCTGTATGGTTCCGCCTATCCAGCCTATCTCGCAGTTGGTAACGTGAAGTCCCTTTACGTGTCCTCCCGCGCAGACCGCGTGATGACCTATATACTTCATACAAAGATTGTCTATCCGCACGTTATCGTTTCTGCCTGCCACTATCATAGGACGGTGGGTCAGCGCCTCTATCTTGCCGAAAACCATAGCGGGATTACCTCGGTCACAGCGCAGATAAAGCTCTCCAAGGCTGTCATCCACCACGGGAATAGGCGAAGCGTCATCCGTCGTAGTCCTTGTTGTAAGACGCTCATCGTAATGCCAATAGAGGTCAAGGTCCTCGGTCATCTCAACTGCCATATCAAAGACTCTGCTCTCATCGTCACGGCAAACAAAGCGACCTCCTATGTATGAGGGAATAAGCTTTCTGCTCCACTGCTCGTCCTCTCCGAACACAAGCGTTCCGGGATCAAGTATCCTTTCTCCCCATTTCCATATGTGCCTTTCGGTGTCGACCTCCTCCCAAAGCGCGGGGTCGTCAAGTCCTCTGTCCCAGCCGTAAAGCTTAGGCTTTTCACCCTCACCGTAGGCGGCGTAGGTCACGCCCGCACGGGTCTTTACCGTGCCTCTGAATACGTCCCCTCTGCGAAAGAGCACTCCGTCGCCCGAGGAGAGCTCCGCCGCGGACACTCTGGCAAGAGTTTTCCACGCGCCACACTCGGAAAGTCCGTCATTTTTATCGTCTCCGTCATTGCTGACGTAATATTTTTTGCCCTTTATCTCTATATTGTCTGCTGCTTGGCGTATCTCCTTGGCTCTCTTCTGCGCCAGCGTGTCAAAGAATGATATATCGGCTCTTTTCATAATCTGCTCCTTTTTTCTTTTATAAGCTTAATATATCACAGTTACCGAGATTTGTCAACTTTATTTTTCAAGCTTATTGACAATCCCTCTTCATTATGTTACACTAAATCGTGATATAAAAACTGGGAGGTAGCTATGCTTTATCCAAAAAATCTGCGAAAGCTCGACCCTGAACTTTTCAAAAACCCTACGGCGGAATACCGTTGTACTCCCTTCTGGGCGTGGAACTGTGAGCTTGATAAAGACGAGCTTCTTTACGAAATAGACCGAATGAAGGAAATGGGCATGGGCGGCTTTCATATGCACTGCCGCGCGGGTATGTCCACAAAGTATCTTTCGGATGAATTCATGGAGCTTATCAAGGCGTGCAACGAAAAGGCAAAGAGCGAGAACATGCTCGCCTGGCTCTATGACGAGGACAAGTGGCCCTCGGGCTTTGCGGGAGGATACGTAACGAAAAATCCCGACAACCGCCAAAAGTACCTTTTCCTGACTCCTACTTATTACGAGCCCACCAACGCGGGTGAAAACGAAACGAAAAACTACGATGCAGGCAGCTGCGCCAGAGTTTCCACCCACAGCGATTACAGTAAACTGATAGCAAGATACGATATTAACCTCGACGAAAACGGCGCCCTTTCCTCTTATCGCAGACTTGCTGACGGCGAGGAGGGAGAAAACCTATGGTATGCCTATATAGAGGATTCCAAGACCTCCCCTTGGTTTAATTTTCAGACCTACGTGGATACACTGTCCAAGCCCGCTATTGAGGAGTTCGTTAAGGTAACTCATGAGCGATACAAGGAAGTGCTTTCCGCTGACTTTGGAGCTTCTGTTCCCGCAATCTTTACGGACGAGCCTCAGGTAACGCACAAAAAGTGCCTTGATTTCGCGACGCAAAAGACCGACGTTATACTTCCTTTTACCGTGGATTTTCCCGAAAGCTACAAGGAGACCTACGGTGAGGATATTATGGATAAGCTTCCCGAGGTAGTATGGGAGCTTCCCGAGGGTGTTTCCGCTACACGCTATCACTATCACGACCACGTTACCGAGCGCTTTATCTCGGCTTTCTGTGACACTATCGGCGATTGGTGCCGCGAGAACGGCATATACGCAACGGGTCATATGATGGAGGAGCCCACCCTCAGAAGCCAGACAGTGGCTATCGGTGAGGCAATGAGAGCCTACCGCTCGCTGACTCTCCCCGGTGTTGATATGCTCTGCGACTACCGAGAATATACCACCGTAAAGCAGGCGGCAAGCGCCGCTCACCAGTACGGATACCCCGGTGTTATGAGTGAACTCTACGGCGTTACCAACTGGGATTTTGATTTCCGCGGTCATAAGCTTCAGGGCGACTGGCAGGCGGCTCTCGGTGTCAGCGTAAGAGTTCCCCACCTCTATTGGGTATCGATGCGCGGCGAGGCAAAGCGCGACTACCCCGCATCCATCGGTCACCAGTCCTCCTGGTACAAGGAATACCCCTTTATTGAGGACCATTTTGCCCGTGTCAACACGGTAATGACCCGCGGCAAGGCAGATATACGCATTGGTGTTATTCATCCTATCGAATCCTACTGGCTCCACTACGGTCCTAACGACCAGACCCTCGGTATTCGTAATGAAATGGACAAGCGCTTCTCTGAGATAACCGAGTGGCTGCTCTTTGATACTCTCGACTTTGATTATATATGCGAATCCACTCTTCCCATACAGTACAGAAGCTCGGATAGGGGCTTTTGCATGGGAGATATGTGCTACGACGCGGTAGTAGTTCCCTACTGCGAAACTATACGCTCCACCACTCTCGCCGCACTGGAGGAATTTGCCTCCAAGGGCGGAAGGATAATCTTTATGGGTGCCGCACCCTCTCTTGTTGACGCTCTGCCCTCTGACGCTCCCGCACGCCTTGCACAGAGCTGCCGCAATATCGGCTGGAACAAGACCGAGCTGCTCTCCTCTCTTGAGCCTTACAGAACGCTTAAGATACAGCGTCCCGACGGCGCGGCGGCTGACGGACTTCTGTACGGTATGCGCAATGAGGGCAATGAAAAGCACATTTTCATCTGCCACGGCAAAAATTGCTCCAGAGGTATCGTTGCAAAGGGAGAAAAGTATATAATTACCGTCAAGGGCGAGTACTCCCCCTCGGTTATGGACACTCAGACAGGCGAGATACACCCCGTCGGCGCTCGCTATGAAAAGGGCAATACGCTTATTGATTGGAGCTGTCACGCTCAATCCTCTATACTTCTTACCCTTACCCCCGGCATATCCCACGCATCTCCCGTCGAGGCAGAGACCCTCGGAAGCCGCCAGCTTATACGCGGCGAATGTGAGGTCTTTCTTCATGAGCCCAACGTACTTGTTGTAGATACGGCTAAATGGAGGATAGACGACGGAGAATGGCAGGAGAAGGATGAAATGCTCCGCATCTGCAATATGGCAAAGGGTAAGCTTGGCTTCTCCACAGGCACCTGCCACGGCGCTCAGCCCTGGGTATTTAACGCACCCGATTCGGTCAACACCATAACAATCGAGTCCACCGTGTACTCCGAGGTCGACGTAGAGAATTGTGAGCTGGCGCTTGAGAGCTTCGAGGACAGCGAAATATGGATAAACGGTCAGCCCCTTGAAAAGAAGTGCAGCGGACATTACGTAGATTTCGCCATAAAGAAAACACCTATAGGCACTATCAAGGCAGGCGAAACCGTCATCACCATAAGACGCCCCTTCAACGTAATATCCAACGTGGAAAATATGTTCATACTGGGTGATTTCGGAGTGGAAGTGACAGGTGATGCGTCACGTATCATTGCCCCCGTACGCAGTGTGCGCTTCGGTGACCTTTCCTCTCAGGGCTTCCCCTTCTACGGCGGTGCCTTCACTTACCGCACAAGGATAGAGGGCGGAAGTGATACCTCGGTGTCTCTCGGTCTGTTCTCCGCCCCCGCCGTAACCGTAAGCGTTGACGGCAATACTGTTGGAAACATATCCCTTGCTCCCCACACCGCACGGCTTGGAGTCCTTGAGGCGGGAGAGCATATACTTGACCTGACGGTATATCTCAGCCGTGTCAACACCTTTGGCTCATTCCACAACAATAACCGAGACCTCAGATGGTTCGGTCCTTCTATGTGGTATCCGCCTGAGGATGATTTCTCTTATGAGTACAGCCTCGCCCAGCAGGGACTTATAACCGCACCCTTCATATTCAAAAAGTAATATAAAATTAATCGGCGTGACGCTCGCAATGAGTGTCACGCCATCTTTTTTATATCATTTCTCCCACGGCATCGCAAAAAGCGTCCACATCCTTGGATGAATTAAAGGGACCGAAGCTGGCTCGCACCGCGCCTGTGTCAGCCGTTCCCAAGGTTCTGTGCCCAAGGGCTGAGCAATGATATCCGCCTCTGACACATATTCCTTTGTCCGAAAGAGTGCGAGCAGTTTCCTCCGCTCCCCGTCCCGCTACGTTGAATAGCAGGACTGAGCCTTCATACTGGGGCGTGTATATTTTTACACCCTCAAGCAGGGTAAGCCGCTCACGCGCCCGTCTAAAGAGTCTTTTCTCGTGAGCTTCTATCTTATCAAGCCCAATGGAGGACAAGGTATCAAGCCCTGCGGAAAGTCCCACTATAGCGGGGGCAGGAAGCGTTCCCGCCTCATATCTTTCGGGGCTGCCGTAGGACATAGCTCCCTCTAAGGAATCCACACCGTTACCGCCCTCCATAAGAGTCTGAGCGGTTATTCCCTTACCCAGAATAACCGCGCCACAGCCCTGTGGTCCGAGCAACCCTTTATGCCCCGGAACGCACAGAGCGTCTATATGCATATTCTTCATAGATATAGGCGTATGACCCGCGCACTGCGCTCCGTCAACCACAAAGAGTATTCCCAGCCGTCGGCAAAGTCTGCCTATCTCGGCAAGCGGCATTGTCATTGAGGAGATATTACTTGTCCCCGAGCATACGAGCATACGCGTATTGCGCCTCACAAGCTTAGCTATTCCCTCGCATATTCGGGTAGCGTTTCTTTTGCTGTCCCCCACCATACTTGGAAAAATGTCATAATCCACCACTCCTTGAGCGTGGAGCTTATATATTGGGCGGTAAACCGCGTTGTGCTCCATATCCGATATAAGAACGTGGTCGCCTCTTTTAAGCAACCCCTTTATACACATATTAAGACCGTGGGTCGTATTGAGAGTAAAGCACACCTGCTCCACGCCCTCGGCGTCGAAAAGCTGAGCAAGCTTATTTCGACACTCAAAGACCTTCTCTGCCGCCCTCATAGCCAGTACGTGAGAGCCACGCCCCGCGTTTCCGCCGCTGTACATCATAAACTCCTGCATTTCCTCTATTACCTTTTGAGGCTTGGGAAATCCCGTGGCGGCGTTATCCAGATATATCAGCCTCTGTTCCATTGCTTCACCCTTATACCCTCGTTCCCAAGAACGGTAGCTACGTTATCGGTCTGCGCGCAGGAGAAGGACAGCCCGTATATACAGCCCTTGTTACCTCGGGTGTTAGAATCGTATTTTATAACAGTGGTGGGTATAGCGGCTGTGGCAAGTACCTTTTGGGCACTCATAGCCTGTGTTATAGAGCCTATGGCCGCACCGCAGCCGACTCCCATATTGTTCATGTTTTCCACCTCCTTCTATAAAAGAATATGCGCGGCAGACACGTGTTGCAACAAAAAAAGACTTACGGATAAATCCGTAAGCCTTTTTATATAAGGAAAATCAGTCAGCCTTCTTTTCCTTCTTTGCCTTCTTATCGTCAGAAGGCTTTACATAGTCGATGAGCTTTACAATAGCCATCTCCGCTCCGTCACCTCTGCGGGGACCGAGCTTGAATATCTGTGTATAACCACCGTTGCGCTCTGCATAGAGAGGAGCGAGTTCAACAAATACCTTTGTTACTACGTTCTCATCTGTAATATAAGCCAGTGCGGCACGGCGACTTGCAAGAGTGTTCTTCTTGCCAAGTGTGATCATCTTTTCAGCTATAGAACGAACTTCCTTTGCTCTGGTGAGAGTGGTCTCAACCTGTCCGTTCTTCAACAGCAAAGTTACCATTCCGCGAAGCATTGCTTTTCTGTGCGCGGTAGGTCTGCCGAGTTTTCTTGTTCCGGGCATTATTAGTTCCCTCCTTTTCGGTTTTTCTTTGTGATGCTATGCACTAACTCTCTCAGTCCTCTTCTTTTCTGAGGTCAAGTCCGAGTGAGTGCAGTTTCTGAATAACTTCTTCAAGCGATTTCTTACCGAGGTTACGAACCTTTATCATATCCTCTTCCGTACGGTTTGTAAGATCTTCTACCGTGTCAATGCCTGCGCGCTTCAAGCAGTTGAAGCTACGTACAGACATGTCAAGCTCCTCAATGGTCATCTCAAGAACTTTTTCTTTCTTGGTCTCTTCTCTCTCGACCATTATCTCAACGTTCTTTGCCTCATCCGAAAGGTCTACGAACAGGTTGAGATGCTCGTTGAGTATCTTGGCGCCAAATGAAATCGCTTCCTTTGCGCTGATAGTTCCGTTGGTCTCAACTTCAAGCGTAAGCTTATCGAAGTCTGTGATGTTACCTACACGGGTGTTCTCTACGGTGTAGCTTACGTTATACACGGGTGTGTATATCGAATCGGTGAAGATAGTTCCTATGGGAGCAGAAATGTTAGAGCCGCGCATCTGTGCGTCAAGCTGCTTGTTTCTGTCCTGAGATACGTATCCTCTTCCCTGATCAAAGGTAAGCTCCATGTAAAATCTGTCGCCCTCACCTACGGTAGCGATGTGATGCTCGGGGTTGAGTATCTCTATATCGGTATCTACCTTGATGTCGGCAGCAGTCACCTCCTGCTCACCTACTACGTCGATAATGACGGTCTTGGGAGAGCTGCAGTGAAGCTTCGCGATAATTCCCTTTACGTTGAGAACTATCTCGGTAACGTCCTCCTTAACTCCGGGAACAGTGGAGAATTCGTGAAGAACTCCGTCGATCTTGATGTTGGTTACGGCATATCCGGGAAGCGAGCTCAGCATAATTCTGCGAAGCGAGTTTCCGAGTGTCGTTCCAAATCCACGCTCAAGGGGCTCTACAATAAATTTACCTATTGTTCCGTCCTCGCTAAGATCAACTGTTGTTATATTAGGCTTCTCTATCTCGATCATTCCAAATCATCCTCCTAAAAATTAATTTTGGTAAACTCTTGCGTTGCGGTAGAGTCTTAGCACACCCCAACGCCGCTTTTGCAGCGCAGCCTTGCCACGCCCAAAAGCAGGGATTACTTGGAGTAGAGCTCGACGATAAGCTGCTCGTTGAACTCGAAGTCGATATCTTCTCTTGCGGGAAGAGCTACGACCTTAGCGCTGAGAGCTGCCTTGTCAACACTGAGCCACTTGGGAGCGTTCTTTGTCTCAAGAGCTTCAGCAAGAGCCTTACACTTCGCGGAGCCGCGGAAGTTCTCTCTTACCTTTACCTCATCGCCTGCGCGAACAAGGATAGAAGGAATGTTTACCTTCTTGCCGTTGAGCTCGAAGTGCTCATGAAGAACGAGCTGACGAGCTTCCTTACGGCTCTCTGCCATACCCATTCTGTAAACTACGTTATCCAAGCGACGCTCGATAAGCTTGAGCAGGTTCTCACCAGTCATGCCCTCCTGACGGTCTGCCTCTACGAAGTAGTTCTTGAACTGCTTCTCGAGAACGCCGTAGTATCTCTTGGTCATCTGCTTCTCACGAAGCTGCATTCCGTATTCTCTCTGCTTCTTATTAGCTGCGCCGTGCTGTCCGGGAGCGGTTGCTCTACGGTCAAGTGCGCACTTACCTGATGTACATCTCTCGCCCTTGAGGAAAAGCTTTGTGCCTTCTCTACGGCAGAGCTTACATGCAGGACCAGTATATCTTGCCATCTTCTTACTACCTCCTGTTATTGATTAAACGCGTCTGCGCTTAGGCGGTCTGCATCCGTT
>JAEIGA010011825.1_pt1 | contig 13236 bp, 11 predicted proteins | sample 9270691 | NCBI WGS metagenome assembly JAEIGA01 (sample SAMN17057246, study PRJNA624740) | gut metagenome | biome: biome; isolation source: fecal sample | host: Bos grunniens | place: China: Xizang | collected 2019 | reverse complement strand
ATGCGTGTCACCGACAATGGTCATGGTATTATGCGTGAGGATATAAGAAATGCATTTTTACGTCACGCAACAAGCAAGGTTTGTAACGAAAATGATCTTGACAGTATTTCTACCTTAGGTTTCAGAGGTGAAGCTCTTGCTTCTGTTTCTGCTGTTGCTAAAGTAGAACTTATTACCTGCGCAGATTGTGAAGAAGCAGGAACTTCCTACATTATTGAAGGTGGGGAAGAAGTTGTTTTTAATGATGCAGGTTGTCCCGTAGGAACCACTATTATCGTCAGAGATCTATTCTATAACATCCCTGCCAGACAGAAATTTCTTAAAAAGGATGTAGCCGAGGGTAATGCTGTATCTCAGGTTATGGACAGAATAGCATTATCACACCCCGAAATATCCTTTACATTCATTCGTGACTCAAAGCAGGTTTTAAAAACAAGCGGTGACGGCAAATTGCTTTCCGCTATATATGTAGTACACGGAAGAGAATTTGCTAATTCTCTTACAGATGTGGATTATGAACTTGACGGAATCAGAGTAACAGGGTATATTTCTCGTCCTGAGGGAGCCCGTGCTAACAGAAATTTACAAACCTTCTTTGTTAATAACAGATTTGTTAAAAGCAGAACAGCAGGTGCAGCTGTAGACGAAGCCGCTAAAGGCTCTGTTATGGTGGGCAAGTTCCTTTCTTGTGTACTTAATATTTCTATGTCTTTTAACAGTGTGGATGTAAATGTACACCCTGCAAAAATCGAGGTCCGTTTTGTAAATGAGCGACCTCTGTTCAATGCAGTTTATCATGCAGTTAAATCAGCATTGATGAAAGGGGACAAGCGCAAAGAGGCTGTGCTTAACACACCTGTTAATAAATATACTCCTAATCCCTTTGCACAATTTGACTTGCGTTCTCGTGATGTTGCACCATCCCCACAGAAGCAACAAACCCCTGTAATCAGAAAATACACAGAAGATACTTCAAATAAATCTTCTGATACTGTATATACAAAAAGTAATTTTACTCCTAAGAATCCCACTCCTCTGTATTCTCGTCAGGTTTCAGTTAAAGATAGCGGTTCCATAAGCAACTACTTTGCTGCTCTTGATGACATTAAAAACTCAAAGGAAGAGTCTCCTTCTTTTGAAAATGTTACAGAGTTGGTGATTGTAAAAGAAAAAACTACTTCTACTTCAAACGAGATACAGGAAATTATTAAGATCGAAACACCTAAAATTTCTGAAACATCTGAATCTTCTAAACCTTCTGTAATATCAGAGGTTATTGAAATTACAGATACAGTGGAAGAGGTAAAAGAACCTATTAATGAACCTCAACTGATACAGGAGGATAAAGTTCCTGAATTCAGATTTATTGGTGAAGCCTTCAGAACTTATATTATTATCGAAGTTGATAAAGAACTGACTTTTATCGACAAGCACGCTCTCCACGAACGTATGATTTACGAACAGCTAAAAAGCAGTGCTGATACATATTCTCAGCTTTTACTTGTTCCACAGACAGTAACTCTTGACAAGTCTGTGTACTCTGCTGTTATAGAAAACCTTGATATGTTCACAGAATGTGGTTTTGAGGTAGAAGATTTCGGAATGCCTACTATCCTTGTCCGCAGTGCTCCTCAGTATATAACAGGTGAGGATATTGCTGACACAGTTACAGAAATGGCTGATTATATTGCTGATAACAAGCGTGACATCAGAAGTGAAAAGATGGATTGGATATTCCACAACATAGCATGTCGCGCTGCTGTAAAAGCAGGCAACAAATCAACAGAAATGGAACTGAAAGATTTAGCTCTGAAGCTCCTTTCAGATGATTCACTCAGGTATTGTCCTCACGGAAGACCCGTAAGCTTTACTCTGAAAAAATCAGAAATAGAAAAACAATTCGGTAGGGTGTGATATCTGTGCCTGACAATAAAATCAAGATTCTTTCAATTGCAGGTCCTACCGCATCCGGCAAAACCGCACTTTCTGTTTCACTCGCTTCAATGCTCAGCGGCGAGATCATATCTGCGGATTCAATGCAGATATACAAAGGAATGGATATTGCAACTGCAAAGCCTGATTTGCAAGAGCGCAAAGGCATTGTTCATCATCTGATGGATTTCTTACCTCCTGATGAACTTTACAGCGTTGCTCGTTTTGTAGAAGATGCAAAAAAAGCTATTGATGATATCTGTGCGAGAAAGAAACTACCTATAATTGTGGGCGGCACAGGACTTTATACAGACAGTCTGCTCAATGGTATATCATTCTGTGAAGGAGAAGTTGATTTAGAACTTCGAAAATCCTTACAACAAAGACTTGAAGATATTGGCATTGACGCTATGCTTTCTGAGCTTTCTGAGTTCGATCCTGAGTCTGCAGAAAAATTCGCAATTGAACGTAATCCCAAAAGGATTGTCAGAGCCTTTGAGGTTTATAAAACTACAGGAGTTACATTCAGTAAGCAGAATCTTCTTTCAAAATCAGTTGAATCAATTTACGCTCCTGTTAAAATAGCTCTTAACTTCAGAGACAGAGAAAAACTCTATGACAGAATCAACCAAAGAGTTGATCTGATGATATCAAAGGGTCTTTTGGAAGAAGCAAAACTTTATTTTTCTCTTAACATCAGCGACACTTCTAAACAAGCAATCGGTTATAAAGAGTTAAAACCGTATTTTGATGAAGAAAAATCTCTTGAGGAGTGCATAGACACCTTAAAGCAATCCACAAGAAGATACGCTAAACGTCAGATTACCTGGTTTAAACGAGATGAAAACATCAAGTGGTTTTATGTTGATGATTATTCTGATTATCAGGAATTACTTGAAAATGTAGTTGTATATATAAGTAACAAAGGATTTGATTTTTCATGAAAAAATCTGAAAAACCTCCAAAACAACTTAAAAAGTATGCTGTAATTGCTATTTGTATTTTACTCCTTGGCTACTTCATATTTGCATTTATCAATTCAAATATGAATGCTTCGGGAGTTGTTGATACAGAAATTGCAAAACGTTATACATATAATGAAACTATCACTGCCCAGTCAATTGTAGTCAGAAACGAAACTTTGCTTGAATACACAGGCAGCAAAGTTCTTTACTACACAGCAAAAGACGGTGACATTGTAGGTGCAGGGTCAGAAGTAGCTTTGGTTTTTGCCAATGAAACCGACGCCCTTGACTACAACAGATATAACGAAATCAACAAGCAGATTGAAGTGCTTGAGGGACTTAATACCTCATACGATAACGTTAAGATTGACTATTCTGCTGTTGATAAGCAAATAGAACTTAATATGATTAACATTATCTCCGCTGTTAACAATAATTCTCAGAAAGATATGTCTTCATCAGTTGATAATCTTATTTATTCAATCAATCAAAGACACCTTATTACAGGTAAGGTTAAAAACTTTGATGACAGAATTGCAGAACTTAAGTCAGAAGCTGCACAATATCAGCAAGCTGGCTACAGTTATATTGATATCATCAATTCTGATTCAGGTGGATATTTCGTAGCATCCGCTGATGGATATGAGGGTTGCTATGACTACAATTCATTAAGCGACCTTACCGTTGATAATTTCACTGTGGATATAAAACCGAGAGAAGTGTCTGAAAACACTATCGGTAAAATTGTCAGCGGACTTAACTGGTATGTAGTATGTAAGCTTTCTGCTGATGATGCTATTACACTTTCACATTCTAATGTTTCTCCTACAATAACTTTTCCCCATACTGTGTGTAAAGATATACCTGCAAAACTCGTTTCACTTAATCAGGAAAGCAAAAAATCCGAGGCTATCGCAGTTTTTCAGTGTAATTATATGAATACACCAATAAGCCATTTGAGAAACGAAACCGCACAGATCACCGTAAATACATATTCAGGCTTGCGTATATCAAAAAATGCGTTACATAACGACTATGTGGTTTCAGCTTCAAGTGACTCAAAAAATCCTGAAAAGAAAAAAGTTCAGGGTGTTTACGTTACATACGGAAGTGAACTTGTATTTAAAGAAGTTTCTATTCTTTATGCAGGCTCTGATTTTGTGATTATTGATCCCACACCTGCAGATGGTATTCTGTACAGTGGGGAAACTGTGAAATTAAACGATGAGATCGTAATAAAAGGTGATAACCTCTATGAAGGAAAAAATGTTAAGTAACATAAAACACAATTATGAAACTATAGTCCAGAACATAGCTTCAGCTGCAATAAAAAGCGGACGTAAGCCGGAAGACATTACATTTCTGGCGGCTACAAAAACAGTAGACCCTGAATTTATCAATTATGCTGTTTCACTTGGACTGAAATTTATAGGTGAAAATAAGGTACAGGAACTGTTATCAAAATACGATAATTATGATTTGGATAACTGTGATCTGCACTTTATAGGTCATTTACAGACCAATAAGGTCAGACAAATTGTTGGTAAGGTTAAAATGATACAGTCTGTTGATTCAATTAAACTTGCAACAGAAATTTCAAAACAAAGCGTAAAGAATAACCTTGTTACAGATATTCTTGTGGAAGTGAATATCGGCAGGGAAGAGAATAAATCCGGTGTATTGCCCGAAAACCTCGAAGAATTACTTAATCAGATCTCAGTTTTAGAGGGTGTTTCGGTCAATGGTTTAATGGCTATCCCTCCGATTTGTGAAAATGAACAGAAAATTCGCGGATATTTCCAAAATATGCGTAATCTGTTTATTGACATATCGGATAAAAAGATAGATAATATTAAAATGGGCATTCTTTCTATGGGAATGTCAGGTGATTATCAGGAGGCTATACTTGAAGGAGCCAACCTTGTTCGTATAGGCTCATCACTATTTGGTGAAAGAATCTATTATTAAAATATATGGAGGTAACAAAAATGGCAGGTTTTGTAGACAAGTTCAAGCGTATGTGGGATGCACCCGATGATGAGTATCAGTACGACGAGTACGGTTATGGTGATGAAGGCAACGATAATTTCGATGACGATATCACTATTCGTGACAATGCAAACAAAAAGAGCAAGGTTGTAAATATCAACGCAACTGCAAAGCTGGCTGTTGCTCTTTTCAAGCCTGAGCGTTTTGGTGAAGAGACAAGAGCAATTGCTGACGAGCTTATCAAGACTCATACTGTTGTTCTTAATCTTGAGAACACAAACAAGGATATGTCCAGAAGAATCATCGACTTCTTATCCGGTGTTGCATACGCTAACCGCGGCAAAATCAAGAAGGTTGCTTCCAGCACATTTATCATCATTCCTAACCATGTTGACCTCACAGGTGATGATCTTCTCGATGAGCTGGAGAATAGCGGAGTTTACTTCTGATTGTGGATGATACTCAACTGCTTTTATCCCGACTTGACGATTTAATTGAAGATTACTATTACGGTAAAACTTCGTTTATTGGATTTTTAAACGAAAGTGAACTATCTGTTTGTTGCAGGTATCTTAAAAACCGTTACATAGAATTTTCGGTTTTCGGCGGTTATCCCGATTCAACACGAGCTTATCTGTTCTTAGGTGCTGACTTTGATAAAGAGAACGTACCCATCCGTACTCTCAGTATCGAGAGCAGCTCACAGAATGAGCTTACTCATCGTGATTATTTAGGCTCACTTATGGGACTGGGAATCAAGCGTGAATGTATAGGTGATATACTGATCCTAAAAAAAGGACAAGCTTTAGTTTTTGTCAGGGAAGAGATAGCAGATTATATTAAATCAGAACTTAAATCCGTCAGAAGAGATTCTGTAAATGTATCAGATTATGAATCGGATACATCAAATTTTACTGTAAAAAAAGATGAAGTAACATTTACCATTTCGTCACTAAGAGTTGACAATATTGTCAGTTCTTTAGCACGATGTTCGCGTTCAGAGGCTGTTGCTCTTATTGAGGCTGATAAGGTTTTTGTTAATCATCTGTCGATAAAAAAGCCTTCCGCAAACATATCTGAAGATGATATTATTTCCATTCGTGGGATTGGAAAGTTTATCTACAAAGGTATAAGTGGTACCACAAGAAAAGGAAACCTGATTATCAGCGTTTTACATTATATTTAAGGGGGAAATTTCATATGCTGTCTATTGAAGAAATCAAAAATATAAGTTTCAGAAAATCCAGTATCGGCGGTTACAAACCTGAGGATGTAGATTCGTTTATTGATCAGGTTCTTATTACTATGGAACAGTTACGCAAAGAGAAATCCGACCTTGTTAAGAAAATGGATATTCTCGCTACAAGAGTTGAGGAGTACAGAGCAGACGAAGATGCTGTTCGTAATGCTCTTCTTTCTGCTCAGCGTGTTGCTGACTCCACCATTAAGGAAGCAAGAGCAAAGGCTACAAAAATACTTGAAGATTCCGAAAATCTTGCCAAAGCAAAGCTTTACGATCTTAATATCCAGATCAAAAATCAGAAAAAGCAGTACACTATGCTTTTAGCTGAGTATAATCATACAAGAGATGATATCATCAATCACTGCAACAAGCATATCGCTCTTCTCAGAGAGATGCCTTCAGAGGAGAGAATCAGAAAAATGGAGAAATCTGTAGAAGAAAGATTCCCCACAAATAAGATTGATGAATACGAAAAAGCAAATGAAGTAACAGTAAAAAAGACTGAACCGGAGATGAAGAGTGAACCGGATATTTTCCCTGTTGTAAATAACAACGATTCTGCTCCTGATAAACCCGCAGTTGAAGAGGTCAAGGTAGAATCTGCTGTTAATGTTACAGAGGATTCTTTTGATGTTAACCTTATTGATGATATTACTGACAGAGATTTTGTCACTTATCAGAAGAAAAAATCCAAAATTTTCGAATCTCTCAAATTCGGAGAAGATTATGATATAGACAATGATAACGGCAGTGCCGTTTCTGATAATAATTAATTGGAGAGTAATTTATTATGGCTCAGGATTACAACAAAACACTTAACTTACCTAATACCGAATTCCCTATGAGAGCAGGTCTTCCTCAGAGCGAGCCTGTAACACTCAAAAAATGGGATGATAACAACATTTACGGCAAACTTATGGAGAAAAACGCAGGCAAGCCTATGTTTATTCTTCATGATGGCCCTCCTTATGCAAATGGTAACATTCACCTTGGTACAGCACTCAATAAAGTCCTCAAGGATTTCATTGTAAGATATAAGAATATGTCCGGTTTCTGTGCACCTTTTGTACCCGGCTGGGATACTCACGGTCTGCCCACAGAGCTTAAAGCAAGAGCTAAAGCAGGTGTTTCCAGCTCTGATGCTATTTCTGACGTAGAGCTTCGTCAGATTTGCCGTGATTTTGCTCTGGGTTACCTTGATGACCAGAGAAATCAGTTCAGACGCCTTGGTGCTATCGGTGATTGGGAGAATCCCTACATCACACTTACAAAAGACTTCGAAGCTACTCAGATTGAGATTTTCTCTGAAATGGCTCAGAAGGGTTATATTTACAAGGGTCTTAAGCCTGTTTATTGGTGCCCTGAATGTAAAACAGCCCTCGCAGAGGCTGAGATTGAGTACGCAGAGGATCCCTGCTTCTCTATCTATGTAAAATTCCCTGTATGTGATGACCTGGGCAAGATTTCTGCTCTTGGTGTTGATCCCGCAAAGACATACTTTGTTATCTGGACCACTACAACATGGACTCTGCCCGGCAACGTTGCTGTTTGTGTTGGCCCTGAATTTAATTACTGTGTAATTAAGTCCGGCGAAGAATTCTATATTATGGCAGAAGAGCTCTATAAGAGCGCTTTTGAAGCTGCAGGTATTGAAGATTATGAAGTTGTTGCTGAAATTAAGGGCAGCGAACTTGAATATATCAAGACAAGACATCCTTTCCTTGATCGTGAGTCCCTTGTTATTGTTGGTGACCACGTTACTCTTGAGAGCGGTACAGGTTGTGTTCACACAGCTCCCGGTCATGGTGTAGAGGACTACGATGTTTGTCGTAATTATCCCGAAATTCCTATTATTGTTCCTGTAGACGCAGATGGCAGACTCACAGAAGAAGCAGGTCAGTTCAGCGGTCTTCTTACTGATGAGGCAAACAAGCCTATCGCTCAGCATCTTGACAGCCTCGGACTTCTTTTTGGTCTTAAGAAAATTATCCACCAGTATCCTCACTGCTGGAGATGTAAGAATCCTGTGCTTTTCAGAGCTACAAACCAGTGGTTCTGCTCTGTTGATGACTTTAAAGCTGATGCTGTTGCTGCTATCAATGATGTTCAGTGGATTCCTGCGTGGGGTAAAGATAGAATTACATCCATGGTTCAGGATCGTAAAGACTGGTGTATTTCACGTCAGCGCAGATGGGGTGTTCCCATTCCCATCTTCTTCTGCAAGGATTGCGGCGAGCCTTATATCGATAAGGCTGCTATGGATGCTGTTGCTGCACTCTTCCGTGAGGAGGGCTCTGATGCATGGTTTACACATAGCGCAGAAGAGATGATTCCCGCAGGTGCTAAGTGCTCCAAGTGTGGTTGCACATCTTTTGATAAAGAAAGAGATATTATGGACGTTTGGTTTGACAGTGGTGTTACACATGCTGCTGTTTGTAAAGCTAGACCTAATCTTACATGGCCTGCTGACCTTTATCTTGAAGGTGCAGACCAGTACAGAGGTTGGTTCCAGTCTTCACTTCTTACTTCCGTTGCTGCATTCGGCAAAGCACCCTACAAGAGTGTTCTTACTCATGGTTGGGTTGTTGACGGCGAAGGCAAGAAGATGAGTAAATCTCTCGGTAATGGTATCGATCCTCAGGAAGTTGTAGATCAGTATGGTGCTGATGTACTCCGTCTTTGGGTAGCTTCTTCCGATTACCACGTTGATATCAGAATTTCAAAAGAGATTCTTAAGCAGCTTTCCGAAGCATACAGAAAAATCCGTAACACAGCTCGTTATATCCTCGGTTGTATCAATGATTTTAATCCTGATACAGACAGTGTTGCTATTGATGATCTTATGCCTATTGACAAATGGGCTATCAACAAGCTCAACGAGCTTATCGTTAAGGTTAAGAACGGCTATGACACCTATGAGTTCCATCAGGTATATCATGCAATTCACAACTTCTGTGTAGTTGATATGTCTAACTTCTATCTTGATGTTCTCAAGGACAGACTTTACACAGAAAAAGCTGATTCTGCAACACGTCGTGCAGCTCAGACTACAATTTATATCATTCTCGACGCAATGACAAGAATGATTGCTCCTATTCTTGCATACACTTCTGACGAAATCTGGAAGTATATGCCTCATCGTTCAGACGCTGATGCTGAGTGCATTCTCTTTAACGAAATGCCTTCAGTAATTGACATTAAGCTTGAAGAAAACTTCATCGCTGATTGGGATAAAATCCACGATCTTCGTGATACTGTCAAGAAACAGCTTGAGGTTGCTATCAAAGATAAGATGATCAAGACTTCTCTTGAAGCTTCTGTAACTCTTAGTGCAAGCGGTGCAGAATATGACTTTATCAAGTTTGTTGAAGATGAGCTTGCAGCAGCATTTATCGTATCTGAAGTTAATGTTGTTAATTCAGACGGCGAGCTTTGCGTTACTGTTGCAAAAGCAGAGGGCGAAAAATGTGAGCGTTGCTGGTGCTTCAGCAAGACTGTTGGTGAAAACAGCAACCATCCCACACTTTGTGCAAGATGTGCAGGTGTAATTGAATAATCTATAAAACCTAAAGCGGTGTATATTATTTTATGCACCGCTTAAGATTTATTAAGGAGGATTCTGTTTTGATAATTCCTTTTATTCTTATTGTAATCTTTGTTTTACTCGATCAGATTTCCAAGTGGCTTATAGTTGCAAATATGCAGTTAGGGGAGAGTGTTACTGTTATTCCCGGATTACTTGATTTTAACTTCACACACAACGATGGTATGGCTCTTGGCATAGGTAACGAGGCTTTCCGCTGGATTTTCATTGTTGTTACAGTTGTTGTATGTTTTGCGCTTATATACATTATGTTCAAGCCTGAATTCAAGAATAAACTTTATTTTGCATCTGTAGCTTGTATCGTTGGCGGCGGAATAGGTAATCTTATAGACAGAATATTTAACGGCTATGTAGTAGATTTCCTTTCACTCTCATTTTTTCCGCCGGTATGCAATATAGCTGATTACTTTATTACAGCAGGTACAGTCTTACTTGTAATATACATTTTGTTCTATTATGGTAAGAAAGATAAGAAAATCTCAGAGAATTCTGAAAGTGAAAACTAATTACTATGGATTTTGATTTTTTAATTGACATCGAAAACGCAGGGAAGAGAATAGATAAGTTTCTTTCAGAGAATATATCTGATGTTTCCCGCAGTCAGATTTCACTTCTGATTGAAGAAGGAAGCGTAACTGTAAACAATAAGTCAGTGTCAAAAAGCTATAAAATATGTAGCGGTGATCAGCTTAAAGTTTCTGTGCCGGAGCCTACTGAACTCGAGGCTGTGCCTGAGGATATTCCACTTGATATTTTGTACGAAGACGATCATATCATAGTTGTTAACAAATCCAAGGGTATGGTTGTTCATCCTGCTGCCGGTAACTTTACAGGAACTCTGGTTAATGCTTTACTATATCACTGCAAGGACAATTTATCCGGAATAAATGGAGTACTCAGACCCGGTATTGTTCATCGTATTGATAAAAACACCAGCGGTATACTTGTAGTTGCAAAATCTGATCTTGCACATAAATCCCTGTCTGAACAGATAAAAGAGCACAGCATGGTCAGAGAATACCGAGCTGTTATTTATGGACATCTTAAAGATACATCCGGCTCTGTAGATGCTCCTATCGGCAGAAGTCAGTTTGACAGAAAGCGTATGTGTGTTACTGATAAAAATTCGAAATGTGCAGTAACACATTATGAAGTTTTAGAAGAGTATAATGGATTTTCTTATATTTCCTGTAAACTTGAGACGGGTCGCACACATCAGATCAGAGTACATATGTCTTATCTCGGTCATCCTTTAGCAGGTGACGATGTATACGGTCCTAAAAAAGTAATTACTGAACTCAATGGTCAGTGTCTGCATGCTATTAAACTTGGATTTATTCACCCGGACACAGGGGAGTATATGGAATTCACTTCTGAATTGCCCGATTATTTTACAAAATTTTTGAATAAACAGAGGAATAAATTATAATTATTTTTCTTTTTTTGATAAAAAACACTTGCAAAACAGCAAAGTATATGGTATCATACATTAGTGTTTGAATGTCCGTCGTTCTCTGCGACGAGTTCAACCGTGCGGTTATCCGCAGTTGATATGGTTAGTCCTCTGCTGAAAAGTATGAATTTCCGAAAAAATATTTGGAGGTCTTTAAAATGGACGCATTAAAAACAATTTCCGCAAGCTCAATCAAGGCTGAAAAGCCCCAGTTCTCTGTTGGTGACACAGTAAGAGTTGCTGTTAACATCCGTGAAGGTGACAGAGAAAGAATCCAGATGTTCGAAGGTACAGTTATTGCTAAGCGCGGTAGCGGTGTTTCCGAAACTTTCACAGTTAGACGTGTATCCTACGGCGTAGGCGTAGAGAGAGTTTTCCCTGTTAATTCTCCCAACGTAACTGATGTTAAGATTATCAGATACGGTAAGGTTCGCAGAAGCAAGCTCTACTATCTCCGTGACAGAGTAGGTAAGGCCGCTAAGGTTAAGGAAGCTATCAAAAAGTAATTCAGTATTTTCGAAAAAAGGGACCTTTGTCCCTTTTTTTACTACCATTAAGGTGATAATATGAGAAAAATCGATCTTAATGAATACGATGTTGACGTGTATAACGACTCTTTTGGCGAAGAAGAAACAGAAGTCATAAAGATTGAACCTAACAAATCTGCTGCTACTATTGCTGTTTACGAATGGATTCACTCCATCATTGCGGCAGTTGCTATTGTTGTTATATTACTTACATTCGTTTTCAGACTTATCAATATCCAGGGTTCATCCATGGAAAAAACTCTTATAGGCAAAGATAAGGTTATTATTACTAACTTTATGTATGAGCCTGCAATAGGAGATATAGTAGTTTTCCCTGCTGATGAAGATTACGACGAGCCTATTATCAAGCGTATAATCGCTCTTGAAGGTCAGGAAGTTTACATTAACTTTATCACTAATGAAGTTTTTGTTGACGGTGTTCTTCTTAAAGAGGATTACATTTCTTCACCTACAATTACAATGACAGGTGATCTTGAACTTTCATTGACAGTAGGCGAAGGGGAAGTTTTTGTTCTTGGCGATAACCGTAGTGTATCTCACGACAGCCGTGCATTCGGTTGCAAGAAAGCTGATGACATTATCGGTAAGGCACAGTTTGTAATTTTCCCCTTTGATCATTTCGGTTACTTGTATTAAAAATAACTAAAAGCTTACATCAGCAGATGTAGGCTTTTTTGTTTTGAGGTGTTATTTTATGAATAATCAGAATATTCAATGGTTTCCTGGTCATATGACCAAAACCAAAAGACAGATAGAAGCTTCCCTGAAGCTGGTTGATGCCGTAGTTGAAATCAAAGATGCACGAATTCCCATTTCTTCTTCAAATCCCGACATCGATAATCTTGTTGGTAATAAGCCCAGACTTATTCTGCTTAATAAGTGTGACGTTGCTGATGCTGCATCTACTTCAAAATGGATAGATTATTACAGCAAAAACGGCATCAAAGCCCTTGCAATTGATTGCAGAAGCGGTAAAGGTCTTAATCAGGTTGTACCTGAGTGCAGAAAGCTGTTAAAAGCTCATATAGAAAAAAAGCAGGCGAGAGGCATTCTTAACCCTTCAATTAAAGTTATGATTGTAGGTATTCCCAATGTTGGTAAATCCTCTTTCATCAATAAAGTTGTAAAACAGAACAAAGCAAAAGTTGAGGATCGTCCCGGTGTAACCAGAGGTAATCAGTGGTTTACACTTGATAAAGGCTTTGAACTCCTTGATACTCCCGGTGTGCTCTGGCCTAAATTTGAAGATCAGACTGTTGGCGAGCGTCTTGCTTTCACAGGTGCGGTTAAAGATCAGATTCTCGATACCGAACTTCTGGCTGTTAGACTTCTTGATTTGCTTAAAGAGATCAAACCTAAGATGTTTATTGAAAGATTCAGTCTTGATGAGGACACAGTTTCGGATATTGAGTCCTATGATCTTCTTGAATTGATTGGCAGAAAAAGAGGTATGCTGATGTCAGGCGGAGCAGTAAATACAGAACGCGCTTCTACTATGCTTT
>JAEIGA010011824.1_pt1 | contig 13236 bp, 10 predicted proteins | sample 9270691 | NCBI WGS metagenome assembly JAEIGA01 (sample SAMN17057246, study PRJNA624740) | gut metagenome | biome: biome; isolation source: fecal sample | host: Bos grunniens | place: China: Xizang | collected 2019 | reverse complement strand
CCTGTACGCTCGATGTATGAGTTCTCAAAAGTACAGGATTATCGCTATCGCTGATAAAGAATGTATCCTGCATCTCGCGAGCCGGATGCTCAGGCGGAAAGTTAAGCGCCTCGAACACATGCCAGTCATCTTCAACCTCCGGTCCCTCTGCAACATCATATCCGAACTTACGGAAGATGTTCACGATTTCCTCACGGGCAATCGATACCGGATGACGCGAGCCAAGGCTCACAGGATCACCAGGCATTGTATAATCAAACGAAGCCGCACCAGCAGCAGGCGACTCTGCAGCAGCCTCCTTCAAGGCCTCGATCTTTGCCGCAGCGGCATTCTTCAAAATATTCAGTTTCTGACCGTACTCCCTCTTAAGTTCCGGCGCCACAGTCCTGAACTCCTCAAAGAGAGCCGTCACTGATCCCTTCTTTCCAAGAAGACGCACACGCGCCTCCTCAATCTCCTGCTCGCTCTTGCAATTGAGCGCTTCAATTTCAGCCATCAAGGCTTCAATCCTTTCCTTCATATCTTCTGATTTATATTAGAGCCTGCAAAGTTAACTAATTTTTATTATTACACCATACTGTCAAAGTTTGTGCAGATTTTTCTTTTCATCACTTCCTCCTCACTGCCATCAGTGTTCTGACAAGATCCGCCACGACAAGCACCGGAGATGTCAGAAGGATGATCCAGAGCCAGTCGGAGATGCTGAGCCGGGAAACATTGAATGCCGGGCCGGCAAGGGAGACAATCAGAATCTGCCCCAGGACAATGACAAGGGCAATCCAGATGAATCCACGGCCAAAGGTTCCCTTGACCTTGGCAGGGCTGCGGAACCTGTCGACAATATCGAGTATAAGACTACGGTCGGTATGGAAATACTTGGCATTAAAGAGGTTCCAGAACTGCATCATCACAAAGAACGTAAAGAAGAGTCCCATATCCTCGCCACTCATATGTGACTTGGAGTGCGTCACATCAAAGAATCCCGAGAAGAAGAGTTTGAGAGAATCCCAAGAAACAAGTTCGCTCATTGAACTGACGTCAGTATGCCACAGGAGCTGCCAGAAACCTGCCAGCAGGACAAAAAACACCAGTCCAACCCCGACTATCCGCTTGAGCATCTGTCGATTGACAATATGGCTATCCCATTTGCGAGGCTTGTCATTAAGCACACCCTTATCGGCAGGTAGCGAAGACAGAGCCATGGCGGCAAATGTGTCCATAATCAGATTTACCCAAAGCATCTGGGTGACGGTAAGAGGTGAATCCAGACCAGTGAACGAGCCCAAAAGCACGATCAGACAGGCGCACAGGTTGATAGTCATCTGGAAGATGATGAAACGCTGGATATTGAGATAGAGGGAACGCCCCCACATAATGGCCTTATTGATACTCGAGAAGGAGTTGTCAATAATGGTAATATCACTCGCCTCCTTTGCTCTGGAAGTACCATCTCCCATCGACAGACCTACATGAGCCTTGCTTAATGCCGGTGCGTCGTTGGTTCCGTCTCCTGTGACAGCCACAACTTCCTTATTTGCCTGCAAGAGGGTCACCAGACGGGCCTTGTCATCGGGGCGGGCACGCGAAATTATTTTGAAATCAGGGCTTGCCACGAGCCTTGCAGCCTCTTCGTCGCTCATTGCTGCAAACTCGGGACCGGTAATAGTCTGATCCGGCTCATCCGGGCCTATAAGACCTATCTGCCGACCAATTTCATTTGCAGTACCCGGCGTATCTCCGGTCACGATAATAACTCTTACGCCGGCCTTATTCATACATGTTTCAATCGCTTCCCTCACATCATCACGAACCGGATCTGCAATGCCTACAACGCCCATAAACAGCAGTTCAGACGACGGAGACCTGCGGCATGCAAATCCCAATGTCCTCATAGCCTTCGACTGATAAGTCTTAAGGGTCTGCTGGATATGTTCTTTGGTCGTATCGCCGGCAATGCCCCCGCACATATCCAACAAAATCTCCGGTGCACCTTTTATCAGTACCATTTCACCGGCAGCTCCCTCAACGACCGTTTCCATGTACTTGGTTTCCGTAGAGAACGGAACCTGTCTTAACACTGTTGCATTCTCCCTGTATTCCACAAAATCATACCCATTAAAACGCAGCCATTTGAGCAAAGCGGCTTCTGTCGGATTACCGATGGATTTGAGCTTTTCGTCTTCGATCGTGATTTCTGCGGTGGAATTCACAGCCATATTTAGGAGGATGAGCTCGAGCTCATCCTCGTTGCCATAGAAATCCGTTTCCATTACAGTCATCTCATTCTTGGTCAATGTTCCGGTCTTGTCGGTACATACAACCGTTGCGGCTCCCATAGTCTCGCATGCATGAAGCTTCCTTACGAGATTATTCTCTTTGAGCATCCTTCTCATACTCAGCGCAAGACTGACCGTCACACTCATAGGCAGACCTTCTGGCACAGCAACTACAATCAAGGTCACGGCAATCATGATAGATGCAAGTATGAACTCCGCGACCTCAACAAAACCTACTCCGCCAGCAAAACCTCCCGTTGCGGCAAAATAGATAAGACGACCTACAACAATCAGCGATGCTATGACAAAGCTTGCGATGGAAATCATGCGCCCCAACTGAGCCAACTGCCGGTTCAAAGGGGTTTGCTCATCACTGCCCTCGCGGGTTATTGCAACACCCTTACCCTCTTCGGTATCCATTCCGACAGCAGTAACGTAACACAATGCGTTTCCCTCAATAACTGTTGAACCACGAAGAAGAAAGTCGGACGGATAGGTCGCATCCTTGTAGAAATTTTCTTTTATGGTTGTCTTTGAGGCGTATAATTCACCTGTAAAGTTAGACTCGTCAACCATCAGCGATGTCGATTCAAGAAGGCAGGCATCCGCCGGAACCTCGTCACCACTTTCCAATTTTATTATATCGCCCACTACAACATCCTGCCTTGGGATTGTTACCAGCCTGGCATGTGAATTCACGCTTCTTCGTCTGTACACCTTTACCGGACGGGAATCCTTGACCTTATTGAGAATCTCAAACTCCTTTTCTGCCTTCAACTCGAAGATAAATCCGACTCCTGTTGCAAGAAGCAGTGCTGCAAGTATACCTGACGGCTCTATGAAAATGGACCAACCCTTATGCAACCAGAAAGCCTCGTAAGTCGCGACTGCTATGGAAAAGACAAAGACAATAAGGAGCACTATTATTATAGGATCCTTGAATTTTTCCAAATACTGTTTCCACAACGATTCCTTTTCAGGAGGAAGGATCACATTCTTTCCCAGACCGTTCCTTACCGCATCTGAGTCCGCCAGAAGGCATGATTTAAGATATAGATTACGCTTTGACATGGTTTTTCAATATTATGCAGGTTGCAAAAATGTTCAAAAACCATGACAAATGAAGAAGAAAACCAAACGTTTGGATTTTAAAGTGCTTACACAAGCAGGCTTTGCCACAATTCACTCTCTTTCAGAGGAATGACAACCCCGTTCTGCTCAATTGAAATCAACGAAACATCAGTGGCAAGGCAATACGACTTTGCCGAATGATTGAACTGTACGCAGTATGTGTCCTTGTCAAGCAGATGAGTTATACAGGAAAAACCACCTGCGATGTAATTCTTGAGTGCGCTACGCTGCCTGATGATGGTCTGAATGTAGTTCAGGAAGCCTTCGCATTCAGGATTTTTTGTGGATATACATGCATAGATGGTCATGATGTTAAGAACAAGCATGGCCGCAGGTGTGTGAAGTTTTGACAAGTGATTTCTGAATCCCAGATAATCCCAAGGCTGGTCAGCGGACTCTGACCGAAGGGTGTCGAGCAGCTCCAATGCTTCCTCGAAACATTCCTGTGAGATTCCTCCGACTCCATATCTCAACAGCAACAGATATAAAGTCTTAGCTTGAGGCGCGGACTCGAAACGCAACTTCTGATTGTCCGCATCAGTAAGAAAGAAACCGAATTTCTCATCTATGAAGATTCTGCTGACAACAGAGCTCGCAGACATCATATGGTCATATAACAGACGATAATACCCGTCATAGGAAAGTTTATTGCCGGGCGCGTCCAACAGATTTACAAAATGGGCCACTCTGTCCTTGAGACAGGAACTTACATCTATACAGATAAAGTCCATGCTTCTGGTCTGCGCCCCTTCGTCATTCAGCACCTCGCCTTCCTGGAGTTTCAGCATAAGAAAGGCGTCGAAGTCCACATTTCCCGGAGACAGCCTGTATGTAGAGCAGAATGCACCGAACAATGACACAGAATCCACGCAGTCAAGGTCCGGAGCAGAAGATCTGGTTCCGGCTGGCAATATATAATCCATTGACTTGCACAGCAGTTCCAGATCGATGATTTTCTTTACGCGAGGCATATAAAAAAGTTGCAGACCGACCTCATTCAGGGCCTTTGTCAGGAGCAAGTTGTTGAACTCGTCATCCAACACCTCCCTGCTGCTTTCGCACCTCTTCTTTTCAAGATAGATAATCTGATTCGACGAACAATCCGTCTCGACTCCGGATACGGACAAAATCCTGGTCCAGCGACTTGATTCTTCAGAAAAGGCCATCCGTATAGCCGAGAGCAATATCCTTTCGCGCACATCAACATCGACATCCGCCTCAACTATCTTTTCATACCAGGCCATCACTTCATCTTTCCTTGCCTGTGATAACGGCTCCAGAGCTGAAATACACTCCTGAAAAGACATGTAATGGATCATCTCGATCTCGTCATCGGTCATCCCGAGTGACTTTTGACATTCATTCAGAATTGCCACCTCGCCGGCATGAATCTGCCTGTCGGCCTTTGCCAGGTCGACCGCCAGATGCATGATTGCGCGTTTCTGAATAGATGTGAATGTCATGTTATTCTTCGGGATATCCTATTGCTACTGCACAATAAGGTATAAGTCCATCCTTTATACCAAGGAGTTCGGCCACATAATCATTCGATTTCGGGCCGTCGGGGTCATCCTTGAGCACAAGTCGTTCATTAATATGAATCCAGCAACTTACCAGATCCATTGCAGTAACTGCAAGCTGGATGAATGTGGCCGAGATGGCACAATTATCGACCCATAGGTCTGTCTTGGATAGGTCACCCATCACAAGAATCGCCGCCTGAGCATTTTTCAGAGGGGACGCGCCATAGTCCCGCATCTGTGAAAGGGCGTCAAGTGTATCTCGGTCCTCGATTATCATAAATGCGGAACTCTTGCTGTTTCGTGACGAAGGGGCCGTCTGGGCCACCTTGACTATTGCATCGAGTATTTCCCTCTCGACCGGACGGTCGGAGTATTTGCGTACGCTTTTGCGTTTTTCTACTACTTGTAAAAAGTCCATAATTTATTTTTTACGTTTGGCACGGGCTTTCTGGGCCTTGCCCGCACCAGATTTAAGGTAGGCCGCCCATTGCGACTCTGTAAATATCTTCTTGTACGACTCTTCTATTTTATCCATCCACTTATCCTGAACAGCAACATACAGGGCAGAATTCGCCACTTTGGAAGTCTTGAGCTTTTCTGCCTCTGTCATAAGTTCCTGATAGTCATGCTTCAGGGTTGAGTCGACATAAAACACCTGCCAATCTTCAAGATCAAGTACGCGCTGAAGTCTGTCGGCCTCCTCCTCGGCCATTTCCCAGACCTCCTTGGGTTTTTCAGGCTCTTGTGCTGCAAGCATAGGAGCAACTGCAAGCAGGAGCATCAGGGTGTGTATCAATTTCATAACTGCGTAATTTTTACTAACTTTGCAAACTTTTCGGGCATCCGCCAGAGAAAGAACGCAAAATCGAACAAATTTATATAAATATAACAAAAGAACAAAATGAGAAGACTTGCAAAAGCCATCTTACTGCTTTCAGCAGCGTTTTTCGCAGCCGGCACACTTGAAAGCCAGGCCTGCAGTAATGTAATCGTAACACGCGGAGCCAGCGTAGACGGCTCGAACATAATTTCGTACGCGGCAGATTCACACCAGTTGTACGGCGAACTTTATTTCGCTCCTGCAGGAGTATGGAATGCCGACGACATGAGAAAGGTATACGAGTGGGATACAGGAAAATATCTTGGCGAAATCCCGCAGGTGGGACGCACATACCAGAGGGTCGGCAACATGAACGAGCACCAGCTGATCATAGCCGAAACCACATACGGCGGACGCCATGAACTCGAGGACCCAAAGGGAATAATGGACTATGGCTCACTTATTTACATCGCCCTCGAAAGAGCAAGGACGGCTCGTGAGGCGATTGACATCATCGTCGAGCTCGCCAATACTTACGGATACTACTCAAGCGGTGAGTCATTCTCGCTCGCAGACAAGAATGAGGCATGGGTGATGGACCTTATTGGAAAGGGACCGGACAACAAGGGCATCGTATGGGTTGCTCGCAGAATCCCTGATGGATATATCTGCTCACACGCTAACCAGGCACGTATCAGCACCTTCCCACAGAACGATCCCGAGAACTGCATCTTCGCTCCCGATGTGATTTCATTTGCACGTTCAAAGGGATATTTCGAAGGCGAGGACAAGGATTTCAGTTTCTGCGATGCATATGCTCCGCTGGATTTCAGTGCAATGAGGGCATGTGAGGCCCGTGCATGGTCGGCATTCAACATCCTCTGCGACGGAAAGTTCACATTCGTTGATGAAGACGGGAACGAAGTGACCAGGGACGCATATGACTATATCGACTACGCAATGGGATACGACAAGACCAAGAGATTCCCACTTTTCGTGAAGCCTTCACGCAAGATCAGCGTAAAGGACGTAGCAGATGTGATGCGCGACCACTACGAAGGCACTCCTATGGATATGACAACAGACATCGGAGCCGGCGGAAATGCCCTACCATACCGTTGGAGACCTATGGGATTTGAATATGACGGCAAGTCATATATAAATGAAAGGGCCATCGCAACACAGCAGACCGGATTCTGGTTCGTAGGACAGGTGCGCAAGGACCTTCCAGACCAGATCGGAGCAGTCAACTGGTTTGGATGTGACGACGCGGCCACCTCATACCTTACACCTATATATGTAAGCACATATCAGGTCCCTGAGAGTTTCAGAGTCGGAAACGGAAACATGATAACCTACTCGCCAACCTCGGCATTCTGGATGACAAACCGTGTCGCAAACGCATGCTACAAGGCATACAACATCATGTTCCCTACTGTTGACGCGGAAATCGATGCATGGGAAAAAGCAATGATGGAGGCAGTGAAAGAGGCCGACAAGCAAGCCCTTGCACTATACGAATCTCTTGCAAAGAAGCCTCGCAGACAGCTCTGCAACAACAATTCCCGCAAGGTGGCTGACCAGTTCGCTCCTGTCAGAGAGTACCTTACAGCATTCTCCGTAGATAATGCACAGAAGATTTTCGACAAATGGGTTGCACTGGAGCAATTGCTGCTGATCAAGTACATCGACGGCAACGTCAAGGCACAGAATGAAGACGGAAGTTTCATTACCAATGAGCACACAGACTGCATCCCAGACAAGATAACTCAGCCGGGATATACCGACAAATGGAAGGAGTGCACAGCGAAGGATCACGGAAAGACAATCGAGGAGAGATAGCACATGGCAAAGAAATCCGGTATTTTAAGAAACTGGCCTAAATTCCTACTGCAATGGGGTGTGCTTGCTGCAATAGTGGCAACGCTCATCGGTCTTGTTCCTTCCGAAAAGGCAGTAGATCCAGAGGCATATTGTCCTATGGGAGGCCTTCAGGCACTTGCCACCTACCTTGTAAACAACAGCCTTCCTTGCAGCATGACATCACTGCAGGTTGCAATGGGACTGGCCCTTGCTCTGGCAGTTGCAGTCTTCAGCAAACTGTTCTGCGGATACATCTGCCCGCTCGGCACGCTGCAAGACCTGCTCATAAGACTTCGCAACCGCATCAGAGTCAAATCTGTAAAGATTGCTAACGGGTCAATTGCAGACAAGTTGCTGCGTATCTTGAAATATGGCCTGCTCTTCCTTGTCTTCTATATGACGGTAGGAGCGAGCGAACTTTTCTGCAAGAACATTGACCCTTATTATGCTGTGGCCACCGCATTTCAAGGCGAACTTGTCCTATGGATGTCTATCGTTTCGGTTTGTGTGATGTTCCTGGGAAGTTTCGTTGTGGATATGTTCTGGTGCAGATATATCTGCCCGCTAGGAGCAATCTCAAACTCATTGAAGTTCTGGGTATGGATCGGAGTACTTGCAGGAGCCTGGTATATCGCCGGAATCCTTGGACTGGCATTGCCATGGACTATATTTTTGGGCGCATTCTGCATTCTGGGCTATCTGCTAGAGATTTTCCACGCAAGACCATCACTTCAAATTCTGCATGTCACAAAGGACGAGATCCCATGTAACAACTGTGGACTATGCGTAAGAAACTGTCCTTATCACATCGAACTGCGCGACTTCCGCAACGGAATGGTAAACCATGTCGACTGTACGCTGTGTGGAGAATGTGTGGCGGCATGTAACCACGGAGCATTGAACATCGGCATTTCTAAACCTACCAAAAGCAAGGTATGGAATTTCATACCGCCAGTTCTTGCAGTCCTGCTTGTCGCACTGGGAATCTGGGCTGGAGGAAAAATGGAAATACCGACCATAGATATGAAATGGGATATGGAGAATGTCCAATCACTTGAAAAGATGGAAGTCGAGGGTCTCAGATCGATCAAATGCTTCGGAAGCGCCATGACTTTCAAGGCCAAACTTCAGGAAATCGAAGGAATTCACGGAGTCAGGGTATTTGTGGGCAGAAAGGCTGCAGAGATTTTCTATGACCCGTCAGTGACTAGTGAGGAAAATGTGCTCAAAGCCATGTTCGTTCCTTCAAGATTCAAGATAAAGAGGCTTGATGCAGAGTCAGTGCCAATGCTGAAGGTCGTGACCATCCGCACTGAAGGCATGTACGACAGGTACGACATAAACTATCTGGGTCATCAGTTCTACCAGACAGGTGTTGACATATACGGTCTTGAGACCGAGTTTGCATGCCCGCTGATCGTTCGCGTATTTATGGATGCTTCGCTTGATCTTGACAAAGAGTGGTTCAAGGAGGCTGTGGAGAAAAAAGAAGTGACCGTCCCTGTTACCGGTGGCGGTAGAAGGACAGTCGCTCTTGATTATGATTTCGTCAAAATGGAAGATGAGACATCTTCCATCACAGCTGAAGATTTCAACACGAGGTTTTAGAGATTGCCTACAGTTGAGTAATGAATATTTGTCCGTCACGGAGGTCGATAAGAATATCGCTTTCGCGGCGGACATTTCCGTCCAGGATACTCTTGGCAAGAAGGTTTATAAGCTCCTTCTGCATCAGACGTTTGATCGGACGAGCACCATATGCCGGTTCATACCCCTTGGTACTCATATAATCCACGAAAGCGTCACTGAACGATATAGAAACACCATTCTCTGCTAGTTTCTCCTTAAGATCTGCCATCTGGATACGGAGTATATCGCGAATATCGGTCTGCGAAAGCGGTTCGAACATGATAACCTCATCAATTCGGTTGAGGAATTCCGGACGCACAGTACGCTTAAGCACGTCCAGCACCTCCTCCCGACAATCCGCAAGCATCTTCTGACGCTCGTCACCTTCTATTGGAAGATGATCCATAAACGACTGAATAATATCTGCTCCGACATTTGAGGTCATGATGAGGATAGTATTCTTGAAATCCACAGTACGGCCCTTGTTGTCGGTCAACCTGCCGTCGTCAAGCACCTGCAGAAGAATGTTGAACACATCCGGATGGGCCTTCTCTATCTCATCCAGCAGTACGACTGAATATGGTTTGCGCCTGACCGCTTCCGTAAGCTGGCCGCCCTCATCATATCCGACATATCCCGGAGGCGCACCCACCAGACGACTCACAGAATGACGTTCCTGATATTCACTCATATCGATACGCGTCATCATATTCTCGTCATTGAACAGGAATTCCGCAAGAGCCTTTGCAAGTTCGGTCTTTCCCACACCGGTGGTTCCCATGAACAAGAATGATCCTATCGGGCGTTTCTCATTCTGAAGACCTGCACGGGAGCGACGTACAGCATCGGCAATAGCCTCAATGGCAGCATTCTGGCCCACAACCCTCTTATGCAGCTGGTCCTCCATTCTCAAAAGTTTCTCCCTTTCGCTTTCCAGCATCCTCTTGACAGGGATTCCTGTCCATTTGGCCACCACCTCTGCAATATCCTCCGGTGTGACTGCCTCTGTTATTATAGGATCCTTGATTGAGGCCTGACGAGCGGTAAGATCCTCTATTTTCTTTTGAGCCTGCGCCATCTTTCCATAACGCATCTCGGCCACTTTCCCATAATCTCCTACCCTCTCGGCATTATGAGCCTCTATCTTATAATCCTCAATCTTCTGGCGGGTTGACTGAAGTTCTGAAAGAATGCCTTTTTCCTCGTCCCAACGCTTTCTAAGGGCATCTCTTTCGGTGGTCAATGCCTTCAATTCTGCCTTAATCTTGTCCGTTTTGAGGGAAGCGCCCTCCCGCCTTACCGCCTCCTTCTCGATTTCCAGCTGGCGGATGCGGCTGTCAAGTTCCGCAATAGGCTCTGGAACGGAATTCATCTCAAGACGAAGTTTCGATGCCGCCTCGTCAACAAGGTCGATAGCCTTATCTGGAAGGAATCGGCTGGTAATATACCTATATGATAGTTCAACAGCAGCAATCAGCGCATCATCCTCTATGCGAACCTTGTGATGATTCTCATAACGCTCCTTCAGACCTCGCATTATAGAAATCGACTCTGCCGGCGACGGCTCATCCACCATCACTATCTGGAAACGCCTCTCGAGTGCCTTATCAGCCTCGAAATACTTCTGGTACTCATCCAGCGTTGTGGAACCGATAGTACGAAGTTCTCCACGAGCAAGAGCGGGCTTGAGAATATTGGAGGCATCCATTGCTCCCGACGAACGACCGGCACCGACAAGAGTATGAATCTCATCTATAAACAGGATTACCTCTCCATCACTGTCTATAACTTCCTTAACCACCCCTTTCAGACGCTCCTCGAACTCTCCCTGATACTTCGCACCGGCTATCAGGGCACCCAGATCAAGCGAATATATCTTACGGCTCTTGAGGTTTTCCGGAACATCTCCGTCAACTATCTTCTGCGCAATTCCTTCTGAAATAGCCGTCTTTCCCACACCTGGCTCACCGACTAAAATAGGATTATTCTTCGTCCTTCTACTGAGGATCTGCAAAACCCTTCTTATCTCTTCATCACGACCGATAACTGGATCCAGTTTACCCTGTGCCGCCCTCTCATTGAGGTTTAGGGCGAATCTGCTTAAGTTTTCAAATCTGTTTTCCGCCATAATCATTACTATTTATCAACAAACATCGTCCTTGCGTTTAATGAACACGGCAGTATGCAAGAATAGCCGTCAATTCATCGAACTGACGGCTAAATGTCAAAATGTATTCCAAATGCCCTAAACTGACAATTTGTCAGTATGCATATTCTTCTTTGTGATTACAGAGAATCTGGAGTTGCTGTCGGAGCCTCTGCGTCTGTCATCTCGATAACTTCCTCTGTCGCGATGCCTTCAGCATAGTCCTTGTCCTCACTCTTGCTTCCGATTGAGAATGTTGTAACAACAGAAACAACAAAAATTAATGCAACAAGACCCCAAGTAATCTTCTCAAGGATATCTGCTGTCTGACGAACACCGAAAGTCTGGTTACCTGCTACGAAGTTGCTTGCGAGTCCGCCGCCTTTGCCGTTCTGAAGAAGAACGATAAGAGTGATCAGAACGCTGGCAATCAGCACAAGAATAGTCAAAACTGTAAAAAGTGCGCTCATATTCTATTAATTTAATTCTTCTAATTTTTGAATAAGGGCTGCAAAGTAAGCATTTTTTTCTGGATATGCCAAAATTAGTTTTGCATATATATCCTTTGCCTGCTCATAATAACCCTGTTCTGCGTATATCTGCGCCAATGTTTCAGTATAAAGATCGAATACTGGCTCTGATGGTGCTTGCAATGATTCGGACCTGGCGTTCCTGGCCTTTGCAGCATAGCGAGAGAACACATTATCCTGCTCGTTGCGAACCTGGTCATATTCCTCCTGTGAGAAATAATCACCGACCCCGGCATAGACCCTTCGTGAAGCTGCTTCTTCACGCTTCTGCTCCTCTTTATAAGATTTAGCCAGGTTCTCCGCATCCACATCAGTCAGATCGCATTCTGTCGCAGTCCTGACTATATCTGCCACGACCCTTCTAGAAGGCAAATGCATTGCGGCATCCAGGAACTGCCTGTCCTCCAAAGCAGCATCACCCATCTTGCTCATCCTCGAACACAATTCCTTTCTGGCGCCCCCATACCAAGGATAAAGGTTGACAACACCGACAAGCTCCTCCAAGGTCAGTCTCGTTATATCTATATATCCTTCCATATATTACCAGTTAGCCACAGTTGCATTGAATATATCCTCACATAGTTTCTCAACGATCTCCTCGCAAAGAGTAGACTCGACGGCATCCAACTGCTGCATCGCATCAAAGTCCGCATAAGCCGAGAACGACTTGTTTTCGAAACTATTTTCCGGGTATTTACGGTCTATGAATGCAATCTTCACATTTACAGTCAGGCGGTTCTGAGCCGCCTGCTCGTTTGCGGTAATAGCAGTAGCCTTTACATCATATCCGGTCACCTCACCGATAATCTCAAGGTCGCCATCAATATCCACCTGCTCGAGTTTGGTCATCTTTGTAAACTTGTCCTTAAGAGCCTCCGTTATGGTATTGCTCAGGTTAGGGTTAACCTTAAGTGCCTTGTATTCAAAGTAATTGATGGTAATACTCTTGACATCCGGCTGGATAGATGTTCCCGTAAACGAATATATACCACATGACTGCACAACAAATGCAGCCACCGCCAATGTAAGAGAAATCAATATGCTGTTTGTCTTCATACCCTTTCTATTTCTTTTTCATTTTACCGAGTTTACGGTACAACGTCCTTTCGGATATACCCAACTCCTTTGCAGCACCCTTGCGGACACCACCATGCTTTTCCAGCACCCTCATTATAAGCTCATCACTCAATGCCTTCAACGAAAGCTCTTCCGCCTGTTCCATTTCAAGGTCCTGCTCTTCAGGATCTTCCTCTGGCGCATCATAAGCGATAGCCCTGTCCCCCACAGGTACTGCACCTTGGGACTGCATTGATGCGAT
>JAEIGA010011823.1_pt1 | contig 13237 bp, 6 predicted proteins | sample 9270691 | NCBI WGS metagenome assembly JAEIGA01 (sample SAMN17057246, study PRJNA624740) | gut metagenome | biome: biome; isolation source: fecal sample | host: Bos grunniens | place: China: Xizang | collected 2019 | reverse complement strand
CGGTCGTACCCCTCTGGCAGCCAAGATGGGACCTGACGGAAGGCTCTGGGTCGGGGACTATACCTATGGAGCTGGTATCCTTGATATGAAGACAGGACGCATGAACTGGGTACTGAAGGACAAGAGGGTGACTGATTTCGCTTTCGATTCAAAAGGGAATGTCTATATGGCCGTCTTCAACGGCAAGCTCACCTCTTTCACACCTGATGGCAGGACAGAGAGGAAACTTGGGCAGGCAAAGGATGGACTGCGTCTCCATGGAAGATATCTGAACACCCTTCTCTCAGACTCCTGCGGCCTGATATGGGTGGGCCACCACTATGGTTTCGATCTCTATGATCCGGAGGCAGATGCTGTCGTGAGTGTGACATGTGACCCGAACCTGAGGAAATCGATAGTATATGACATCATCGAGTCTTCGGACGGAATGGTCTGGATGGCGACAAGCCGCGGATTGTTCGGCTACGACAGACAGACGGATTCATGGGTGCACAAGAATGCGTCCAACGGCCTGATCGGTGATATGGTATGTTCCGTCAGCGAAGCGGGAGATTCCAGCCTATGGATGGGAACGTACAGGGGACTGGTGCATTATAACCGGAGTGAAGATAACTTCTCGTATTATCTCAAGGGTAACGGACTGCAGGAGGTATCTTATCTCCGCGGACATTCATGTGCCACCAAGGACGGACGTCTGTACTTTGGTAATGATCTGGGATTCACCTCTTTCCGCCCGGAGGAAGTTACCTCTGACGCTCTGGCAAAACCGTTGCGTGCGGTCTCTCTCATCAGGGACGGAAAGTCTGTCGAGGTGGATGACAGGATAGTTCTGGCACATGATGAAAGTGCCTTCGATCTCAGATTCTCCGCCATGGATTATCGCAATCCGGAGAATCTCTCCTTTGAATACAGATTCGTCACCTCGGACGAAGATGCCTGGAGAAGAACTTCAGCCGGTTTCAGCGAGGTGAGTTTCCATGACATGGATTACGGAGAGCATGTGCTTCAGGTCAGGACAGTATTCAACGAAGCCCGTTCTGCAGTGAAGGAAATGACGATATGCGTCCGGCCTCCGTGGTATATGTCAGGTCTGGCTTATACCATATATATACTTCTGCTGCTCATCTTCGCATATGTGCTCTGGTCGTACTGGAAGCATAGGGAACTGGCACAGATGAATGAGGAAAAGATACGCTTTTTCATTGATGTGAGTCACGAGATCCGTTCTCCGCTCACTCTGATAAAGAGTCCGCTTGATTCTCTGATGAAGGGCCAGCATGATGAAAAGACCATGCGTGCCCTGGGCTCCATTTCAAGGAATACGGACAGACTCCTGTCCCTGGTGGATCAGATCCTCAGCATAAGAAAACTGGAGAAGGGGGCCATGAAGCTGGCTTTTGTAAAGACGGAAATCAGACCGGTGATCCAGTCCATATGCAGCGATTATGAATATCTTGCTGAGAAGAGAAATATAGAGGTTGTGCTGGAGGCGGAAGAGGATGTGACGGCATGGGTGGACCGGAAGAGCCTTCGGAAGATGGCAGGCAACATTGTCTCGAATGCATTCAAGTATGTTCCGGACGGTGGCCGTGTGGAGATTTCGTTGACAAGGACGACTGAACGTATGGGTAGAGGACGTATGGCAGATGTCATGAAGATTTCTGTAAGGGATAATGGGGAAGGCATCGACGAGAAGGAACTCCAGCATATTTTCGACCGTTTCTATCAGGTGGACTCAAGGACCTCCCGCGGCTCTCTTGGCTACGGAATCGGGCTCAATCTCACCAGTCAGCTTGTGAGGATGCATGGAGGATTCATCACAGCCAGAAACCGCAAGGACGGAACAGGGGCTGAGTTCGTCCTGACCATCCCTCTGGGAAAATCTCATCTTCCGGCAGACTCTGTCTTTGAAGAGGAGGCAGCTCCTTCCGTAATGATTCCGTCGGAGGAACCGGCCGTCCATGATAATATTCCGGAGGCACGTCGCAACATAAGAAGGAAGACGACGGACAGGGTCGTTGTTGTGGATGATGACAGTGAGATAAGGGACTTCCTGGTCGCTCAGCTCTCGGAAGTATATCATGTTGCTGCATATCCTGACGGCCAGCAGGCCTTGAAGTCTATATCCGAGAATCCTCCTCATCTGGTCATCAGCGATATCTGCATGCCGGGAATGGACGGCTTCACCCTTCTCCACAGAATCAAGAACAATACGGCGACAAGCCACGTGCCTGTGATCCTGCTCACGACCAGAGTGGAGCATGAGGCTCGTGTGGAAGGCTTCTCGGAAGGAGCTGACGCCTATATGGACAAGCCGTTCAATATAGATGAACTCATTGCAATGGTCTCCTCACTGATAGCCAACAGGACGAGGATAAAGGGAAAGATGAGCGGAATGCAGGAGCAGGAGGGTGTCGTGAAGCAGATCGAACTGAAAGGCAACGATCAGCAGCTTATGGAGAAGGTGATGAGGATCGTGAACGAAAGGCTCTGCGATCCGGACTTCAATGTGGAAGCCCTTGCCGACGAGGTCGGACTCAGCCGTGTCCAGTTGCACAGACGCATAAAGGATATAACAGGAATAACGGTGGGCGAGTTCATCAGGAACCTCAGACTCAAGCAGGCAGCTGAACTACTTGCCAAAGGAGATGTGACCGTGTCCCAGGTGACATATGCTTTGGGAATGTCGAATCCGACTCATTTCACGGCGGCTTTCAAGAGATATTTCGGTGTTACTCCGACAGAATATATGAAGAAACATTCCGGCGCTACAAATCCGTGACTTCATGAAACATTATGATTTCTGTACATGTGCTGTTGCTGTTAGATTTGCAGAATAAATGGTAACTCATAATCAATGAATAAAACTAAAACCATGAAAAGACTATACTGTCTTTTATCTTTTTTAATTTTGATATCCCTTCAACACGCGAAGGCCGACGGTCTGGTGACTCTGTCCGGAAAGGTCGTCGACGAAGCAGGCGAGCCTCTTGTGGGCTGTGTGGTGCGTCTGAAGGACAGCCAGGTGGCCACGACCACGGATCTGGACGGAAAATTCAAGATCAATGTTCCAGAAGGCTCGTCTCTCGAGTTCAGTTCCCTCGGATTCCAGACCAGGACCCTCAAGGGCAAGGAAACCGCTCATGTCGTGATGAAGGTGGATTCCTTCATGCTTGAGGAGGTTGTGGCTGTCGGATACGGCACTATGAAGAGGAGTGATATCACCGGATCCGTCACCTCGGTCAAAGCAGATGACATGCAGCAGAGCAGTGCCGTCACCATGGACCAGATGCTCCAGGGTAAGGCGGCCGGTGTCCAGCTGACGGGAAACAGCGGTGCCGCAGGTGCCAGCACCAGCATACAGATCCGCGGTGTGAACTCTCTGAGTTCCACAAACGAGCCGGTGTATGTGATCGACGGATCCATCGTCAGAAGCGAAGCCGGTGACGATACCTTCTCCAACCCTCTTGCCGACCTCAACCCTAACGATGTCGAGAGCATAGAGATTCTCAAGGACGCTTCAGCCACCGCAATCTACGGATCGCAGGCGGCTAACGGAGTCATCATCGTAAATATGAAGAAGGGAATTGAGGGCTCGCCGAGAGTGACGTTCAAGGCCACGGCGGGAGTCGATATGGTTCCTAAGCGTCTGGACGTCATGAATCTGAGGGATCTGGCCCAGTGGGTCAGGGACCTTAATTCCGTAAGCGACGGCAATGCAGCCAACGATCTCAATACGACAGACTATTTCGCCTCTCCTCAGACTCTTGGAGAGGGTACTGACTGGCAGAGCGCCCTTTTCCGTGAAGCGGTGAAGCAGGAGTACAATGTCTCCGTACGAGGCGGTACCAAAAACATAAAGTACAGTCTTTCCGGAGGGTATCTGAATCAGGAGGGTATAGTCGTGAACAATGACTTCACCCGTTTCACTGCCCGTGCGGGAATGGACGTCAAGGCCTACAAGTGGCTGGATCTGGGATTCACAGTGAACATAGCCCAGACAGACCGCAACACGGGAATGTCTCAGTGGGGAGTGGTGGAGAACGCCCTTGGACAGACTCCGAACATTCCGGTGAAGAATGCGGACGGAACCTGGGGGAAATCCGGCTACAACAGCGAGACACGTTCATGGCAGCCGAACCCTGTGGCCATAGCCTCAGTGACGACCAGGCTCAACAAGGTGAACAGCGTGAGAGCCAATATCTATGCGGTGGTGAAGCCATGGAAGTGGCTCAACTGGAGGACGGAGGCCACCTATGACACGAATACCGACAACTACCGTTACCTTCTTCCGGAATACGATTTCGGAGGTACCATCAGGGATTATGCGACCCACGAGTCTGCCAAGACCTTCAACCAGTATCTTTCCATGAAGTCGGTCGCTACCGGAAAGTGGAAGAAGTCGGGACATGACATATCCGCCATGGTCGGAGTCGAACTGAACAGCAGATACCGGGACTATGTCTTCGGCCGCCGTCTCGGTGGAAGCAACTCCAACAAGTCGCTTTCAGGCGGTGATGCAAGCCGTGACGAGAATGCCGGGTGGACCACAACCCAGCGCTTCTTCAGTTATTTCGGACGTCTTACATATAATTACAGAGGCAGGTATATGCTGACGGCGACCCTCCGCCGGGACGGAAGTTCCCTTTTCGAGAGGGGACACAGGTGGGGGACCTTCCCTTCTGCCGCAGTAGCATGGAGAGTTTCTGAGGAACCGTTCTGGGGTGCCATGGCTGAGGTCATGAACAATCTGAAGTTCCGTGCGGGATATGGTATCGTCGGAAATGCCAACCTCGCGGACAGCAGTTATCAACCGAATTTCTCCAACCTCGCTTCAAGTTTCGGCACTAGTTACAAGACGGCAAATATGCCTAACTATGGTGGTCTGACCTGGGAGAAGACCGATTCTTGGAATGTCGGTGTGGACATGACCTTCTTCGATAACAGGATAGAGATCATCTTCGATGCCTTTATGAAGAACACCCGTGACCTGCTGCTTCAGACGGCGCAGCCGTATTACACCGGCTCATCGATCACGGGAGGAACCACGCCCCAGTGGGCAAATGTGGGAAGCATGATGAACCGGGGTCTCGAACTTACGGTCAACGCACATGTGGTTGATACCAGAAACTTCAAATGGAAGACCTCCCTGACCGGGTCATTGGTCGAGAACGAGATCACTGGGCTCAACACTGCCACAGGATTCATAGACAAGACACTCAGCTGGTCCACATGGACTGAGACCGTGACAAGGACGGCGACAGGCTACGGCGTGAGCCAGTACTACGGCTATCAGGTGGCAGGAAGAATCAACTCCGCAGCGGATTTCCTGAGAGATAATGGAGATGGCACAAGTACCGTGATTGCCGCAACTCCCAACTACCGTATCGGCACAGTTGTAAGCAACGAGTCTGCTACGGCCCTCAAGACTTCGGTCGGAGACCTTCTGTACAAGGATAACAACGGTGACGGACTGATCGATGCCAACGATATGGCATATCTCGGCAACGGACTTCCAAAATACACCTTCGGGTGGAACAATACGTTCACAGTCAAAGGATTCTCTCTCTCGATGCTCTTCTACGGAAGCCTCGGGAACAAGGTGTTCAACTGGACCCGCAGAAGGATGGATGAGCCGTCTATGATCGGCGGAGCAGCCTCCAACAAGTTCACCAGGGTGAACGGATATGCAAAGTGGTGCTACCACGACGGAGATCCCGGTAACGACAATGTATGGAATGTCTATGTCTCGCCGGATTCGGATCCACTGATCCCCCGCATCGACAACCAGCACGGCAACTTCAACTCACGTGTGAGCGACCGCTATGTGGAGGATGCCGGTTACCTGCGCCTGAAGAACATAGTCCTGACATATTCCTTCCCGAAGAGGATGATCAAGAAACTCAAACTGCAGAAACTTGCCATCACTGCAAATGTCCAGAACATATACACCTTCACCGGATATTCAGGCTTTGACCCGGAAGTCGGCAGTCAGAACGGACAATACTCGATGAGCGGCCAGGGCATGCTCATGTATGGAGTGGACACGGGAAAGATTCCTACTCCGCGCTCGTTTGTCCTTGGTGTTGAACTGACCTTCTAAGAATGACTGACATGAAACTAAAGAATACACTGATAATCTCTCTGCTCCTGTGTGCCTTCTGCTCGTGCGAGAATTTCCTCGACACGGTCAACGAGAAGGAGGTTGGAGCGCATGAGGAACTGGATTCGCTTGACGCCCTCTGTGCGACGACAGCAAATCTCTACACCTCTCCGTGGTATTTCTTCCATAAGCAGCGTTTCCTGCAGCTGGGCGATGCCAGAGCAAACAATTTCTATATTTCGGCAGAGGCAAGCAACGACTATAATTCTCTTGCTACCTTCAACGAGAAGAAGGAGAACGCCACAATTTCCCATGCCTGGGGAAGTCTTTACAATGTCGTGACTCAGGCATCCTATGTCATCGAGGACTATGTCCCATATTGTGTGGAAAACGGAATATGCACCCGTGAGGAAGCCAATGTCTGCGAGGCTGAGGCCAGATTCATGAGGGCCCTTGCATATTGGTTCCTCGCAATCTACTGGCACGATGTCCCTATCGTCGAGAATGCTGCCACAGCAAGCACAGTGGCCTTTGCAAACCGTTTTGAGGACGTGTTGCAGTATGCAGTATGCGACGCGGAATATGCGAGGAAATGGCTGCCTGTGCAGGCCTATCAGCCAGGACGTGTGTCCAGGATCAGTGCCTGCGGCCTGCTGTCGCGACTTTATCTGACTGCGGCTTCCTACGCCGAGGGAGGACATTTCACTGACGGGTTCCGCAAAAGGGTTCTGGATGGATACTATTCGGCTGACTTTGACTATCAGGCCCATGCCTCGCTCAAGGACTTCTTCTATTCCAAGACAATCGCTGTCTCGCAGGAAGCACTTGCCTCAGCGGAATATGCCCTGATGGAAAACTATGAGGACATATTCAAGGTCCAGAACAACAACTGCAAGGAAGTCCTCTTTGCGCTTCAGTTCGTGCCGGGAAACACCACGACGGGGCTTGGAAATGACCTTCAAGGCTTCCTGTGCTACGACAAATGCATGGACAACAACTACGGTCAGGCCTATACCACCTGGGCAAGCTACGATTTCGTCAACCTGTCCACATACAGAGGTGGTCTGATCCGCAACAGAGGCAATATCTTTGCCTCGGGAATGACATACGACTACCTTTTCCATGAGACTGACAAATACGGAAAGAAGGGAGAGGTCTGGGTCGTGGAGAACAGGGATGTGCTCCCGATAAAGAAACATGTGGTCGGAGGCCCTATCGCGACAGGTAACCAGTCATTCAACGGCAATTCAGGCTTCAACACCCCGATGCTCAGGATCAGCGAAGTGTATCTGAATCTGACCGAGGCACTCATGGGATATCGGGGAATAGCCTCCACGACGGATCCATCTGTCCTGGAGGGCGTGAATATGGTGCGCCGTCGTGCCCATTCCCATGAAATTGCATCTGGCACTTATATCGGTGATTACGGCACCACAGGTGAGTTCAATGCGGATTCTCTCTTCCTGGAGCGCAGGCTCGAGTTCTTTATGGAAGGACTTGCATGGGCTGACGTCGTGAGATATTCATATAAGGGCGAGGCTCAGATGAAGAGAATGGACGACTATGTCCACAACAGGCTTATCGAACTCGAAGGAGATCAGTTCATGGGCTCGTACCGCCTGCATAAATACAGTTATAAGAAGGCTGAGACAACAGACCGTCTGGGCACGGTCACTCTCCGACAGAACAACGGCCAGTATCTTATATCCCGTCTGTGCACAGAATGTGAGGATCTGTGGCAGATGATATATCCTCCTGTGGAGACCATGAAGGACCCGAATCTCCTTCTGGATCCCGTGGAATACGACTTTTCAGAAATCATAGCAAACAAGACAGATTACCATGAGATCAAATACTAGATATATGGTCCTTGCCATGGCGCTAGCCGCATGCATGTTCTCTTCCTGCGAGGAAGTCGTGGCACCAGAGATCGATCAGGTGTGGATAAATATGACCGTCTTTCCTGTACAGCCGGTTCAGAGCGCTTATCCGAAGCAGACTCTTTGCTTGTATGGAAGCGGATTCACAGGCCTGACAGGCATAAATGTCAACGGTACGGATATCGATGTCAGCACCACTCTCGTCTATGACACGGACAGGAATATCACGTTCAGACTTCCGGATGATGTGGACTTGAGCACCTCGCCTGACCTTATGTATATAAAGGTATATACTGCATCCGGTGAAGCGGAATATTCTCCCTTCCTGATCAAACCTTTGGAGACTAAGCCGGCACTCACCTCCGTATCTTCCCTGATTCTCATCCCAGGTACCGTCCTTACCATCGGAGGCAGCAATCTTGAGGATGTTGCTGAGGTCTATCTTCCGCTGACCTATGGGGAAAAGGTTCTCTGCGAGTTTGCAAAGCCTGCCCCGGACAGTGAAGACCAGTCTTCTTTTCAGACTGCGGAGGCCATAAAGGTCGTGGTGCCCTCTGACGTGGACTTCGCACGTGGCCAGATAGAGGTCGTGATGCACAAGACGGATTCCGTGTGCAATTTCTCATACACCGAGAAGGTTTACAGTGATTTTTACAACTTCAGCAATTAAGCATGAAACACTTGTCATATATGATCCTTGCCCTTGTCTGCATTTCATGCACTTCGGGCATTTATACTCCGGAACTTCCTCATCAGGAAGGACTTGAGATTCCTTCCGGTGTGGACCTGGAACCGGAAAAACTCTTCGGTGTCTGGGAGGGAAAGACAGGGAATCCTCAGGCAGATGACTCCGGATTCTTACAGTCATACAGGATGGAATTCCAGAGCGTCGATGACTCTGAGGCCGTGCTTTCGCACTGGTTCACTGACGCTGATAGCGAGGTGGCTGATTCCCTGAAGAATGTCGAATATGAATATTCCTTTGACGGAAAGGTGGTGACCCTCACTCCCAAACCACTCTTTGCATCCGCTGGTGCTTCCGTCATGTCCGGAATATATCTCGGCTCTGACCGGATGCTTCTCTGCACTTCGAATCACGAATATGCGGACACGGTGTGCACGCTTGTGCGTGTCGGTGATCCGGCGCCGGCCGTGACCGGGGTTGACAGGACCCTTCCTCAGCCAGGTGACACGGTGACGATAACCGGCCGCAACCTCCAGTTCGTGGATCATGTCTTCCTCCCCGGAAAGGACGGAGAAATCGAGGTCACTGATGTGATACCCGGCTCAAAGTCTATTAAGATAGTCGTTCCGGATGCAGAATTTGCAGGAGGATCCATCAGGTGCTATTCTTCTACGGCAGGGGAGAGCAGCCTGTCTCCGGCATATATGTTCCGCCATGACTGCATCTTCTTCCATAACTTCATTTCTGACGGGTATAAGGCTCCTTATACGGGATCTGAATTCGAGTATTCTATCAAGGATATGGGAGGACTGAAGAGCAATGTGAAGAATCTCTCTTCCGACAACCTGCCGGCAAGTCATTCCCTGACGGTGTCCGCAGCCGTGAATCATCCCGATTCCCTGCTCAGTTTCTTCGGTGAGGCTCCTGTGGACTGGCCTCTCGCCACAAAGACAGATGACAAGAAAGGCTACCTGCGTTTCAGTACGGCAGACCGTTTCCAGCATGTCCTGGATAATTGCGCCGGGGGGCTGACGGCACTGACCCCATGTGCCGATGCTGCCATCCAGATGGATATATATGTGATGAGCGACGGACGTCCCGAGTGGAGCACCGGCTACCTCTCGTGGAGGCTCAACAAGGATCAGAACTCTCTTGAAAGTTCCATGCTGGCAAACGTGGCGATGTGGGAAAAGGGAGTCCCTGCTTCGTTCGCGGGAGGATGGAAGACACTCACGATTCCTCTTACCACTTTCTCTGCGGTGGTATCCAACGTGGCGATGTCCACTCTCGGAGGCCTGATCTCGTCCCTGAAGTCCAGCAATCTGCAGACCATTCTGACTCTGGTGAACTTTCCGCTGGATGACATTCATCCGGCTCAGGAACTCGACATGTTCCAGTTCAGTATTGCAGACGTACGCCTGGTGCCGTACAAGACACCATCTAATGTGAAGGATAACAAATAAAATACATGACCAATGAAAGCATTTAACAAGATTTTTGGAATCATGGCGGCATTCTGCCTGATTTCTGTTTCCTGTGCCAAGGAAGAACAGGACATTCCGGCTGACGGAAGAATGTCGTTTTCCAGCACGCTCCTGTCAACAAGGACAACCGATACGGACCTCCAGGCCACTCAGCTTGAGGCTGGCGTGAAGGCTGGTGTCTTTGTAAAGAGGGAGACTTCATATATCACCAACGGCAACAATGCCGTCCTTACGGCAGACGGTGCGGGCGGATTCACTGCACAGAAGCAGATGTACTGGCCAAGTGAGGCTGCCGTGAATATCTATGCATATGCACCATATAATGCCGAGTGGGCAGGTGCACCGGATTCGGAAATTGACTTTACGGTTTCCGCAGACCAGTCTTCCGATGCAGGATATCTTACGAGCGACCTTCTTGTTGGCGCCCCAGAGTCAAACCCTCTCACAAAGACAGAGGCTCCTGTGGAACTTAAGTTTGCACACATGCTATCCAAGGTCAATGTGGAGTTCGTGAATGAAAATCTGGACGTGAGCCTTCAAGGTGCGGTGATCAATCTTCTCGGCCTTGACACCTCAGTCAAGGTCAATGTCGCAGAGGCTGCCCTTGGCCAGACGTCATCAAAGGCTGATGTGAAGATTGCTGCCTTCGCAGACGATGCAGAGCAGTTCGCGGCGAGCGGAATAGTCGTTCCTCAGACAGTGCCGGCAGGACCTTTCGTGCAGATTGTCCTTGCTGATTCAAGAGTGTTTGAGGCCGGACTTTCTTCTGATGTGGTTTTCAAAAGCAACAAGAGATATGTATATACGGTGTATCTTGGAGGTGACGGTGAACAGGTGAAGGTGGGCATCACTCTTGGCGGAAGCTCCATCGGAGACTGGGAGGATGATGACAGTGAAGGACTTGAAGGAAGCGGAAACGAGGTGATCGAATATGTCGTAGGAGACTATGCCCTCGCAGACGGCACCCTTATGAAGAAGGCAGATTTCGAGGCTGCAACCGATGAGGTGAAGGCAACTGCTGCCGGTGTGATTTTCAGCACGAGTGTGAGCGCTGCCGATGCCGCTGCCGGCTATGACGGATATGCAATGTCGCTTGTGGGCATGAAGAGACACCAGACATGGAGAACTCCGAATGCTTCTGCTACGGATGAAAATCCGGATACACCGGTCCTTCTGCGTTCAACTGCAGCATCATCTCCAGCGGAGGCGGTGGCTGATCTTGACGGTCTTTCATTTGCTCCGCTTGTGGCAGCTGCTACGGACGGAGGAACTTATGGCGCATTTAATTTTGCAAACTACTCAAACAACAAGATGGCTCTTACAGGAGCGAACCTCAGCTGCTGGTACATGCCGTCATTCGGTCAGCTTGTGCAGCTGCTCAACAATCTTGCCGGTGCCGGCATCGAGGCATCTGCAATCGAACTGACCGGCCAGGGTAACTATGAGGTGGCTTCGCCTTCCGGAATGGTGGAGATTCTCAATGGGTATCTTAACGCTGATAAGGCAGGAACTGACGTGTTGTCTGCAGGAGCCTTCGTTGTTACTTCAACAGAGTCTTCTTCTACCACGATGTGGGGAGTCGAGATCAGGGCAGACGGCTACAGGGTTTCTTCCAAGGCCGGCAAAAGCGGCGGAAGCAGATGTGTGATTCCTGTATTTGCATACAAGAAATAACCATGAAACTGATCAAGGTTCCAATAATTGTCTTCGGGCTTCTCCTTTCGTCAGGCATAGTGCTCTCCTGCCGGAAGGAGTCTCTGCCCGACGGACCTGCAGATGAAAAGGGAGGCGGACTGGTCTTCCGTGTGGAATCGGAAGGCTATGAGATTCCGCTTCGCAAGGATGCTACAGCAGGTGTCTTTGTCCTGGACTCCGAGTCGTATGAGAGTGTCCGCTCCAATGCTTTTGTCCTAGTAGGTGATAACGGTGAGGCCGTGCAGGAGGAGGATACCCTTCTCGGACCGGATCGTGCAATGATATATGCATATAGCCCGTATTCATCAGCATGGGCCGACGCCTTGGATTCCGTGATGGAGTTCTCCGTGAAAGAGGACCAGTCGGCGGAACTCTCCTATGTGGAGAGTGACCTTATGTGGTCTGCCGGGGTGGCAGTTCAGCATCCTCTGACTCAGGTCGTGCTCTCGCATGCTATGGCCAGGATAATGATCCACATGACTTCTCATGATTCGGAAAAGGATATGAGGGATGTTCAGATCATGCTTGGGGAAATGAGGACAGGAGGGTATGTCTATCTTCGTGAGCAGGAGGTTCAGACGGATACGTCTTCGGTTTCTGACATAATATGCCATGTCATGGAGTCAGTGGACAGAAGGACATCCATAGTGGCAGTGGTTCCTCCTCAGAAAACAGCCTCAGACTCTCTTGTGCTGAAGATCCGCATAGGTGATTCCGTATATGACTATGAAGTGCCTGCAACTGAAGGTTTTGAGGGAGGACGGCAGTATGTCTATGCTGTGCATATGGCTGATGAAGATTTTGTTTTCGACGGTTGCACTGTTTCTGACTGGACTGATGACGGCAACTTTGTCATAGATATGGACCCGTCACTGTTTAGATAAATTTTCTATATTTTACTATCTTTACGAAATGCTGACAAAACCCTTCATTAACGATGATTTCATGCTCGGAAATGAGTATGCGCGTGAACTTTATCATATGAGCGCCGAGCCGATGCCTGTGATTGACTATCACTGTCATCTGGTACCGGAGATGATTGCTTGTAACCACCAGTTCAGAGACTTGACAGAGGTCTGGCTGGGAGGTGACCACTATAAGTGGAGAGCAATGCGCGGTAACGGTGTGGTAGAGGAATATATCACAGGATCTGCTGACAGTTATGCCAAGTTTGAGAAATGGGCGGAGACTGTCCCGTATCTTATGAGGAATCCTTTATATCACTGGACTCATCTTGAACTGGCTCGCGTGTTCGGAATATCCGACATCCTGAATCCGTCATCAGCCCGCCGCATATACGATGAGTGTACCGAGATGCTCCAGAGTCCGGAGTTCAGGGGTCAGGAACTTATGAAGAAGTTTAATGTCGAGGTCGTATGCACGACTGATG
>JAEIGA010011822.1_pt1 | contig 13237 bp, 11 predicted proteins | sample 9270691 | NCBI WGS metagenome assembly JAEIGA01 (sample SAMN17057246, study PRJNA624740) | gut metagenome | biome: biome; isolation source: fecal sample | host: Bos grunniens | place: China: Xizang | collected 2019 | reverse complement strand
TGGAACGAGTCCCTCTCTGCGAATTGCCTTCACAGATGCCTTGTTGCCAGCTACGCGTACCTGGCCATTGAGTTCAATGTGCTGCATTGTAATTAAAGTTTAAAATGTGTTACTCAGTCTGGCATTGAGCCAGACCCCATTGCACCAAAAAGCGTCAGCGCTTTTTATGGGGCTGCAAAGATAGACAAAATATTTGGACTACAAAACTTTATGCGGATTTATTCGACAAGGCCTGTGGCTATGTTCCACTTCAACGTACGGTAGTATTTGTCGAGCTCACCGTTTCCATGGCAAGGGAGATACATGCTGAAGCCGGAATAGGAGTCTATATCAAATGAGCCCATGAACTCAGGAGTCGCAGCACGATATACCATGCAGTCATCGACAGCACTCTCGAGAGCCTTGACATCTGCCGGATCAGCCCCTGCCTTCACCAGAATGTCCACGAGATCATAGAACCAGTGATAATCATAACGATAGTACCTCTGTACATTGAACGGACTCACATGCTGCATATCACGACGATACTTCCCGAACAGATTCGCGCATATCACGGCAAGGGGTTCCATGCGTCTGCAGTCCACAAGCGATATAGTAGCTGACCTGTATATTCCTGACTGCACGTCATACTGCTCGAAATAATCACGGCAAACAGACTCAGGGTCAGGTTCCTGACCAGAAAGAAGATAATTCGGAATACTCCTGTAATCAAACCCTTCCGCAAGAACCTCCGTCTGCGAGAAGCCGACAAGACCACATCGGTCCTTAAGTTCATAGGCGACCTCAACCCCTCCCATCAGACATGCGTCGAAGAGAATGTAGTCCATATACATCGGCAGCGCCCGGGCAAAATCCTCTATCTGTATTTCATACGAAAGATAGGCACCGTAGCCGCCCACCTGATCCTGACCCACGCTCTTGACCATCGGCAATGTCGGGTCATGCTCAGGTTCCAGATATGGAACTCCGCGTGGTTCTCCGCAACGCTCCGTTCCCAACGTGGACAATTCAGGCGAAAAGACATAGGAGTCCGGACTGGTATAAAAACCTGTGGGAAGATAACCGGTCGCATGAGACGAAAATATCATACCGTAAGTCTTTGCCGGAAAATTATCCCTGACATATGTGAGCACTTCATTGAGCTGGGCCGCGGAAGCCGAACGTGCAGAAGAAGGGTAAACTACAAGGGTATCACTTGCAACATTGCCATAGATATCCTTATAGACCCTTGTCAGTACAGGCGATGACGGGGTTGCATATGCACCCTTGTTGACCGGCAGATGGGAATAGACCAGCAGCACATCCTTGATTCTTCCCTCTGACGGAAGTTCTCCAGAGAGAAGATCCCTGATATCCTCTTCAAGATATCCGCTCAGCGAGTTGAAACCGGCCGAATATAGCAGGAGGACATTTCTGGACTCCTCCCTCACTTCACGTCCGCCATACTCATCCCTCCGGTCAGAAGATACTCCGTCATGATAGAAATCAGTATGGAAATCAAACGAGGACTCACAAGCAGCCAGGACAAGGGCCATGACTGCCGCTAACGTGAATCTATATAATATATTATTGTACACTTTCATTCATTTTGACATGTATGTGGACAAAGATACTAAAGAAAATCGTATCTTTGTTGATTGACTAAAAATTCCCTTCAGGCAGATTACTATTTAATAACAGAAATATGAAACTCATCACTAAAATGATTACAATCGCAGGGCTGGCAGCAGCCTTAGTGTCTTGTTCGGACAATGACGTCAAGACAGCTCAGAACGAGGACTTCAAGTATCTCGTGGACGAGTTCGCAGACCTCAAGATCATGCGATACCAGGTTCCGGGATGGGACGAACTCTCGCTTCAGCAGAAGAAATACGTCTACCACCTTGCCGAGGCGGCAAAGCATGGACGCGACATCATCTGGATGCAGAACTGCAAGTACAACCTCGACATCCGCAGGGTGGTCGAGAACATCCTTGAAAACTACACAGGCGACCGCACCTGTCAGGAATGGGCACAGTTCGAGGAATATGCAAAACGACTGTTCTTCAGCAACGGCATACACCACCACTATGCTGAGGACAAGTTCTTCCCCGAGTGTCCTCAGGAATACTTCCAGAGCCTTATGACCGCAACAGGAGATGATGCAAAATGCGAAGACATCCTGCCTGTGATCTACGATCCGGCGATATTCCCGGCACGCAAGGACATGCATGCAGATGACATCATCGCTGCATCAGCAGTAAACTTCTATGAGAATGTGACACGCGCAGAAGTGGAGGCGCTTTATGCTGCAATGGCAGACCCGGAGGACAAGACTCCGGTATCATACGGCCTCAACAGCCGCGTCGTGAAGGGAGCCGACGGAATCGTACGCGAGGAGGTCTACAAGGTCGGCGGTCTTTACGGCAATGCTTTGAAGAAGATATGCAAGGAGCTGAAGAAGGCGGCAAGGTATGCTGAAAACGAAACCCAGAAGGATTACATCGCTGACCTGATCGCATATTACAGGACCGGTGACCTCAAGCTCTGGGACAAGTACAACATCCAGTGGGTGAACGACACACTTGGCACAGTCGACTTCGTGAACGGCTTCGTGGAAGACTACAATGACCCCCTCGGACGCAAGGCTACATTCGAGAGCCTCGTGAACTTCAAGGATGCGGAGGCATCGCGCCGTACAGAGCTCATCAGCGACAACGCACAGTGGTTCGAGGACAACTCACCGGTAGACTCACGCTTCAAGAAGGAAGAGGTAAAGGGCGTTACAGCAAAAGTGATCAACGTAGCCGTTCTCGCCGGAGACTGCTACCCTGCCGCCCCTATCGGCATCAACCTTCCTAACGCAGACTGGATCCGCCGCGAGCATGGTTCTAAGTCAGTAACCATCGCAAACCTCACATCAGCTTACAGCAAGGCAGCACAGGAGTCACCAAAGAGCCAGCTCTCGGAGTTCGCATGGGACGAAACCGAGATGGAGATGGAAAAGAAGTACGGCGGGCTTACCAACGACCTGCATACCGACCTCCACGAGTGCCTCGGACACGGTTCAGGAAAGCTTCTCCCAGAGACATCGCCAAACGCTCTCGGAGAGTTCAGTTCTACCCTTGAGGAAACCCGTGCAGACCTCTTCGGCCTTTATTACCTCGCTGACCCTAAGCTCGTCGAGCTCGGAATCCTTCCAGACATGGAAGCATACAAGGCACAGTACTCAAGCTATATCCGCAACGGCATCTTCACCCAGTTCACAAGAGTTGCCCTCGGCAAGAAGAACATGGAGGCTCACATGCAGAACCGCAAGCTCATCGCTGACTGGTGCTATGAGAAGGGTCTTGCAGACAACGTGATCGAAAAGAAGGTACGCGACGGAAAGACATATTTTGTAGTCAATGACTACGAGGCACTTCGCGGCTTGTTCGGAGAGCTTCTCGCTGAAGTGCAGAGAATCAAGTCCGAGGGTGACTATGCAGCAGGAAAGGCTCTCGTCGAGAAGTATGCTGTTGACATTGACTACGATCTTCACAAGGAAGTCCTCGAGCGTTACGCCGCTCTCGGCCTCAAGCCATATGGCGGATTCCTCAATCCTGAGATCGTGCCGGTAAAGAAGGGACTGAAGGTAGTAGACTACGAGATCGTATATCAAGACAGCTACCTTGACCAGATGCTCAAGTACGGAAAGGAGTACTCTGATCTTTAATGGTAAAAGACTATAAAAGATACCTTATTATAGAACGTGCGATGTCACAGAACACTGTGGCATCGTATTGTTCTGATGTAGAGAAATTCCTGACAGCCTACGGAGGAAGGCCGGAAAATGCCGGACCGGCCGACATCGAAGACTATCTGGCCACACGCAGTCAGTTGTCCGAAAGGTCACTGGCCAGATTGGTAAGTTCGTTGAGGTCGTTCTTCGACTGGATGGTCAAGGAAGGATATATCACAGACAGTCCATGCGACAGAGTGGAAGCCCCTAAGTTGGGCGTATATCTGCCGAGCGTGCTTTCCGAAGATGAGGTAGACAGCATCATCAGATGCGTGGACACGTCCTCCTGGATGGGCAAACGTGACAGGGCGATACTCGAAGTGCTGTACGGATGCGGTCTGCGTGTATCCGAAGCTTCAGGTCTTAAGATTTCATCTGTTTTCTTCGAACACGGCTTCATCCGTATCATCGGAAAGGGCAACAAGGAAAGGCTGGTACCGATCGGAGAAATGGCAATGGAGGCCCTGAAGGCCTATATGGAAGACAGGCCGGTTCCCGCTGCGAAAGCTGACGACCTGGTATTCCTCAACAGGTTCGGAAAATCCATAAGCAGGATCTCCTTATTCAAGATCGTCAAGAAATACACCCTTGCCGCCGGCATCATGAAGGAGATTTCCCCACATACATTCAGGCATTCATTCGCCACGCACCTGATAGAGCACGGAGCGGATCTCAGGGGCGTGCAGGAGATGCTCGGTCACGAGAATATTGCGACCACTGAAATATACACCCACGTGGACAGCAGTTCATGGCAGAAGGAAATCATCGACCATCATCCGAGAAAATAATTATATTTGCAAGATATTTACTTTAAATAAATCTGAACAAAATGGATAAGAACAGTTACGCATTGGGCATGAGCATTGCCCACAACATGATTTCATCAGGCATCAAGTCAATCGAATTCGAGGACTTCGCTGCTGGTGTAAAGGCACTCCTCAACGGAGAAGAGCCTGCAATCTCATTCCAGGAGGCCGGCCAGCTTCTCGACAAGTACTTCGCCGAGCTCGAGGCTGAGCGCAAGGCTGAGGCCGAGGCCATGAGCGCTGCATTCCGCGAGGAGGGCGAGACTTTCCTCAAGATGAATGCAGAGAAGGAAGGTGTGGTAGTACTCCCTAGCGGTCTTCAGTACAAGGTCCTCACAGAGGGTACAGGCAAGAAGCCTTCTGCTACATCACAGGTTAAATGCCACTACGAGGGAACTCTCCTCAGCGGCGTGAAGTTTGACAGTTCATATGACCGCGGAGAGCCTGCAGTATTCGGTCTCAACCAGGTGATTGCAGGATGGACAGAGGGCGTTCAGCTCATGTCAGAGGGGGCTAAGTACGAGTTCTACATCCCTTACGACCTCGCTTACGGCGAGCACGGCGCACCGGGAGCAATCCCTCCATACGCAGCCCTCAAGTTCGTTGTCGAGCTCATCGAGGTTCTCTAATGGGACAATCTATCCTCGAAATATTCACCTTGATAACAGGAGTCGTCTACGTCATCCTGGAAATCAGGCAAAAAAACGCCATGTGGGTGCTGGGCATAATCACAAGCCTGGCATCCATGCTGGTATTTTACAGTCAAGGTCTTTATGCTTCCTTCGGACTCAATGCCTATTACCTGATCACGGCATTCATAGGTCTGTGGCAGTGGCGCAAGGACAAGGGAACAATCGAGGATGCATCCAAAATCCATCTCAACAGACTTTCCTGGAAGGTTGCCGCAATCAGCGCGATCGTATTCGCAGCAGGCACGATCGGACTTGCCGCCGGAATGTACTACATGAGCAGGCTGGGGTTCAAGGAAAACCCGATGTCCCTGCTTGACGCCTCGGTTGCAGTCCTTAGTGCAGTTGCCACATGGTGGCTGGTGAAGTCATATCTCCAGCAGTGGTGGTTGTGGATAGCCGCGAACACCCTCAGCCTGATTCTATGTGCAGCACAGGGCATGTGGTGGATGGCTCTACTATATATATTATATGTAGCAGCAGCTATTATCGGGCTGAAACATTGGACAAAACACGGAGAATATGTTCATAGTAGTTGAAAGCGGAGCGACCAAGACGGCATGGAGAGCCGTCTGCGAGGACGGCAGCGTGCGTGCAGTGCAGACAGCGGGCCTGAGTCCTACATGTCTGGACCTGGAGCACACACTGGAGATCGTACGCAAGGCCATTCCAGAGCTTAATCCCGAAGGGAAACACATAGACGAGATCTTCTTCTACGGGGCTGGTCTTGTGTCTCCCCAGTCATGTGCACCGATCGAGGAGGCGCTCCAGATGTGGTGTCCACTTGTCAATGTACATTTCTATTCAGACATTCTCGCAGCGGCACGCGCTCTCTTTGGAGACGGTAGCGGGGTGGTTGCGATCATGGGAACGGGATCCAACAGCTGCTTCTATGAGAACGGAGAAATAACAAGAAACATACGTCCGGGAGGCTTCATTCTGGGAGACGAAGGCAGCGGTGTGTCGCTCGGGCGCGCTTTTCTCGCTGACCTTATCAAAGGTCTGGTGCCATCTGCAATAGAGGAAGACTTCAACAAAGAGTTCGATTTGGATTACCCGCAGATTGTCAGAAAAGTCTATAAGGAGCAGGCCGCATCAGCATTCATGGCTTCGCTTGCGCCTTTCATTCTTTCCAAGAAAGATGACAGATATATTCACCATCTCATTGAAGACTGTCTTGAATCATTCATGGAAAGAGCGCTGGAAAGATATGCAGACAATGCTCCGGAAGAAATTTCACACAAGGTAGGAGTAGTCGGCTCTTTCGGCTGCGCATGTGAAGAAGCGCTCCATGAACTCAGCAAGAAACACCCTTTGAAGTTTGTCAAATTCATAAAGTCACCGATAGACGAGCTGGTGACATATCACAGGTCAAGATATGGCATATAAAGAAAACTATCCCTCAAAGCTTCTTGAGGAGGCTGTAGACGCAATAAGCACGCTCCCGGGAGTAGGGCGTCGCAGCGCACTCCGTCTGGCGCTTCATCTGCTGAAGCAGCCTGCCGAGAACGTACATCATTTCACAGCTGCCATTGACCATCTGCGCGACGATGTAAAATACTGCCGCACATGCAGAATGATTTCTGACGATGAAATCTGCTCGATATGTTCCGACAAGTCGCGTGATCACAGGACAATCTGCGTGGTGGAGAGTGTCCGTGATGTGATGAGCATCGAGAACACCGGACAGTTTCATGGCGTATATCATGTGCTTGGAGGAATCATCTCCCCTATCAACGGCATCGGCCCATCGGACCTGACAATCAAGGAATTGGTTCAGCGCGTAGCTGCATTCGCCACACCGGAAGGACTGTTTGAGGCGGACGCTCCCGGCATTGACGGAGCCCCAGCTGAAGTCATTCTGGCACTCAGCGGAGACGTGGAAGGCGAAACCACCGCCTTCTATATCTACAGACAGATTTCGCAATACGGAGTCAAGGTATCGTCACTTGCACGAGGCCTTGGTTTCGGGGACGATCTCGAATATGCCGACGAGCTCACTCTTGGACGCTCGATCATCAACCGTCAGGTTTTCAAACCTTAAATTTGGTATTTTTAAATAAAAAGGATACATTTGTAGGCTTGTGTGTTTTACACAAGCCTGTTTCGTGTAATATGAACTCGTTCCGACGACTGGCCGGAACATAAAAGGACGAGGTATGATCGAGATCTTCTACAAGAAAGACGGACAGATGATGGTTTCCCAGTCGGAGACCGACTTCGCTAACATCCCATATGAAAATGTAATCTGGATTGACCTTTTCTCCCCTTCAGGTGAAGAGAAAAGAGCTACGGAGTCATTCCTTGGAACGACGATCCAGAACAGGGCGCAGGCTGAAGAGATCGAGATTTCATCACGATTCTCGGAAACGGAGAAGGCAATCTTCGCAAACACAAGCTTCCTCATCCCTGGTCCTGAAGAGTATAACGAGGAAACTGTATCATTCATACTTACCGACAACATCCTGACAACATTGCGCGAATGTCCGCTGCGAAGCTTCACAGATCTCCAGCGCAGGCTTCTCGCTTTCCCTACAATGTACTCGTCAGGTCATGTTGCCTTCCTCAGCATTCTGGAACAGCGTATTGACCTTGATGCCGACATGGTGGAGATCGTTTCAAAGGAAATCACGCAGTTTACAAAGAAGATCAGTCTGGGAGAAGATATCAGCGAGGAGTTCCTCATCGACCTGAACCAGATGCAGGACAACACGATGCTCATCCGCGAGAACATTGTCGACAAGCAGCGAGTAATCTCCAGCATCCTAAAGAGTGCCAAGTATCCTAAAGAGTATCAGGCTAAACTGAACGTACTCCTCAAGGACATCTCGTCACTGATCAACCACACAAACTTCAGTTTTGAAAGGCTTGAGTATCTCCAGAACACAGTGCTCGGTATCATCAACCTGGACCAGAACAAGATCATGAAGGTTTTCACCCTCGTTTCGCTGATGCTCATGCCTCCGACCCTGATTGCCAGCTTCTTCGGAATGAACGTAAGGTTCGGATGGTTCGGAACATCATGCGTATCATGGTTGATCGTCCTCATACTGATGGGCATATCTACCGTCGTCATATTCTGGATATTCAAAAAGAGGAACATGTTCTGATTCCTGCCAGAACGCAGAAAAATATTAAGGGGCTGAAAGCATCACTGCTTTACAGCCCCTTAAACGTGTACTAAAACCTAAACCTGCTGCAAAGATGCACATAGATTTTAGAATGTTGCATATAAATTTGAAAAAATTTACAGTTTTTTTTTGATTTTTCCTGAATTTCGCCGTTTTCCCGGCATTTTTACATCACCACACGGACATTATCGACCCATATGGTATTGCCTACGCCTCCGTAGAATGCCTTGCCGCAGCTGGAAATGATATTGATGATCATATGTGTAGGCTCAGTACCAGGCTCAGCCCATCCGTCCTCCTGGATAATGACATTCTTTCCCTTGCTGTTCAACGCATGATATGCTGACTCCGGATCGTTCTTAAGTCCCATGTAATCCTCATACCATGACTCACCAGTTATATCTCCATAGTTTATCTTGAGTTCATGACCGTTCCTCCATTCCGGAATATCTTCCGATATTCTCCATATGGCAGTTCCGACTCTCAGGGCGTGGACCACGCCGTCTTCATCTTCCCACCTCTTCTGGAGCATTACAGTGATCTCTGCCGAATCAGGATAACCCATAGGCTTGAGCTTTGAGAAACCTGTTCCACGAATGACCTCATGACCGACATCTGCCTTGATATCCATGACTATGGCTCTAGGACTGCCGGTAAACGGCACACCATAAAAAACCTTGGCCATAGGGTCTTTTGTCGTGGTTATCGGCTCCGGAAGGGCTCCGATCAGCAGCGCACCCTGACATGTCACATCCATGTTGATCACTCCAAGAGCCTTGACTTCTTCAATATGGGTCTCGATCCTTGCACAATAACCGCTGCCTCGCTTCTCCGGGAAGATGGTGTTGTTGGTCTTGACCACACCGGCAACGACAGCCAGTACATTATTTGTTCTCCAGAGATAACCTTCCGGAGCACAGAATGGAGTTTTTCCAGTGAAGACGGTCTCCTGGTCACCATAGAATTCATACAATGTCTTCGTTGCCCCTCCGATAAGTCCGGACTCCTTGACCTCCCTCATCGACCACGAGTCAAAAGTGCCGTATGCATTGATGGCATCGACTACAGACTGCTGCGCTCCTGCACTGACAGTAAAAAGGATAGCCGCCAGAAGCGACATAACGAAATTTCTTATTCGTCTCATAAAATTTGTTAAATTTGCAATTCCGTCCGCAAATATACGAACGATTTGATTAAGACCTATCAGAAAGACATGAGAATAAGGTACCATTTTGCAATATTAGTCACCTTTTTGACCATCAGCTTGAGCGCAAGACCGATAAGGCCCGGCAATTATACAATGGTCCAACCCGACGGGACAACGTTTGCAGCAGTCTGCCTCGGAGATGAATTCCTGAAGATAATAAAGACCCCTGACGGGCATGCGATAGTAAAGGACAATGACGGCTGGTGGTGCTATGCAATATACGAGACCGACGGAAGCAGACACAGCAGTGGCTGCCGAGTTGGAGAAAAGGCACCCGCAGACATACTTGCCAGAAGCATGAACATCCCTTATGAGGTCTTGAGCGAAAACGCTGTCGCCAGAAGATCCGCTTTCCTGAACGAGGAGGATAACATCCTCAAAAGAACATTGAGGGCGCAGGGCGCAAAGCTCATGGCGGAAGGCGAAGCGATCACCAAGCATGGTCTTGTCATTCTGGCACAATATCAGGACACCAAGTTCAGAAGCGGCCACGGAAGGGATAAGTTCATAGACCTTCTGACCAAGGCCGGATATGATGATAACGGAGCGACCGGAAGCGCCAAAGACTATTTCGACAGTCAGTTCGGAGGTATGTTCGAATTCGAGTTCGAAGTCAGCGAAATCGTGACCCTGGCCAACCGCAGGGCATATTACGGTCAGAATGACAGATATGGTAATGATACCAGACCAGCAGAGATGGTCGAAGAGGCCTGCCGCCTTGCAGACGAGGCCGGAACAGACTTCTCGAAATACGATGACGACTCGGACGGATGCGTCGACAACGTCTTCGTACTCTTTGCAGGAGAAGATGAGGCGGACAATCCGGACAAATACGCAGACTGCATATGGTCACATTCATGGTATGTCAAGAGCGGAGCCGGAATCACACTCATACTTGACGGAAAGACAATAGACCAATACGCATGTACATCCGAAATCATGGCCGGAGGCCTCATGACCGGCATCGGAACATTCTGCCATGAATTCGCCCACACACTTGGACTGCCAGACTTCTATGACACCGACTACGGAGAGAGCGGCGGATGGGCTGCCGGCCTCTGGAACTCAACCTCGCTCATGGATGGCGGCAACCAGAACAACTGGTACAACACCCCGCCATACTTCAATGCAATAGAGAGAGAACTGTTAGGACTTTCAGAGCCGGTAATTTTAGAACGCAACGGTTCCCACACACTCCGTCCGATAAACGAAAGCGGGCAATACTACAAGATAAATGCAGAAATCCCGACCGAATACTACCTGCTGGAATGCCGTTCAAACGAAGGGTGGGACGCCCACATCGGCGGTTCCGGAATGCTTGTATATCACGTGGACAAGAACAAGACAAGCGTATGGAAACAGAACAAGGTAAACGTCAATCCCACGCACCAATATGCCAACCTGATCGAAGCTGACGGCAGGAATGACGTCCTTACAGCCGACAACTACTTCCAGATGACCCGCAACATCAGCAGCATATTCTTTCCATATGCAAACGTGACCGAACTGACCCCGGACTCAGACCCGGGAATAAAGTTCTGGCAGGGAAGCAAGGTTGAAATGGCCATCACTGACATAGAACACAAAGACGGCGCGATAACATTTATCGTCAGCGGCTTGAAGGGAGAAGCTCCACCTGTTCCTGTGAACATGAAAGCCGACACCTACATGGATGCAGCTATCATCAGTTTTGAAAGCGACAGACCATATGAAGGCGAAGCAAGGATGACCTGGGGAAGAACCGGTCAGGAGACCGAAAGCGTCAGCATCCTTCCTTATGAAGCAGGAAGATATGCAATAATTCTAGAAGGCCTCACCCCTGGTAACAAGACATATACAGCCAGCGTATGCTTTGAGCTCGATGGAGTGGAAAGCCAAAGCAAGAAGGTCTCGTTCATGACGACCAAGACGGCTCCCGTAAATTGGCCATATATATATTCCGGAAAGAAAGCCAACGAAGACGGCAGCTTCGAAGCCGGCACCAAGATTCCGCTAAGAGTATACAATGCGTCTACAGCGGAGGCTGTGACATGGGAATTCAATGGAAAAGAAGTCAGCCCGTCAGGAGACGGATACTTTACAATCCATGAGAGCGGAGTGCTTCGAGCGACCGTATATTGGCCGGAAGGAGGCACAGACATACTGGAAAAGCACATAATACTGTCAGAATAACATGAAGAGAATACTATCAGCAGGAATCCTCCTGACCATAGTGACCGGCTGTGCCGGCCTGCAGCCCGAAGAGATCTTGCTGCCACGTTCCGAGGTATCACTTACGATCAAGGAAGAGGTAGCGATGGCATTCGACCCTGCTACATGCCAGATTGGCTATAACAGCGAAAGGAACGAGTTCCGCCTTGTGGACAACAAGATCAGTGACTGGGTAATCTTCAGAAGCGACGCTGTCCCTACAGATGTCGGACAGAAGGTCAAGGCTTCGCTGGAATACACATCGCGAAGCAACATAAAGACATTGACCGACATGACATTCAGTGTCGAGAAGACTGCCCCTGACGGCACTACATGGCTATGGAACAAGGACAAGAAGATCGGAATAATCATTAAAGTATTATAAATATGAAAAACAGTAAAATGGTAAAGATTTGGCAGATGATTGCAGTACTATCTGCCGCTCTTCTCGCATTCTCATGTGAGAAGCCTGAGGCTCCGGAACCGCCACAGGAGGAGCCGGAAACCCCTTCATACAGCATTACTGCAACAGAAAGTGAATTCTATAAGATGGAGTTCCCGGAGTCAGCAAAGGAAGGAGAGGATGTAACCGTCACCGTCACCCCTGTAGACAACGTCACAATCGTCGGTGTACGTTATAACAGCAAGAAAGCCGACCTCACAGAGGAAAACGTGTATACATTCCAGATGCCTAAGAAGGACGTCAAGCTCACTGTAGAGAGCAGCAGCACAGTGACAGTTGCTCCAAGCAGCTATTTCAGAGCTGAAGTCGACAAGGGAATCGCACAGGCAGGCGATGAGGTAACAGTTGTCTTCATTGTCAACAATATTGAAGACATTGTCGCTTCCGCAACAGTCAACGGAACCATCGAGTGCAAGATGGAAGGAATGGACATTGGAGAGTACATCTATTCCTTCACGATGCCGGAAGGTCCTGCCGTAGTAGAAGGTCATCTTGCTTCTGAATACCATGTAATTGATAGAGAGTGGGATGACAACTGTGTGATATACATGCTCGACTGTATCAACAACCAAGGTACTGCAGACGAATTCTGTTCTCAGAAGGAAGGCTTCCCTGTACATTTCATTTATAAATGGGACCTTGGATTTGATGTAATCTGCACCATAACAGGAAAAGAGAGCGGAAAAGACTATACCGGTGACATATTCTGGTCACTCGCTGCCGACAACCACCTCTATCAGGACTGCTGGGCCTTCCTGATGCCAGGCGAGCCTGTAGTGATCAAGGCTGTCAGCACAGAGAGAAATACATACGAAGGAGCAGATTTCGTGGGAGAATACAAAGGTTACTGGGTTACTCTCGGAGAAAACAACATATATAGTTCTTCAGAGCCATCCTTGAAGATGGAATTGTGCAAGAACGAAGCATATTTCGTATCCAGCACAGATACGCACGCATACGACTTCTCCGGACTTTATACCGTAAACAACAG
>JAEIGA010011821.1_pt1 | contig 13238 bp, 7 predicted proteins | sample 9270691 | NCBI WGS metagenome assembly JAEIGA01 (sample SAMN17057246, study PRJNA624740) | gut metagenome | biome: biome; isolation source: fecal sample | host: Bos grunniens | place: China: Xizang | collected 2019 | reverse complement strand
AGCAAGAACTGAAGAAGTATATCCACTACTACAACAATGATAGAATCAAACTGAGACTAAAAGGAAAGAGTCCGGTGCAATACCGAACTCTTTACCAATAAACTTTTTTATTAATCCGTCCAACTTTTTGGGGTCAGATCAGGGTCACCATTCGTTTTTTACTCTTTTGCAATTATATTGGCAGGGTTTACCTTCATCACAGCCCGTATGTGCTTTCCAACAATCAGCAGAATTACAAGGGAGATGACAAGGGTTGCATATACAATGGGCAGCAGTGCCGAATTTAAATCACAGAGTGCCCCAAAGGCTACAAAAATCAGTTCGTTGAATAATATTATCAGCGGAATGCTCACAATGCAGGCTATGGTAATGAACCGGATATAGAGTCTGCCGAATATGCGGACAATATCCTTTCTCTTAGCACCATGAACCTTGCGGACGGCAACCTCCTTCTGATGTGAGCGGGTATCAAGGGAAATGCTGCTCCAGACACCCATGAGGCATATCACAAAGCATATTCCTGATAGAAACCATGCTCCGTGCTGTATGTTTATGAATAGCGAAGCATCATCGGTCAACGTCTTGTGCAGGTTCTTTACAGTGGGCTCGACTACAGTGGGGTTTATCTCCTTCATCGCCATCTCAAGCTCGGCAAAGACCTCGTCATACATTCCCTCTTCGGGTTCAATGATATAGTTCTTTATGGTTCTATGTCTTGTGTTCTCCATAATTATTACCATCTTTTGAACATCGAAGATATCGTATTCCGCCACATACGGCAAGGTGGGGAATGTACCTCCTATAGGCAGTGTGGGTGTATTCTCTATAGTCAAAGTGCCGTTTGCTGTAAGCCCGCGCTTTTCATACGCACTATATAAACTCTCACTCAACAGAATACAGTTCTTGCGCTCTTTCTCCGGTACAAGCCATCTTATCGGGTGTTCCCAAAAACTAAAATAGGCTGTATCGCTCAAAAAGGTCGCGTTCAGATATTCGCCAAAGCCATCTTCCGGAGCCTCGGAAATGACACTCTCTTCTTCGCTGAATTCAATGCATCTACGTATGTTTTTTGCCTTGTGGTGCAGATATTCATCGATCTTCTCAATATCATCGTGACTATTTGGTTCTAAGATTATGCACTCGGCATAGTGGTCGTTGTTGTCGGGAATATTCATCATCACCATTATATTCCCGATATATTGTGTAAGCGCGAGCGTACAACCGATAAAGAGCATGCACACGGTAACCTGTAACCCGAGTATGCTGTTGCGCAGAACGTGTCGGTTGCTGCGGTGCATTGCTGCTGCCATGCTTTGTTGTGGGTTGCACATGCGGCGTAGGGTAGTAAAAACAGAGACTATTGCAATAAGTGCAACGACGGCTGTTATTATGCATATAGAGAGTTCAATGCCCTCGAATTTCCAACCGAACTCCTTCAATATCATATCCAGGTGCTCCAGAGTAAAATCCTTTATCCATTGCGCAAGCAGTATTGCAGCAATGAATGAGGCCAGTAGTGTCATTGCTATCTCGGTGAAGAACAGTATCAAAAGGTTTTTGCGTGTTGCGCCGTGTGAGCGTCTTAACGCCACCTCGCGGCTGCGCATGCGAAACAACTGTAGCTGCATTTTCAGGTATCCTGTCAGCGCAGCCAACAGTATAAGTGAACTAATGAGATACACAATAGTGCGTGTCATGTTCCGGCTTGAACTTGCTTCACTTATGTAATCCTTCATTGAAGAGACCTTGCTCATAATGCCAAAGGGGGCAAGGCGTCTGTTTGCCTCCTCCTCAATCTGTTCTGTCATGAACCTCTCCTTGCAAACAAGGTGGTATTGGTACAGTTGGCCTTCGTAGGAGAAACTGTCATTCCTTGGGCATATCAATGCCACGTTGCTGACATCGTCGGCCAAGGACTCATGCTTGTATACATCGCGTATGATAAATGGTTCAACAGTCTGTGTTGTCTGCAGATAGACCGATGTTCCCACAGGGTTCTTGTCGCCGAAAACAAGGCTCGACTGATATTCGCTCAACACAATCTCTCCTTCGTTCAGCACTGGTATGACATCGCCGGTCAGCGCCGAGTGTATGCCGTTGTGGTTGTAATAGCCTTCATCTACAAGGAAAAACGAAAAATCGACATTGCGCTCGCTCTTGTCGGGCAGTACAAAGGTCATCGTACTTATCAGCCAGAACGGGCTTCTGAAATGTACTTCCTCTACGCCCGGCAGGCTTGCGACATCAAGAGCTTTCTGGGCATCCTTGTTCAGTAGACTATGCCGGTGGTCAGGGGTTTCAAACTCAATCACGTATGTACGGCTGTAGTGCGGTTGGTCGCAAATTGCCGGTGCCGCAAGGTGTTTCATCACAAAGTGTGTGCAGGCAAGTGTGGTCATGCCCACTGCAAGCGCCACAACACTAAGTGTGTTCTGTAGCTTGTACTTGGTGAGGTTGCGCCATGCGAGTGTTATGTTGTGTAGTATCATTGTATTGTAATTTTTATTTAATGGGTTTTTTCGCTTTGCTCAAAATGACAACAACATGTGTCTGTCATACTGAACGCAGTGAAGTATCTTTAAGGGGTTGCAATATCTTCAATTCTTGATCACGGTTGTCGGAGTTTCAATGAAACATGCACGCACCTTTCTTGCAACAACAGCCATGACAACAGCCAAAATAGCTATTGTAATGCCTAATGCCGGTAGCCAACCGAGTGTTATGTGGTCGCTGTAAGTCTGCAGCCACAGCGTCATAAGCCAATATCCAATGCACAGTGCAATTATGGTTCCCAATGCTGTAATTGTGATGTATGTCTTTAGTGTGCTGCGGAAACAGTGCCTGTAGTATGCTCCAAAAACGCGTCGTATGGCAAGTGAACGTCTGCGTCGCTGCAGATCGGCGCTTACAAGGGTGAGCAATCCGAACAGAGCTATTCCAAATCCTATTAGCGAGAGAATGGAGTAGAGATAGAGGTAGTTCTGCTCTGCTCTGTAGTAATCGGAAACCATTCCGCCATAACTTACAATGTTTATACTTCCATCATCGGGGTTCATGTCGCGGCGGCGCAGTACATCCTCCACAGCGGCAAAGGCTTCACCCTCTTTGCCGGGGTAGATACTGAAATAGATAGCTCCGTTGGGGTTATAGTGCATGTGTGGCTGGTAGGCAATCATCTCCGGCTCCATGTGCAGGTCACGAGTACATATATCCAGCGTTCCTATTACTTCACACTCCTGTCTTGAATGTAATTTTATATAGGGGGTATCGGGGGTAACACCATAGTATTTTGCAGCGTTGCTGCTCAACAGTATCTGGTTCGGTTTCCACTTGAATTCCCCGCCTGTGGGTTTCCATAAATGGGGCCGCATCCCGAACATTTTCATTGTTACCTCGTCCAGGACTATCGTTGTGAGTCGCAAATCAAAATCTTCAATATTGTATTGGATACTCCATTGTCTGTCGAATATAGGTGCACAACGGACACAAGTGTCTATTGCAGTGCAGGCATTTATCTCTTGTACCATCTCTGGTATATCTATATAGTAATTCTTTGTCTTGAGTGTGTATATGTTATCAAACTCCACCCCTAGAGCGTCGTTGCTTATATAGTGTATCTGTCTGCCACCTTGCCATACTATAAACATCAACAATACACTTACGCTCACCTGTACCACAGCAAGCGGGTAATTCATGACCGAAAATCTTCCTTGTGGAGCTCCATTGAGTGCACGTTTGTGGCGGTATTTCTGTACAATTACCGGAATTCTGCACATCAGTAGCAATAGGAGTATGAGCAGAAAATATGAGCCGGCAAACCACATTGCAACCTTACTTTTAGGCATCTCCATTCCTTCGAAATAGATGTCGAATGTGAATACCATTATTATGAATGTGCATATACCTATTGCTGCAAACACCAGCAATACCTCGGCATGCAGTCGGCGCAGTGTATCGGCACCGCCGCCACCCAGGCTCAACCGCACCCGGTAGTCGGTCCAGCGGCTGTCGGCAGCAGTGTTCAGCAGAGCAAGGTAACTGAAAACGGCCGATACAAGCAGCAGTGTCGAGAGTATTAGGAATATCGTCGGGTAAAATGCCGAGTTCCAATAACTGCCGTTCTTCTCCTGCAGTTCTCCCATGCGCAAAGGAACTGCAGTAAATGCAGAGTAGTTATTGCGTTCAATCTCCTTGAAATGTCTTATGGTTCCATCAAGCACCTCCTGTATGGCTTCAGGTTCTTCTGCCTTTATGAACAGTTCAATACTTTTTGGTGAATATGCCATGTCCAACATGAAGCTTTCGGACTCAACTTCGTGGAAAACCAAAGACGAGAATTTTCTTTCCAGAGCGCTTTCACTATCAGTGCGTATTACACCACACACAGTACAGGTGACGGTCTCTCGGGAGTCGAAATTCAGATATGACACCGTTACACTGTTCCCGACCACATTGCTACTGCCATAAAGTTTCAGTGCACTCTCTTCGGTGAGCACAATCTCGCCCTTGCGTCTTGCACCTGTGCCATGCAGGAATTCATGCTGCAGGACATCGAAGTATCCGGCATTCACCATGGCTACTCCCGAGCTTATGACAGAGTCTGTTACGCCTTTCAGTTCGGCTCTTTGGAAATTCATCAGACCCACCTTTACGTCTGCCGGTGCATGGTCGCGTATGTAGCAGCAGATTGTATCGTGCAGATAATATGTGTAAGGGAATAAATCTCCCGGGCTTGCTCCCTGTACACGGTATATGTCTCGATAGTCGGGTAGGTGATTCTCCTTGTGGGTCATGTGCCACAGCGATGACGCCGAGAATACAAAGGCTGTCAGGGCAAATGATATTATACACACAATAATGGCTGTCTGCCCCTTGTTGTGGCGCAGATGTCTGAATGCCTGCAGTATGTTTATATAGAATAGTTGCATGTCGTTTTTTTACTCTCTTTTACAGTGCTTTTACATTATAGCTCAACTTCCGAAACCACCTCACCGTCAAACAGACGCAGAATACGGTCGGCATAGTTGGCATCGTGCTGTGAGTGTGTTACCATGACAATGGTTGTACCCTCGGCATTGAGCTGTTTCAGCAGTTCCATAACTTCGCGTCCGTGTTTAGAGTCAAGGTTACCGGTAGGCTCATCGGCAAGTATAATCTGTGGATGTGAGATTACTGCACGTGCTATTGCAACTCGCTGCTGCTGTCCGCCCGAGAGCTGCGAGGGGAAATGCTGTGTGCGGTGTGTCATTGCAACACGTTCTATAACCTCCTTCACCTTCTCGCGACGCTCCTTTTTGGGAGTTCCCATGTACAACAGCGGCAGTTCGACATTCTCCTGTACGTTCAGTTCGTCGATAAGGTTGAAACTTTGGAATACAAAACCCAGTTTTCCCTTGCGCAGGTCGGTGCGTTGCTCCTCGTTCATGTGGCTGACATCGGTACCGTCGAGCATATATGTTCCCTCGGTTGGTGAATCGAGCAGTCCAAGAATGTTCAGCAGTGTCGACTTTCCACAACCCGATGGGCCCATGATTGCTACAAACTCACCTTTTTTTACTTCAAGGTCAACGCCCTGCAATGCCCATGTTTCAACTTCGTCAGTCTCAAATACTTTCTTGATGTTCTTAAGAGTAATCATAATTCTGTTTTTTTTATTTGGTTTATTTTCTTGTTCCAGTATATTTTTTAGTCCTTCTTTATAATCTCTGCCGGTTCAATGCGGCTTGCAACCCAAATCTTGTGCCATATCGTAAGCAGTGTAACCATAGAGACAATCAGGATACTTGCCAACATATACCCCGCTGTTACCATTAAATCGGCAAGTGTCATAGGGTCGTCATGCCCCATTACCAGATGGTTGAACAGCAGAACCACGGTTGTCGAAACTATAACTACAATGCCGCCGCTTATGCATAACAGGCGAATGTAGTAGCCTCCGAACAGTCTTATTATATCGCGCCTGTGTGCTCCATGTATCTTTCGCAATGCCACCTCCTTCTCTCTTCTACGGCTCTCAATGGCAATCACCGAATAGACACTTGCTATAATGCAGAGAATGGATACAAACACAATAATGAAGCACAGCTCGCGCATTAGTTCAAACAGCCGTTCGCTCCTGAACCAGCTGTCGTACAGGTTCTCTATTGGCAATGGATTCAAATCTCCCGGGTTTGATTGCGAGTATATATCCAATATATACTCTTTGGTATCACTATATTTTCCGGGCTTTGGGAATATGAGAAAGTTTATGTATCCATGGCAGTTGAAATAGTTGTTATCTACTTCACCCTCATTCTCTATTGCCCAATATGACCCCCTGTACATATTGTCCTTGTATTCGTTAGGAACCGGCGCATAGCCTATCAGGGTGTATTCCCTGTTGAGATAGAGCTTGCGTGTCTGTCTGTCGGGGCAAGGTTGCAGTTCCCACTTTTCAATATAGTGTTTCTCTTCTTCGCTGCGCACATATATGGCGCACATTCTTGAACGTGTTTCATCATCGGCGGGTCTCTCTGGGAATATCTTCACTCCAAGTTGCTCAAAAATCTTCTCGTCGCTGTAGAAATAGCTATAATAATAGGTTGTTTCGCCGTTGTAGGTATATTCTCCATAATTGTAATAGAGGCTTTCGTCCACGGTGTTGCTTTCGTCGTGCATAATGGTCATATATGAGACTTCGGCAAGGTCGTTCCGTGCATTCATCAGTTTCCTGAAATCAGGAATTCTGTCTATGTTGAAGAAATCTATCAGCATAGTGTTCTTATAGGGCTCCGTATCGACCTCTATAGTGCCTTTATCCATCTTGTCGAGCCTGTTTATGGCATAGAAAGCTCCGAGCATTGCAAATGTGAGAAGCATTCCCACAATAAGCTGGACGCAGAGTCCTATGCTCTGTCTTGAACGGCGGGGGTGTGTACTTTTTCCCACACGCATGCCCACCGGGCCTTTCAACTGACGGTAAACGGTTATTATTGCCGAGACAATGGTAAACAGCATAGTTATGGCTGTTATCCACATAATGTGTCTCTCAATCATATCGGTATCCAATGTAACGTCCTGTGCCATCTGCATACATAACGGCAGGGCATAGCTGGCAAGAGCGACAGCTATAAACTGTGCGGCAACAAGTGTAAATACAAACACAATTACAATCTCAATGCCTAGCATGCCTATAAGTTGCCGTGGCTTTGCTCCCATAGTGCGGCGCAACGCCATTTCGCGCGAGCGTAGCGAAAACAGTTGCACCTGCATTTTCAGGAATCCGCTTACGCCAATCACAAGTACGCTTGCGCCTATCAACATTAGTATCAACATAATCAGCAGTGTGGCTATATGGTCGCCCAAAAAGAATCCGCTGCCATAACACTCGCAGTCATATTGTTGTGCAAAACCTTGAATCTGCCGCTGAAGGTCTTGTGCCGAGTAGCCTTCGTTTAGCAATACAGTTACCTGGTAGAAGTGTAATAAACCGTCTGCTGCTTCTCCAATTTGTGTTGTACAACGGAAAATGTTCTTGCCGTTGATGTTGGTTCCCATTCTGGAAGATGTGTTCACAACATCACTTATAACCATTGTATCGTTTATGCTGCTGCCACGAGGGTCGGCATCCTTGCCATAGACGATATCCCTCACCTCGTCGCTTATGAGCACCTCGCCTTCGCGCAGTTTGCCTATACGTTCTCCTGTAATGTCCGAGTAGTACAGATTGTTGTTGAAATATAGTGGTGAACATGCGTGGATACTACACAAGAGTTTCTTGGGCAATATGCTGTCATTGAAAGTCATGTTCATCCCAAATGTGGGCATACAATAGAGCACCTCCTTTATTGCAGGGAGTCCGGCATCCATTATACTCTGTACGAATGAGCCTTTGACTGTCTCGCATGTTGAATTATTGTCGCTCTTATCGTCGAAAAACAGCCTTGCTTTGAATGAGTCACACTCTGTTGTATAAATTTCTATGGCTATGCCGCGCAGATACTGAAACGTAATAGTGAAGCACACAACTCCTACAGCAAGACACAGAATTGAAATTATATTCTGAACCTTGTACTTGAGCAGGTTGCGCCACGATGTCTTGATATTGTGTAATAGCATGGTTCTGGTATGTTATTGTATATAAACGTTGTCTGTCGTGTGGTAGTATATCTTCAGTCAATTATAAGTTCCTCGACGTTGCCGAACCTCTCATAGCCGTTTATTATCACACGGTCGCCGGGTTTCAGCCCTTCGGTAATCTCGTACTGTGCAGGGTTCTGTCGTCCAATCACAATATTAACCTTGCGTGCGATGTCTGTACCCTCTTCTATGCGGTAAATCCATCTGCCGCCGCTTTTCTGGTAGAAATCGCCACGGGGAACTATAATGGTCTGTTCGGGTTGTCCCAACTCAATCCTTACGCGGTAGCTCTTTCCAAGGCGTATGTTCTCGGGGATACTGTCGGTGAATACAAGGTCGCTCCCGAACATGCGCTCTTTCACTTCGGGTACAACGCGGCTTATACGGAGCGGAAAGGTGTCCTGTTTCTGTATTACAGTAGCCGGTAGTCCGGCATGTATTCTCTCAACATAGTATTCGCTAATCTGTGTGCACACCTTGTACTGGTCCATAATCTTCAGTTCGCCAATTTTCGACCCCGAAGATACCTGTTGCCCTATAGTCAGGTTCAGGTGTCCCAACTGTCCGTCGCACGTGGCACGCACAATCAGGCCATTCATCCTGTTTTGTGCATTGAGCAGTTTGCGGCTTGCCGCTTCGCGGTCGGCTACAATCATCTCGCGGCGCAATAGTGTGGTTATGGAGTCGTGGCGCAATCTCTCCATCTGCAACTGCAGTTTCCTGTGCTCATGGTTGTAGTCGGCTTCGGCAATGTTCAGTTCGGCACGGCTCTTTATTCCCATGGCAAATTCCTCACGCGTCTGTGTAAGTTTCCTCTCCAGGTTTGCAATCTGGTGTCGCTGTTCAAGAGCCTGCAGCTTCAAGTCAATGCTTCTCTGCTCCATCTGTATCTCCTGTTCGCGCAGGTTACGGCAGGCGGTATTCCACTGTTCGCTCTCCTGTTCAATGGTTCGCAGCAACTCGGGGTTTTCGAGTACAAGTATAGTGTCGCCACGCTGTAGCATTGAACCCTCTTCTCGTACAATGCTCTTGACAAATCCACTCTCTCCAGCATTGAGTTGTATTACCATTATGGGATGGATTATCCCCTCGGTCTCTACAAACTCCATGAATGCGGTTTCCTCGACCTCGGCAATCTTTATAAGTTCTCCCTTTACCCTCTGCCGTACAGGTGAAAGAGCCAGGAAGATAGTGTATGTAATTATTGACAGCAATGCTGTTGCACCTGCAATATACATACGGTACTTTATGTACCAGGGTTTCTGTGGCTTTATTATATCCATAAAAGTTATCGTTGGTTGTTTTCTGTTGGTGTTTGATGTTACAATTCTATAGGCAGTTGCTCTGTGAGTTCGCAATTATGTTGGAAATCGTATCCGGTCATGCTGCGCAGTGTGTAATAAAGCCGCCAGTATGTATTCATTGCATAGAGGTATGAACGTTTTGCCGAATTGCGCTCGGTTACTGCCGTGTTAAGGTCCAGCAATGTGTTCTCTCCCATCACATAAAGACGCATGGCTACATTGTAGCGGTGTTCGGCACGTTGGTTTGTCATGTGCGCAATCTGTACCTTGCGTGCCTGCATATTGAACTGTGAGACAATCTTCTGTATGTTCTTGTGAAAATCTTCCATACCTTGTTCGGCCTGAATGTCAACCAGTTCTTTCTGTGAACGTGCAACGCGTACCTTGCCGCATCCACGTCCCCAGTCGAGAATTGGCAATGACAGTGTTATGCTTCCATACTCCTGTGTCATTGGTCGCGAGTAGGCTTCGCTCAGTCTGTTTCCTGTCTGCGATAGTCCGAATTGCAGATATATGTCGGCCTTGAGTCCTGAATTTGCCTTGGCATAGGAAAGGCTGCTTTCGGCCTCCTTGCGAATACGCTCATAATAAATAGGGTCGGGGCTGTTCTTGGCTGCAAGCTCCATTGCCTTCCCAAGCGGAACTTCAAAGGTAGGTACACTATCGGGCAATATCAGTCTTATATGTATATTCTGGTTCAGTCCCAGGAACGAGCGGAAATCCTGTAGCGACTCTTCGAGCGAAATTTGTGCGTCCATGGCGTTGGTCTCTTCACTCAGGCGACGTATTTCCAGTTGCAGCATTTCGTTCTCAGTTATTGTTCCAATCCTGTAACGGCCCTGTGCCATGCGGTAGAGTGTATCGGCAGCGGCATAGTTGTTGTTTGCCATCTCCATATCGCTCTGTGCTGTAGCAAGGTTGAAAAAGTAGCTGCAGGTGCTGGCCGATACAAGCTCAATCGTTTCGGCATAGCTCTTTTTTGCTTCGGCGTAGCGCAGCGGTTCTATGCGTTTGTCCCATTTCAGGGAGTTGTAACCGAAAAGGCTCTGGCTATATCCTATGGAGATGGGTATGGAACTGAACATGTCGCTCTTGCTCTCCAGTTCACGTAGAAAATCAATACCGCTCTTTATAAAGAATGTTCCGCCTGTGAGGCTGATGTTTTGGTTAATGCTCAAAGACAAGTCTGTACCGAACTGGCTTTGGCGAAGGAAACGCGATGTTCCATCGCCTTGTGTAATCTTGTTGATAACCCTGTTGACGTAGGGCGATGATGTAACACTCACCGATGGCATGTAGTTGGCACAGAAGTACCGGTAGTTCCAGTATTGCGACAGGAACGAGTGGCGTGCACTGCGTGCCGACGGTGATTGCTCCAGGGCAAGGCTTATGGCTTTCGGCAGGTCGAGATATAGCGTGTCTCTGCCCTGTGCGTGCAGTGTCGTCAGCGACAGCAGTACAAGAAGCAGAACTGCAGTGCCGTGTATGATGTTGCGGTGTTGGTAACGTTTGTTGTTCATAGATACATCTACTTGTGTGGTGCTTACACTTTCCCTATTGCAAAAAGCGTGCCAATTGTGTAATGCGTTGTTGCTCAATGAGAAAAGTATAAAATCTCCTCTGTTCGTTTTTGCACAGACTTGTTTGAAATGTGCGTTTCCGCACATCGTGGAAGTGCGTTTCCGCACATTTTGAAAAAGCTGTAGTTGAGAGAGAAAACTAACCTTGGGTTGCTATTGTTTTTATTGCTTCTTTGTCTATCTTTGTGCCGTTATGAAATGTAAAGGAACGGTACTTATAGTTGATGACAACGAGGATGTGCTTCTCTCGTTGAACATGGTTTTGCGTCCATGGATAGAGACAATAAGGGTTACACGTAATCCGGAACGTATAATAGAGTTCATGGATTCGTTGAGCCCCGATGTCATATTGCTTGATATGAATTTTACAAAGGATGCAGTGAGTGGTGAAGAGGGTTATATGTGGCTGAACAGGATACTGAAACACGACCCTCAGGCGGTTGTTCTGTTTATAACTGCGTATGTGAGTACCGAAAAGGCGGTAAAGGCCATAAAGGCCGGTGCTGTGGACTTTATACCTAAACCATGGGACAGCAACCGCATTGTTGAGATTGTACGTGAGGCTATCGACTTGCGTTTGTCAAGGGTTGAGGCTGTACGGCAGGTGCAAACTCAATCCAATAGTGCGGTGGGGGGCAAACGTGAGTTTATTGGTGAATCGCAACCAATCATGGCTTTGAAGCAACAGATTGCGCGCATTGCTCCTACCGATGCCAATGTGCTCATTACCGGCTACAATGGAACCGGAAAGGATGTTGTTGCCCATGAGATTCACAGGCTCTCCCTGCGCAGTAGCAGACAACTGGTATGCATTGACATGGGAAGCCTGCCCGAGAACCTTTTCGAAAGTGAACTGTTCGGTTATGAGAAGGGGGCCTTTACAGGTGCCGTATCGGCCAAATCGGGTAGAATAGAAGAGGCCGATGGCGGAACCCTGTTCCTTGACGAAATAGGTAACCTGACTCCGGCATTACAACAGAAACTGCTTACTGTTATCGAGAAACGTCAGATATCAAGAATTGGTTCTACCAAGGTAAAGAATATAAATGTGCGCATAATAGCGGCAACAAATGCTCCATTGAAAGAGTTGGTGCGTGAGGGTAAATTCCGCGAAGACCTCTACTTCAGGCTCAACACCATCGAGGTGCATGTACCACCGTTGAATACTCGTGGCAACGATATACTGTTATTGGCACGCCATTTCCTCAAATTATATACAGCAAGGTACAATGGTTCGGGCAAGGAGTTGACTGCTGCCGATGAGGCTGCTCTGCTTGCTTATTGTTGGCCCGGAAATGTACGTGAATTGCAGCACTGCATGGAGCGCAGGGCTATAGATTCGGAATATCCGCTGCCCGACAGTTCGGGGAGTGACAATAACATGGCTACGGCAATGCCCGAAAATGATGGAGCTCTGTTTTCATTGAACCTTGAGGAACTTGAGAGGCAGGCTATACTTAAAGCCCTTGAGCAGAGCGACGGCCATTTGTCGCAAGCGGCATCGTTGCTTGGGATAACACGTTATGCCCTGTACAGGAAAATAGATAAATACGGATTGTGATGGGATTCTTGCAGAATATATTCCACAACAGAAGTATCAAACGTCTCAGGCAAATGCTCGAGGCGCTAAGGATGGGTGATTTCTCTCTGCAGTATTCATTGGATAAACTGCGTGGAGAGGAGAGGCTAATGGCTCAGGAGATAAACAATGTAATCAATGAATTCCGTATTCAGGAGCACAACCGTGTGCGTGAGTCGCATTTCTACGAAGCAATGCACGATACCATAAACAGCATGCTCATTGCTACTGACGAGTCTTATAAGGTGCGTTGGATGAACAAGGCTGCAATAGAGGGACTGTGTGGTTTCAGAATCGACAGCATAGACAAGCTTGCTGCATTGTTCCCTACATTTCCCGAGGAAATAAAATGCCTTAAAAAAGGGTGTAGCAGGTTAATAAGCCACACGCATGACGATGGAACGGAGTGCCAATATATGGCAACTATGACCCCGTTCTTTACAAAGGGTATGGCCTATAGACTATATACAATAGATCGAGTGGATAATATCCTTCAAGAGGTTGAAGTATTGAGCCAACAGCGTCTCATTCGTGTTCTTACCCACGAAATAATGAATTCGCTTGCACCTATTATCTCACTGTCGGGTACACTTGTGGGTGGAATAGATACTGACGACGAGAATATGCGCATAGGCCGCGAGGACGAACTCATGGCTT
>JAEIGA010011820.1_pt1 | contig 13238 bp, 19 predicted proteins | sample 9270691 | NCBI WGS metagenome assembly JAEIGA01 (sample SAMN17057246, study PRJNA624740) | gut metagenome | biome: biome; isolation source: fecal sample | host: Bos grunniens | place: China: Xizang | collected 2019 | reverse complement strand
ATTATGAAGCTAGATCAATGTGCAGATTTATCAACTGATTTATCTTTAGACCTAGTTAAGCCTGTTTTAGGAGTTTTATCTTATGAAGCTATGTTTACGTTAACTTGGGCTCTTCAAGACAAAGACGAAGCAAAAGTATTATCAGTTATTAATCATTTGTATAATAATGGTAAAGAGCTTAAAAACTTTATTGAAGTTTATTTAGAATTTATTTTAGATTTAACTAAATTTAATTTAATTCAAGATATTAATTGTACAAGTATTCCAAGTTATTTAGCTACAGAGAGCAATCCTGTGGTGCAACAAACATTAAATTTCCCAGAAATTAAAACTTGGCTAAATGATTTAACAGATTTATTATTAAAAATTAAATTAGAAACTAAATATGATTCATTCTATAAGTCAACTATAGAAGCATTCTTAATTAGATTTTGTAGATAACTAAAAGGAGGAGCCTATGAAGGAAATTATCGGACAATCAAAATTAGTTAATAAACTTTTAGGCTATTCTTTTAATACAATGCCTAAAACTATTTTATTAGTTGGAGAAGCGGGGGCTGGTAAAAGCTTTATTACAAAGAAATTTACTGAACATTTAGGAGTAGACTTAGTTGAAATTAATGCTCAAACTACTGCTGACCAATTAGTAGAATATTTACAAAGTCCAATGCAAGCTGTTTATAGCTTAAATTTATCAGAAGTAACTGAAAAACAACAAAATAAGTATTTAAAATTTATCGAAGAGCCCTCAAATAATCTAAGAGTTATTTTAAGAGCGGAATCAGAAGTGGGAATTTTACCAACTATTTTAAATCGTTGTGTTAAGTTTACTTTTGAAGATTATACAGTAGATCAATTAAAACAATTAAGTTGGGCAACTCAAGTTGATAATCCTATTATTTATGATATTTGTAAGACTCCTGGACAATTGCTTAATTTGGCCCAAATTGACAATCTGGGAGCTTTAAAAGACTTTAGTATAAATATACTAAGAACAATTAAAAGATGCGAATATGGGCCATTTATGGGCTTTAATTGCAAGTTTAATTACAAAGATAATTTTAAGAAATTTGATCCTGAAATCTTCTTAAATCTTTTAATTAAAACAGCTTATGAATTATATTTATCAGAAAATAATAATGAATTATTTATAATTTATTGTTATTTAATTGAAAGAAAACAACAATTAATAAATAAGACTTTATCAAAAGAAAGTTTTATGTTAAATCTTTTAGATGGAGTATGGAGGTTAGTACATTAATGGAATTAAGTAAATTTAAACAAAATGTCTTAGATGGAAATCTTCCAACTCAATTAGTTGTTTTAGTTTGTCCTGAAAACTTTTTTATTGCAGACCAGTATATTAACACTTTATGTGATAAATCAGGAAAAGAAAAGAAAATTATTAATAGTATTTTTGAGCAAGATTCAGCTTTATCTTTAGTATTTGATTATGCTGAAACTATCAATGTTTTAAAAACTGAAACTTTCAGTGAAGTGGCTGAAGACTATTCTGCTTTTGAAAATACTATTGTTGTTTGTAATAAAGTAGACAAAAAATTAGAGCCTTTATTAGCTGATTATATTATTAAAGTGCCTGCTTTAAAAGATTGGCAAGTGCTTGATTATATTAAACAAGTTTGTCCTGAGCTAGATGAATTAGAAGCGAAATGGCTATATAATGCTGCTGGTAAAGATATTTATAGAATTAATTCAGAATTAGACAAAATAGCTTTATTCCACCAAAAAGACCGTAAAAAAGCTTTAGCATGTTTACGTTTTGGAAAAGATAGTGATTTGTTTAGCTTATCAATTTTTGACTTGTGTGACGCAATTATTTATAATAGAAAAAATATTCTAATTGAGTATTTACGTCATAGATCAACAGTTAATTTTGAATTAATGTCTTTAGTTGGAGCATTACTCCCTAGAATTAAAAACTTACTACTAGTTAAACATGCTAGTAAAACTGCAGCTGAACTTGGAATAAGTGATGGTCAATATTATTATCTAGTTAAAGACCCATTTATCCCGCTTGAAAGACTTCAAAAATTACTAAATATAGTATCTAATATTGATTATCAACTAAAATCAGGCTTGTTAGATATTAAAAAAGAATATCAAATTGATTATTTGATTTCAAAAGCCTGTGAATAGGAGAAAAAATATTTATGGAACTTCAAGAACTTAATATGACGCCACCTATTAAATATGAGCGTTTTTCATTCTCAAAACTAGACTGTTATGAAGGGTGTCATTTTAAATTTAAACTCAAGTATAGAGATAAACATAATTATTGGAATCAAAGTATAGCTACTGCAATTGGAACTTTAATTCATGAAACAGAAGAGGAAATTGCAAATTGTATTAAAGATGCTAAAATAATTGATTATTCAAAGCTTAAAAATAATATTATAGTAAAAATGGCTGAATTCCAATATAAATTTCCTACTACTTTTGATGTACCTGATAAAGTAGGCAGAACTTATAAAGAAAAATTATATGAGTATGTAGACAAAGGAATTTATAGATTAGAGACTTTCTTGAAAGAAAATCCAACTTATGAAGTAGTTTCTTTAGAACAAAAATTTAATTTCGATTGGGAAGGAATTAATCTAAATGGTTCAATTGACCGTGTTTTAAGAGATACAGCTACTGGTGAATACATTTTACATGATATTAAAACTTATCCAAAACCAATGGAACACAAAGATTTAACTACACCTCTACAATTTGTTGTTTATATTATTGCAATGAATCATTTATTTGGCATAGAAACAGATAAAATTAAATGTGCATATGATTTACCTTTCTGTAATGTTAGACATGACGCCGGAACTGTAGGCTTCTTAACTAGAGGAATTAAAAAGCTTAAAAAATTATTAGAAGATATTAATATACAAGATTTTGAGCCTAAACCAAGCCCTTTATGTCATTGGTGTGAATTCTGTCCAACTAATGAATATCAACCAAAAGAGTGTAAAGGTAAAGTATTATGTCCATATCATTCTTTATATACTAAGAATAATCCTTCATTTAGCGTAGTTGAAAAATGGCAAGGTTTAGATAAACATCAAGTAGTACTGGAAAGCTATATTAATAAATGTAAAATACCATTATAGGAGGTATTAAAATGAATACAACTCAACTATATGATATAATTGTAATAGGAGCTTCTCAAGAGGGTATTATCTTTTGTGAAAATCTTATATCAAAAACTGAAAATGTAAAAGTAGCATTAGTAAGTAAAAATTTTAATCATTTAACAGCTAAAAATAATTTACTTGGAGTAGATTTAATTACTGCAGAAGTAGCATATTCAAATTATAATCATGGTTTAATTATTTTAAATCTAGCCGATGGAAATAATCTTTTTGGTAAAACAGTAGTAATTGCTACAGGGTCAAAACCTATCAAATCTTCTTTAAAAAATGCAGCAATTAAATATAATCTTTCAGACATAAAAGCCAACAAAAACGGTCAAGTTATTGTTTATGGTAAAGATAATTTAGCAGCTTCTTATGCTTTAAAATTAGCTAAAAAGTTTAAACATGTTTATATTTGTAGTAATAGTTTAGTTTTAGAGTGTGATACTAAATTAATTAATAAAATTGAAAATATAGCTAATATTTTGCATTTACCAAATTGTAATATTATTGCTTGTAAAAATGATAAAGAAGGAAAGCTAATAGAAGCTCAATTAGATACTTATAGCTCAATTAAGTGTGATACCATTGTAATGTCTCTTGGAAGACAGCCTGAAGTAAGTGGTATTTCAAAACGAATGATTGAGGTAGATTCTAGTGGTTTTATTAAAACAAAAGCTTTCAATGAAACTACAAAAGTACCTAATATTTTTGCTATTGGAAGCTGTGTTAATCATAGTACAGCTCACAGTACCACAGCAGCTTTAAATCACATTATTACTAGAAATAATTTTAAATTAAAGGAGGAAAACTAATGTTAACAGGAGAACAAATTTCATTAAACAGATTCAAATTTTTTGAGCTATTAAATAAACTAAATATTGATTTAGTTGAACTTTCAAAATATTTAGATCAAGTAGACTATTTTAATAAGCCTGCTTCAACTCAATATTTTAAGGCTTATGCTGGAGGACTTTGTCAATATGCATTAGACTTATATTATGAATTAGCTCAATTAGTCAATGCTTATTGTCCTGGAAAATATACAGAAGAAGACGTAATTAAAGTAGCTCTTTTTAAAGACATTTATAAAGCTGAACTTTATGAAGCTTATAATAAAAATGTTAAAAATGAAGCTACTGGTCAATGGGAAAGCGTAGTTGCTTACCGCTATAAAGAAGACCGCGCTGTTTACGGAGACTTGCCATTTAGCTCTTTTATGACAGCTAGAAAATTTGTTGATTTTACAGAAGAACAAATAGAGGCAATTATGCATTCAACAGCAAGTGGAGCTTATGGTGGAGACATCCATGAAATACTTAGAAAATATCAATTAGTTGCTTTAACAAGAATGGCAGATATTGCAGCTTATTATTTAGATTAATTAAAAAAGATGGCGTTAAAAAGCAATAATGCCATCTTTTTTATTGTATAATATATGTGTATAGGAGGTAATTCCGATGAAAATTTTATGTTTTACAGACAACCATTTTTGTGAAAGATCATCTATTGTTTCACGTTATGGAGATAAATATTCATTAAGATTAGAAAATCAACTTAAATCCTTAAATTGGGTAGAGAGACTAGCTGAAGAAAAGAACTGTAATTTAGTAATTTGTTTAGGAGACTTTTTTGATAAGCCTCATTTAACAGACCAAGAACTTACAGCTTTACAAGAGATCAAATGGGCGAATATTCAGCATTATTTTATAGTAGGAAATCACGAAAGTGAAGAAATTAGCCTTCAGTACAGTTCTACAAATGCTTTACAATCAACTAATAGGCTAATTATTGACTCTCCTTGTTCTCAAGTTTTTGGAGATTTTGAACTAGCTTTTTTACCTTATATTACAGAGAGTGCTAAAAGACCTCTAAACGAATACTTTGAGCCAATGACGGACAAACCTAGAATTCTATTATCTCACAATGATCTATTAGGAATTCAAATGGGACCAGTAGTTTCTAAAACTGGATTTTCTCCAGAAGAAATTGAAGCTAACTGCACTTGTTGTTTAAATGGTCATTTACATAATGGACAAACTGTTACATCAAGAGTATTAAATCTAGGAAATTTAACTGGAAAAGATTTTGGTGAAGACGCGTTTAGATATGAACATAAAGTAGTTCTTATTGATACTGATACTTTTAGTTTTGAATTTATTGAAAATCCTTACGCATTTAACTTCTACAAAATTGATATTCTATCTAAAAATGATTTAGATCTTCTAACTAAAGTTAAACATAATGCAGTCTTATCTATTCGTTGTGATGAAAGATATATTGCAGCGGCCAGAACAATTATTAAAGACAGTCCTTATATTTTAGAAGTAAGACTAATAATGGTAAAACAGTTCTCAGAAACAGGTGAAGATGCTTTAGTAGATATTTCTGATTTAGTAGTAGACCAATGTGTAAAATTTGCTGAATGTTGTAGAGAAAAATTAGAAGCTTCTCCAATTTTAGAAATGGAATTAGCTGAGATTTTAAAATAACATTTTAATAACTTTTATTGTATAATATATTATGGAAGGAGTATACTTATGGGTGTTTTAAAAGAAGAATTTAGACAATTACATAAAAGCTACAAGAAACAACTCCAACAGCTCCAAAAAGGAAGTTTTGATACTCCTACTATGTGGCTAGATTATTTTGTTTCTTATTTAAAATTTTTAAGAGATTCTTTAATTTTAGAAGAGCCTTTAGTTTTAGAAAATGATGAAGAAAATTTAAAAATTGCTTCTATTGCTACAGCAATTACAGCTTATGAAAAATATAAAATTAATTTTGATCTTTGTCAGTCTATAGCTAAAAACTCTGAAGAAAATAAAGCTTTAATTAATAAATATAATCAAGAAAAAGATTTTTATTGGAACAATTTTTGGAATCTAATCCGATTAAATATGGAGGATTGGTTGACTAATGCTTAAGTTTAAGAAAATTATTTTGCACAATTTTGGTAGCTACGGTCATGCAGAAGTAGATTTAAATAATAAGGGAATTTGTTTAGTTTCTGGACGAAATAATTATAAAAAAGATAATGCATTATCAAACGGTTCCGGAAAGAGCTTTTTGTGAAGTGGTATCTGTTTTGCTCTAACAGGTGAAACTATCTCAGGACTTAAAACAAATTTAAAGAATATTAATGTTGAAGATGATTCTACGAGTTATGCTACAGTAGAATTTGAAGATAATTCAGACAGCTACATTATAACTCGTCATATTGCACCAAAATCTGATTTAAAAATTAATAAGAATGGTGTTGATATTAGTGGTAAAGGTATTAGAGAATCTGAGAAAAAATTAGGTGAAGTTTTACCTGATTTAACAAAAGATCTAATTGCTTCTACTATTATTATTGGACAAGGTATGCCTAATAAGTTTTCTTCTTTCAGCCCAAGCGGACGAAAAGAACTATTAGAGAAATTAACTAAATCTGATTTTATGGTAGAAGATATCAAGCAAAGAGTATCTGAAAGAGCTAATTATTTAAATGCACAATTAAGAATCTGTGAAGATACTTTATTAGTAAATAATACTCAATTAGCTACTTTAAATAAAAATGCTGAAGCTGCTCAAAAAGAGTTAGATAAAGCAGTAAAACCTGACTTTATAACCCAGATCAATGAACTTACAACTCAAATTACTGCAGTTCAAAAAGACATTGAAGATAAAACTGAACAAATTAAAGTCTTTGAAAAAGCTGAACAGGAGTCTAATGAAGCTTTAGTTAAAGTTTTAGAAGAAAATACTGCTGAATTGTCTTTTGAAAAAGAAGCTTATGATTCAGCTTATAAAACTTGTTTTACTGAAAAGACAAGAATTGAATCTGAAATCAGAAGTTTAAATAAAACAATCTCTAGTTTAAAAGCAGTTAAAGATACTTGTCCCACTTGTGGTCAAAAGTTGCCCGGAGCAGTAAAACCTGATACTTCAGAACAAGAAAAAGAAGTAGCAGCTTTAACAGAAAGTTTGACAGCAGTAAGTGGCAAATTAAATGAGTATAATACTAAACACGCCGAGTATCAAGCTCAAATTAAAGCTAAATATGATGAGACTATTAAAGATTTAAAAACTAAAGTTGCAAAAGCTAAACATGAAAAAGAGGTAGCTCAAAGAGATTTATCCGATTTTACTCATTATCAAGATTTAAATAAAGAACAATTAACAAAACTTAATTATGATAAAGATAATTGGGATAAATATTATAATAAATTAAATAAAACTATTGAAGATTTAAATAAAGAAATTAATCAATTAAATAAAGTTATTCAAGTAGCTTTGGATAACAAAACAGATTTAACGGAACATATTTCAGTAGTTAGAAAAATGGACAATCTAATTAAACGTGACTTCCGAGGTTATTTATTAGAAAACATTATTAAATATGTAGATCAAAAAGCAAAAGACTACTGTAATATTGTTTTTGGAACTAGAGAACTTAATGTTTATTTAGACGGCAACGCGCTTGATATTTCTTACTGTAATAAAATGTTTGATAATTTATCAGGTGGAGAAAAGCAAAGAGTAGACTTAATTCTACAATTTGCGATTCGTGACATGCTAAATGCTTATTTAAATTCAGGATCTAATATTTTAGTATTAGATGAAATTACTGACTTTTTAGATAAACAAAGTTGCGCGGCAGTTATGAAATTAATTGAGCGTGAACTTACAACAATTGAATCAGTTTTTGTGGTTTCCCACCATGCAGCTGAATTAGAACTTCCAATTGATTCTGAAATTAAAATTGTAAAGAATGAATATGGAATTAGTGAAATAGTATAAGGAGTTAACTATATATGCAATGAAAAAAGGACGCTAACTTAAAATATACAGACCTATGTATATTTATTGACGAAAACATCCAAAAAATTGTAAATCCAGGGGAAAATCCAGACCTTGAAAATAAGATTTATAATTATCTTTGATTGCTTGTAAAAGCGCTTGCAATTAAAAAATGTATGTTTAAAAATTTCCAAGACTATGATCCGTATGCATTCTATTCTGCAAACAGACTATTTTTTGCACTTAGAAAAAATTTATGGAATCAAGGAAAGGTAATTAAGGGTAAAGAAATTAGACCAATTAAATCTTGTCTAAACTATACTAAAGCTTTATTATATCCAATGAAAATTGAGTATCAAAATGAAGCATATAGAGAAGTTATTTCAGAAGAATTTGTATCTAAAAAATTCGATTCTTACCTTTATAAAGAGCAATTAAGATCTGCAGCGAGAGTTAGTCAAGGTTCTACCACAAATTTTAAAATGTATTTACAAAGCTCATTCAAAAATTTAGGTAGTATTATTGATAAGGTATTACAAAATTCACCTTTCGCGCCAAATACAGAAGATTTTAAACGCTTAAAAATATCTTTGATGCTTAATGCACTTAATTCACTTAAAAATAAGAAACGATTAGACTCAGAACTCCCAACTATCATTTTATGAAAACTTCCAAAATCTATGGGTAGTTATGTTAGAATTTTATTAAAAGAGTTTTATACAGAACTAAAATTAGAAATTATGGAATGTCATAAAGCTACTCATATTGAAGATGCTATAATTGATAGTTTATTAAAAGATGTTGCATTAGAAGGTGAAGACAACTATGAGAACTAGTATTAAAGGCAGTTTAAATAATTTACATTTATCAGATATTTATTCTTTAATGTTATTTATTTTATATAAAGTTCAAGATATTCCAGAATACGCGGTAACTAGTGAATTATGTTATTTACTTGACGGGGCAAATTTAACTCGTTTATTAACTTATTTTGCAGGAAGAACTATTACAATTCCTACAGAAGAAGAATTTGCTAATATGTCAAATGCTCTATTAATGTATCAGTATATTAATATTGAAGGTAAATCTTTAACTGAAGCACAATCTAAGTTAGAAAATGTTACTCCAAAACAAAAAGAAAAAATCTTAGATCTTTATTTAAAGATACTACCTGTTATGTCCCAATATAATATTGACAGGGGGCAAATTAGACATGGCTAAGACTGATATAGATAGAGTTTATGTAGAACGCGAAGACCGAACTTTTGAAACTCGTCTTCAATTTATTGCTATGATTTTTAGTAAGAAATTTAATCGTGATCAAATTATGACAAGTTGTATAAATCACAAATTAGACAAATCTTATGAAGCTTATGTAAAAGAAATTCATAAAAGTTGTTGAGAATTAGACGGCAAAGACCCACTTGCTATTTTAAAGAGAATTGATGGATAAGGAGAGATAAAAATGGCTACACAACCAAACGTAATTAATGACTTAAGTACTCTTACTAGAGTACCTAATAAACTTTTAGTAGAGCTTTCTCACAAAATAAATCTTTGTATTGGCAGTATTATTCATGATGCTAAAGCTGCTGGTGAACAAACAGTAATTATTAATATTGGTATTGGAACTTTGAGTGTAGATTTAATTGATATGCAATGTAAATTTGTTCCAAGCAAAGAATTAAGAGCAACTATTAAAAACAGTTTAATTTCCAGTAAAGACCCTCTAGAACTAGTATTAGAGCAAACATTAGTTGAAAAGTTAATTAATATTTGTGAAGAGGTAATGTAATATGTTAGATGAAGTTAAAAAGGTAGAAACTGGCGCCAGTGAAGACTCAACTTCATCAAATTCTACGGCGCTTACAATAGTTAATGCAGACGACTTAAATCAAGAATCTCTAGCATTAATTAATCAAATTATTGCGGAAAAAGATATTGAAAAAACAAAAGATTTAACTCATTTATTCAATATTAATCAAAATAAGAAAACAATGATTCGTATTGATAAATTAAGTGGGTTACAAGATGATTTAGTTCAACAATTTGCAAGACGTATTTCAGAACGTCCTGATGAAATTTCTAATAAAGAACTAATGGACGGAATTAAGATTGTCCAAGATATTATTGAACGTGGCCAAAAACAAGTAGCAGGAGTTAATGAAACTCCATTGATCCAAATTAATCAACAAAATAATGAAGTTAATATTGGAGACTCAGCTACAGCTGGTTTAAGTAGAGAGTCTAGAGATAAAGTTAAAAATGCAGTTACAGCTTTATTAGGAAATTTAATGAAACCTACTTCTAATATAGTAGAGGAACCAAAAGTAATTGATGCGGAGGTAATTGAAGATGACGAATAGCATTAAATCAATTTTACAACGCCTAGGAATAGACGACACGGGTAGATATGAAAATCATTTTTATATTATTAGTTTAGAAAATAGTAATGAGTATGCTAAAATGTATACTAAACTAGATAAAAATGCAATTAACACAGAATATCCAGAGTTTACAGCTAACTCAAGTAATGCAACTGAAAAGATCGTTAATTATTTTGAATTAGAAGAAAGTGAAATTACTTATAATATTTTCTTATTTGCAGACTTTAAAAATGATAAATATTATGTTAAAATTGGAGAGAAAAACTAATGCTTTTTGATTATAGTGCAACTAGAACTTTCAATCAAACTCTACAAATTGACGATATTGGAAACTGTGCAATTCATGGTGAAGGAAGTTTTAGAGACGGTAAAATAACTCTTCCGGGTGATTATTATATGATAGTAAAAACTGTTATGGGTAAAACTACTTTTATTAAATGGGGACCACTGATGCCTGACTTAGAGTTATTACCAAATACCTTTAAGTTAGAAGTAAAAACTGCTGCTTATAAAGAAGCGACTATTGCAAAAGAAATTCAAAGCTTTATTAATGATGGATTTAAAAATATTCAAGAAGCAAATGAAATTCTACCCGAAGAAGCTATAGAATTTTTACCTCAAGAAATTAATTATAATGCAACATTAGACTAAGGAGACTTAATATGGCAATTAGAGATGTTAAAGAATACTATTTTAAAATGCTTGGACAATATATGGAAATGAAAGCTGATATGGCTGACTTTGAACAAGCATTAAAAGACGGTTTTATTACAGAAGAACAATTACAGGCAGCTATGGACGAAGTTAATAGAGTACAACAAAACTATGATAGATTAACTTATATTATGTATTTATTGTCTCTTCCTAATAGAAAATCAAAACAACCTCGTTATAATAAGATAAATAAAGATCTTGTTAAAGGTTTTGAAGTTAGAAATGCAACAGAGGAAGCTGTTGATTATGAAAATAAATGTGCTTTAAAAGCTTTTAGAGATGAATTAAAACAATTAAAAGAACAAAATAAAAATAAGTAGTTAACTTACTACTTATTTTTTTAGCCTTAAAATTTAATAAATTATTAAATCATTAAATTATTAAAAATTTATTGTATAATATAATGAATGAAAATTATAATATAGATAGGAGAGGATCTAAATGAGAAAAATTATTAAAGACATTCAAAAATTAGGAACACCTGTTGCCCCACTTCAATTCTTAACTGAACAAGGCATTGATAAGGAAGAAGGCACTAAAATTATTTCTAAGATTAAAGAAGTGATGGAGGCTGATAAAACTATTTTAGCACTAGCTGCTCCTCAAATCAATCTTAAATCACGTGTATTTTGTATTAGATTTAATGATCAAATTAAGACTTTTATTAATCCAATTGTGACTAAAAAAGCCAAATATGAAATCAAGCCAGAAACTTTTGTAAGTATGCCTGGAAAAGAAATTTTAACTACACGTCCAGAAGAGATTACAGTTGTTTATTATACTGATGAATTTAAGTATGAAGAAAATAAATTATTAGGTGCTGCTGCGCGTTTATTTGACCAACAATGTCAATTATTAGACGGTGTAACTCCAGCTGACTTAGGTTTAGTTTCTGATGTTGAGGAAGACGGAAGTTTAGCTGATTTAACTGAAGAAGAAATTGCACAAGTAGTTGAAATTTATAAACAATTTATTAAAGCTAAAACTGAAGCTTTAAATGCCCAAATTAAAGAAGACCCAGAAGTAGAAAAAGCTTATCGACAACTTAAGTTTACTGAAAAAGTAATCAATGGTGAAGCTTTAGTTATTGGTAACGATGAAGACGCAAAGAAACATAAACAAGCAAAAGAACTTGCAGCTAGATCTATTAAAAGTGCTAGAGATGCAGAAAAACAATATAATAAAGCTCAATTAGCTAGCTTCTTAAGAAAAAAGGGGAGATAATCATGCCAGCAAAATCAAGAGAAGAATATATTAGAGACTTCCAAACAAGACAAATTATTGGTATTTTAAGATATAAACCAAATGGAGATGTTGAAGCAATTGATTTCGCAAGTAGAAAAATTTTAGGCTTTTATAGGGCTGCTACAGATGATACAGTAGAATTTATGACTAGAAAAGTAGTAGCAAAAGGAAATTGTGTTGTTTCATTTATTTATAATAATAAATAAGGAGAGCTATTATGGAAACTAAAAAAATTATTAGTGTTGAAATTACAAGCTGTCTAAAGGAAGCTTTACGTATTGAAGCTTTTAATAAAGAAGTTACAGTATCAGCTCTTATTAGACAAATTTTAGAAGAGCAACTTAAAGATACTATTGACGCTTGCAGACAAAAAGAAGCAAGAAGGGGATAGATTATGGCTGTAAAAGATTTAAAAGATAAAAAACTCTTAGTTATAGTAGAATCACCAAATAAGGTTGCACATATTAGAGACTATTTAAAAAAGGCAGGTTATAATGTAACTGTAGCTGCTTCTGTTGGTCATATTATGCAACTAGCTAATGGTGGAAGTTATTGTAACTCAGGAGTAAATCCAGAAAAGGATTTCGAATTAAATTTAAAAGTTTCTGAAGATAAACATCAAGTAGTTACAAAATTAAAAGAACAAGTTAAAGCTGCTGATTATGTTTATCTTTTTACCGACCCTGATAGAGAAGGATCTGTTATTTCATGGAGTTTAATTAAATTTTTAAAAATTCCAAAGACTAAATATAGACGTATTACAACGCATGAAATCACCCCTAAAGCAGTTGTTCATGCCTTAGAAAATCCAATTCCACTAGAAGAAGATTTAATTGAAGCAGGCTTAACAAGAATGACTTTAGATAAGATGATTGGTTTTAGATTAAGTCCTATTGCAAAAACTTATGTAGGAGCTAAATCAGTCGGTCGTGTTCAATCTGTTGGTTTAAAAATAGTCGTT
>JAEIGA010011819.1_pt1 | contig 13239 bp, 7 predicted proteins | sample 9270691 | NCBI WGS metagenome assembly JAEIGA01 (sample SAMN17057246, study PRJNA624740) | gut metagenome | biome: biome; isolation source: fecal sample | host: Bos grunniens | place: China: Xizang | collected 2019 | reverse complement strand
GTCGATAGTTGGATCAGCGAAGTCTTGAATTCTCGCGAATGTTTCACCGTGCCGATCATGACGCATCCTGGCATTGAAATGATCGGTGAAACCGTAAGGGAAGTTGTCTGCAATGGAGAGAAGCATGCACAGGCCATATATGAATTGAGCAGGAAGTATCCATCCAAGGCCTCAACGGTCATAATGGACCTGACAGTAGAGGCGGAGGCTTTCGGTAGTGTCATCGAGTTTCCGGAAAACGATATGCCGAATGTGCTTGGCACATTGGTGGATGCGTCATCAGTGGAAACATTGGAGGTGCCGTCCCTGTCTTGCGGAAGAATCCAGGAATATCTGCTTGCGAATAAAAGAGCTGTCGAACTGATTAAGGACAGACCGGTTTTCGCAGGAGTCATAGGCCCGTTCTCGTTGGCCGGCAGATTGTATGGCATGTCTGAGATAATGGTGGACTGTTACCTTGATCCGGATGCAGTCACCATGCTTTTAGAGAAGTGCACAAAGTTCATAGAGGCATATTGTCTGGAACTCAAGAAGACGGGATGTATGGGTGTAATAATGGCAGAACCGGCAGCCGGTCTGCTTTCAAATGAGGATTGCATGCAGTTCTCTTCTGTATACATCAAGGAGATTGTAGAAAAGGTTCAGGACGATTCGTTCATGGTCGTACTTCATAATTGTGGCAACACAGGACAGTGCACGGAAGCAATGCTTGCGACAGGTGCCAAGGCTTATCATTTTGGAAACGCGGTGTCCATGACTGAAGTTCTGGAGCAGTGTCCTAAGGATACTTTGGTAATGGGAAATATAGACCCTGTGGGTGTGATGCGTATGATGACGCCAGAGGGTGTGGCAAAGGAAGTGGCAGCACTTCTGGATCGGACATCACAGTATCAGAATTTTGTGCTTTCAACCGGATGTGATGTCCCACCTAATGTTCCCGAGGCAAATATTCGCGCATATTATGACGCGTTGGCTGCATATAATTCAAGGTAGATCAGCTATGTCAGTCGACTTTCGAGAAATAAGACTTTCTCCGCAAGAACTTTGTATCACGTTGGATGATCTGCTGGAATTCCTTCATGAGGAAGATCGTTCGTCGGATAATCCTGTCGTTGCTGATGCTTCGTATGTTTTGGAAGAATTGGCGGATATGGCCGATATTTGTGGCGGGTATGCAGTGTTTGAGGATGTTGAATGTGATTCTCATACAGGTGGTATATGCATAGCAGGGGAGTATATGAGTACTTCAGGCAAGATCTGCCATCTGATGAGCGGAGCGGAAACGATGGCCGTTCTGGTGTGCACTGCCGGTCATGGATTCACTGAATATACTAGGAAGTATAACAGTTGTGGAGAATATCTCAAGGGCTATGCGGCTGATGCTTTGGGAAGTATAGTTGCGGAGCGGGCAATGGATGTGATACATGACGAGTTGGCAAAGGATGTCGCCGACAAGGGACTTAAGGTGACGAACAGGTATAGCCCCGGCTATTGCAACTGGCCGGTGGATGATCAGAAGAAACTGTTTTCTCTCTTGCCTTCAGGGGTATGCGGCATTACTCTTTCTTCCAGTTGCCTGATGAGTCCGATAAAATCCATCAGTGGAATAGTTGGGATCGGACCGGATGTTCAAAGAAAGGAATATTCGTGCGAAATATGCACCAACACGACGTGTGTCTTCCGAAAAGTCAGAAATAAAAGTAATTAACACTAAAACGATAAAAATATGGATAATATGACTCCAAAAGAACGTATCATGGCGACAATCAATCGCCAGAGCGTTGATCGTGCTCCGGTTGATTTGTGGTGTGCCCCGGAGGTTTTGGATTCACTGCGCAAATATACATCTTTGGATGATGAACTCGAGGTGTATAACAAATTAGGTCTTGATAAGATAGTCTGGATATTCCCAGGATATGGCGGGCGCTATTTTGATCCGAATGACAGTGGTGAGATTACGATGTGGGGTGTTCCCACCAGAATGGTCAAAGCTGGCCTGGCCACCTATCAGGAGTACATAAATCCTCCGATTGCATCGTATATGGATCCATCTGAGCTGGAGACATATCATTCATGGCCTGATCCTGACAAATTTGATTATGCCGGGGCGAAAGCTTTGGCAAAGCGCGCGAGGTCATGGGATTTTGCCACTATTGGTCCATGGATTTCGCATTTTGAGATTTATTGCCAGATGCGTGGCCTTGAGAATGCCTTGATGGATACGCTGGCCTTTCCGGATTTTCTGGATGCAACCCTTGATCGTATTGATGCCATCCAGACAGTCATGCTCGAAAAGATGCTGAAAGAGTTGAATGATGACCTGGATATTGTGTTTATAAGTGATGATATGGGAATGCAGGACAGCATGCTGATCTCGTTGGATTCATGGGAGACACATTTCAAGCACAGGTTGAAGAACTGGTGTGATCTCATACATAGTTACGGCAAGAAGGTACTCTACCACACAGATGGAGCAGTCCTTCCTTTGATACCGGGTTTGATAGAATGTGGAGTGGATATCTTGAATCCGATTCAGCATGTGTGCCCGGGAATGGACAGATCGGAACTCAAGGCAAGATTCGGAAAAGATCTGATATTCCATGGTGGAGTTGAAAATCAGCACATTCTTCCTATGGGAACAGCCGAGGACGTTGCTCGTGAGACTCAGGCATGTCTTGAAACATTGGGTAAGGATGGAGGATATATATGCTGCTCATGCCACAATGCACAGGCTGGTACACCAGTAGAGAATATTCTCGCCATGATTGATACCGTAAAGGGATATCGTGGATAAATATGATTATTAATACTATCTTTGCGATTTGCCAAGTACTTGACTTATGAAGAAATCACTATTTTTAATGCTGATAAGCTTGTTCTTCTTGTCTGCATGTGAGCAGAAAGAGAAGGCTGTCGCAGATTCTTTTAATGTTTCCGGTATATTCTTGCCTGAGGTTGTTGAGTGTGACGCTGGAGCAATGCTTGAGTTCCGAGTTATCGGTTCCAATGGTCCGCAGGTTGGAGATAAGGTGGAATTGGCTGCACAGCAGTCCCATGTAATGGAGATCGATGAAATCGGTGAAGGTAAATTCAAGTTCACGCTTCTGCCTCAGGTATATAGCGGAGATTTTGCCTTTTATATCATTAGGGGGGGGCAGCATAAAAGAGTTGGAACTCTCAAATTACTTGTCTCAACAGGCATTGAAATAGACCCTGAAGACGCCACCATCTATGGTCAGGTGGCATGTGAAGGCGAAGGTATCGAAGGTGTTGTCGTTTCGGACGGAATCGAGGTAACGACAACAGACGCTGACGGTATCTATCGTCTTAATTCGTCTAAAAAGCATGGTTATGTATTTGTTTCAACTCCTTCGGGCTATGAGCCTCTGACCGATGGAGTTCTTCCTCGTATACATAAGCAGCTGACCAGCAGTGCCGATGTTGCTGAAAGAAAGGACTTTACGCTCCTGTCTTCTCCAGGTCAGGAGAATCACACGATGCTTATCTTCGGTGACATCCATCTGGCGAACCGTAACAATGACCGCAGGCAGTTCTCGGACTTTATTCTTGATGTAAATGACTTTGTGTCGTCAGCAGGTAAGAAGACCTATGCTCTGACGCTTGGAGATATGGTCTGGGATCTGTATTGGATGACCAACAGCTATTGTTATGAAGAGTATCTCCGTGATGTTGAGCGCATCAAAGGACTGACCATGTGGCAGACGATCGGCAACCATGACCACAGCATGTACTTTGCAGGCGATTTTGATTCTGTCGCTGAGTACAAGAAGAAGATGGCTCCGACCTATTACTCATTCAATGTGGGTGGAGTGCATTATGTCGTTCTTGATGATGTCGAGTGCACCAATCGCGTGGCAACGCAGGATGGACTTGGTAATCCTTGTTTTGAAAGAGACTATGAAGGAGCGATCGTCGATGATGTCTTCAACTGGCTGGAGAAGGATCTTGAGCAGGTGAATGCAGACACGCCGATTGTCGTCACCATGCATATCCAGATGCATACAGAGGACGGTAGGCTGAGAATAACTTCTGATTCAGCATCGCGTCTGACAGATATCTTCAGGCAGTACAATACAGTCCATCTGTTCACAGCCCATACTCATATCATATACAATATCGATAAGCTCTCATCCGATCATTTCTACGAGCACAATGCGGGAGCTGTATGTGGAACATGGTGGTGGAGTGAAGTGGAGACTCCTGGAGTTCATATCGGACAGGACGGTTCACCGGGAGGATATACTGTTCTCAATGCGGAAGGCACGAATATTTCCTGGCAGTATAAAGGCACAGGATATCCTATTGATTTCCAGTTCCGAAGCTATGACAGAAACAATATCCTCATAACTCCGGATAAATCAATTCCTGCAGCAGGCAAGAATTATAAGGAAGAGCTTGCGCAGATGCTTGATGGAAGTTGTTGGGCTACCGAAAACAAGGACAACGAAGTCTATATCAATGTATGGAACTACGATTCCGCGTGGAATGTGGAAGTGATGGAGAACGGCACTCCTCTTGAGTGTGTCATGGTTAAGGATTATGATCCACTCCATCTGATTTCATATACGGCAAAGAATCTTAACAGAAATGCTTCACCAAGTTTTGCAACCGTGAAGACCTCTCATCTGTTCAAGGTCAAGGCCTCAAGCCCGACTTCCACTCTCGAAATCAAGGTGACAGACCGTTTCGGCAACGTCTATACAGAGTCAATGTCACGTCCAAAATCTTTTGATACAGACACCTACAAAAAATAGAGATACCTATGAAATCCTTTTTTGGAAAAACTCTGCTTGCGTGCCTTTTCATTATCTTCGGATTATGGGAGGCGTCTGCGCAAAATACAATTCAGGGTTTTGTATATGATACAGACCGCTCTGTCCCTTTGCCGGGAGCAGCGGTCAGCGTTGCGAATTCTCAGAAGTTTACTACTACTGATGTTGATGGAAAGTTTACCATCAGTGCCAAGGAGGGTGATGTCCTTCTGATTCAGTTTATGGGGTTTAAAGATAAGAATGTGACGGTCGGCAAATCTTCGACTTATGAAGTCATCCTCACACCGGACAGCGAAATGCTTGCAGAGACGGTTGTCACGGCACTTGGTATGACCCGAGAGAAACGTTCGCTGGGATATGCCGTTGTGGAACTTTCCGGGGAGGAACTTAATCAGTCGCAGTCAAGCAACTGGCTTGGAGGTCTTGAGGGTAAGGTTCCCGGTGTACAGTTCAATAAGGCTTCAGGACCTATGTCTTCGATGAGGGTGATAGTTCGAGGTGACCCTTCTCTTTCCGGAACAGGCTCTGCGCTTTTTGTCGTTGACGGAGTTCCGATCGAATCAGGAATGATTTCCAATTCGTCAGGAACAGGCTACACCAATCAGGATAGCCCGATTGACTTTGGAGACAATGGATCTGACCTCAATCCAGACGACATCGAGTCTGTTACTGTGCTCAAAGGAGCTGCAGCTACAGCTCTTTATGGTTCGCGTGCCGGAAACGGAGCAGTCATCATCACCACCAAGTCCGGATCAAAGACAAAAGGTGTCGGTGTCACATTCTCCAGCCGTTTCACATATGACATGCCGGGGTATTGGCCTGATTTTCAGACAACCTATGGCCCTGGTACAGACCTTGGTCTTGATGAATATGTTCTTTGGAACTTCAATCCGGAGGGACTGGGACGCCACTACAGCCGATATGCTTTCGGTGAGGCATATGATGCCTCCAAGCTTCGCTATCAGTGGAACAGTATTAACTGGGAGACCGGTGAGATGGTCCGCACTCCTTTTGTTTATGCCGATGACTGGTATAGCGGTCTGTTCAGAAACGGTATGACTTTCGAGAACTCCCTGTCTGTGGATGGAGGTACGGAAAAAGGAACAAGAGTCCGTGTGTCTGCGAGCATGACGAACAATGAATGGATTCTGCCTAACACGGGATATGACAGAAAGTCCATCTCCATGTCATTCAAGACTCCTGTGACCAAGTTCATGGACTTCAATGCAAAGGTCAACTATTATATGACCGATTCTGACAATCTCCCGTCGGCTGCCTATTCCAACAATGGTGTGCTTTATCAGCTCGTGTGGAACCGTACCAATGTGCCGATGTCTGCCTATGCGGATGAATATTTCTCCGGCCGGTGGAACCGCACAAGCTACAACAATCCGTCAAGGTATCTCCTTGCTCAGGAGGAATACTATAACCCGTACCGCGTCCTTTATGAAATGACCAACACTCAGGATAAGGACCGCGTATTCGGTAATGCCGGGTTCCATATAAATTTGTGGAAGGAGAAGATTACTCTCGACCTCAAGTCAGGAATGGATATCGTGAATGAGTTCCGAACTCAGAGAAAACCGTTCTACACATATAACTATCCGCAGGGATGGTACAGGGAGCAGAATAACTATGTTGCACAGTTCAATAGCGATTTCATGCTCAAGTACACCGATTCATACTTTGCTGACAGGTTGACTCTGACAGCTGCAATCGGAGGTAACAACATGATCTACCAGCGCAGAAGCTTCAAGTTTACTATCGACAAACTTGATGTCGAAGGAGTCTATAATCCTACAAACTATCCGGCAGAGACCATTCCGGTTGAGGACTATTATCGTGCTAAGAAGATCGTGAACAGCTTATATGGCCTCCTTTCTCTCGGATGGAAGGATATGCTTTATCTTGATGTCACTGCCAGAAACGATTGGACTTCGACTCTGTCTCCCGGCAACTGGTCGTTCTTCTATCCGTCCGTCAGTGCATCTGCAATCCTGGACAAACTTTTCGGATTCGATAAATATCCGATGTATATCAATATGCTCAAGCTTAGAGCATCATGGGCAAATGTAGGAAGGGACACCAGTCCGTATGCAATTTCATACAACTACAACTCGACTGATTTCCCTGGAGGGTATCGCCTTGGTGCGACACTTCCGGACTATCTGCTTCGTCCTGAGAATGTCGCCACTTGGGAAGTCGGTCTGGAGGCGAAATTCTTCCAGAACCGTCTGAGTTTCGATGTCGCTGCATTCATGTCAGATGTGACGGACCAGATATATGCTCGTCCGGTGGATTATATCACAGGTGCAAAGTACTATACTTCCAATATCGGTCTCATCCGAAGCAAGGGTCTTGAGCTGGCTGTGACAGCAATTCCGGTCAAGACCAGAGATTTTACATGGACTATGAGTGTGAATGCCTCTAAATCAATGGCTTACCTTTTGAATATGTATGATGGATGGGATAATTCTCAGCCGCATCAGACTGATATGGGAACGACGATCGGATCTCGTCTGTACATCTATAACTATGTCGGAGAGCAGATGGGACAGTTATGGGGCAAGGGATTGGCCAAGGCTCCGGAGGGATCATACATCATTGATGAAGCCGGCAATCAGATAGACTGCAGCGGACAGACTATTCTCGACGCAGAGACCGGACTGCCTTCAATGTCTGACGAACTGAGATATCTTGGAAATGTCAATCCTGACTGGATCGGAGGCCTGTCGATGTCATTCAGATACAAAGGCTTTACGCTCAATACGACTTTCTCTGCGCAGCTCGGTGGAAAGACTTATTCCGTTACAGCTGCCATTCTCGGATATCAGGGTAAGCTGAAGAACTCCCTTGAGGGGCGTCCTGATGGACTTGTTGCTCCGGGAGTCAACCTTGTCGGATATGATAAGGATGGCAATGGAATATATAAGCAGAATACAACCCTGACCAGCAATATCCAGACATATTATTCGAATTTTGCAGCCAATCGCTACAATTTCGAAGAATATATATATGACAACTCATTCCTTAAGATGAAGGAAGTTCAGCTGAACTACGATTTTCCTAAGGCTTGGATGGAGGCGACAAAAGTCCTTCAGGGTGTGTCTCTGTCTGTGTTTGCGACAAACCTTTTCTGTCTGTCCAACTATCCGTTCTTCGATCCTGAAGTCACAGGCGTGAATGATTCCAATGCAAAGCGTGGAATCGAGTCAGGATCGTTCCCTATGTGCCGTTCATACGGAGTTAACCTAAAACTGAAATTCTAAGGTCATGAAAAAGTATCTTATCTCTTTAATCATATTGACCTCTCTGATTTCCTGCACTAAAGACTTTACGGAAATCAACACCAATCCGAATAAGATCGAGTTTGGGAAAATAGCGGCAACATCTCTGTATGAGCCTCTAGTATATGGTATAGGAATAAATGTCCAGTATCAGGCATGGTTCTATGCCAATGAACTGGTGCAGGTTACTGCTTTTACCGGTGGTGCGACAACCCAGATCCACCAATATCAGATTCCTGATGGTCAGTGGCAGTCGCTATGGGACAATTTTGCACGTTTTGGTTTTGATGCGCACCATTTGATCGCTCAGGCTGTAAATCAGGAAGATAAATATATGGAGGCTCTCGGACTGATCTGGAAGGTGTATGAGTTGTCAAACCTCTCTGCCCTGTTCGGCGATGTCCCATATTCAGAAGCTTATATGCAGAATGAAAACACAGCTCCTGTGTTTGATTCTCAAGAGAGACTGGCTGAGCAGTTTGTTGCTGATCTGGATAGTGCCGCTGTCATCTTGAAAAGAAGACCGACCATCCTCAAGCCCGGTCTGGACAGGATGTATGCAGATAACTATATGAAATGGATAAAGTTCGCAAATTCTCTGAAGTTGCGTATCCTTTGCCGTATGTCCGGGATAAACGATTCCTACTGGGCGCAGATCCAGGAAATCGTTAACGATCCGGGCACCTATCCTGTCTTTTCTGATAACTCTGATAACGCTCACATACCTTTTATGGATGTCGACCCGTATCGCTCATATTGGAAGCAGAATAATGTGACATCTGCAAGTTTTTGTAATCATCGTTTCTGCCAGAACATGATCGACATGATGGCTCAGTTCAACACTGCCGGCAATGTCGTCTTCGAGGACCCGCGACTCCCTCTTTATGCAACTCAGAAGGGAGGAAAATGGAAAGGCTCCAGAGGAGGAGTACAGTCTTCCGAATTCAAGCATTATGACTCGGGTGCGGCTGTGCCTAATTTCAATATCCTGACTGATTCGGGTGTGCCGGCTTTCCTGATGGACTATTCTGAAGTGCTCTTCATCCTTGCAGAAGGAGTCGAGAAGGAGAAACTTACAGTTGCAGGACAGACTGCAAAGTCTTTGTATGAAGCAGCAGTCAAGGCAAGCATAGCAAAGTGGGCTTCATATGGTCAGCTTCTTTCCAAGCCGATAATCGTCAGATCTGTGGATATCGAGACTTTGCTTGGGGGGCCTTTGGCATCTTACGACCTTGCTGCGGCTCAGGATGAGTCAAGCATATATTCAAGTGCTGAGGAACTCATTGCATGTCAGAAGTTCATCTCCCTGTATTTTGTAGGACTTGAAGTCTATAATGAGTGGAGAAGGACCGAGTATCCTACATTCGAAGTTGCTGACGGAACTTCCTCAAACGGCTATGAAGTGCCTACAAGACTGGGCTATCCGAACTACACTGTGGCGTCCAACAGTGCCAATGTACAGGCAGCTCTTGCAAGAATGGGAGGGGATGGAGCACAGAACAATATGCACCTTACCCTTGACTGGTCATATGCAAGACTTTACGGAACCCACCGTAATCCTCATCCTTTACAGCAAAAATGATAGTTGATTATGAAACGTTTGATATATTCATTCCTTTTTTTGTTTGTCATTGCGGGTTGTGTCCGTGAGGAAAGTGAGTTCCAGATTGTGGGGGAGCCATATTTCTCCATCAATGTTCTGGAGGAAGGGTCTGTGCCTTTGAAAGAAATGGATCCGATGTCTGCACAATATACCCTTGAAATGAGTGCCAATGGTTACTCTGCTGCCGAAAATGCAGCCAGTCATGTCTCCAAGGCTCTCCGTTTCCATATATCTTCAAATCTCCGTTGGAAGATTGTTCCTACGGACGAGGAGAATGTTCCGGATTGGATCATACCATATCCGGAGAGCGGAGAGAAAGACGGAATCTTCTTCTTCAAGGCAGACCGGAACATTGATCCGGCCAATTCTCGCGAGACCTACTATAACATCCTTGTGGATAAAGGTTTGGGAGTTTATGAGCCTATTGAAGGAATTCTTCATGTCATGCAGGCTGAAAGTCCTGATTTCCTGGAGATGAGTGCGGCCAAGTTCAGCGTTGCTGCAGCTGGTCAGAATATCAGCCTCCGCATCAAGGCCAATGTCCCTTGGACCTATTCTCTAACTCCGTCTGAGGATTATGCCACTGAAAACATGGATTGGATTCTGGATAAGTCAGACCATTCTGCTGAACACTACAATGACACACTGGTCTTTGCCGTTGCTGCAAATGACAAGGGTATGAGAGGAGCGTCATTGAACATCACTTATGAACTGGAAGGAGTGGAGAAGACAGATGTCGTGTCCATAACCCAATATCCTGAGAACGAAGTCTATCTGGACGGCTTCCCTGTCAAGTGGCTCGTCCGGGTTGATGGGAATACCTTCGCTGATACTTTCCCGTCGGAAGGTACGGGAGCTGCGGTTTCGGGCAATGGCCTGATCAGATTCAATAACGAATGTGGCAAGGCTGCTGACACCAAGGGAAATGTCAAACTTGACATAAGTGACAAGTCTCCGCGTGCGACAGGTGTGTGGCCGGGAGATTATTGTGAGTTCATAGCTTCTGCTCCAGTTTCAGCCGGTACCATTGCAAAGATCGCTTTTGCAACGCGCTCTTCAGCAGGAGGACCTAAGTATTGGAGACTTGAATATCGTGATGGCGAAACATGGAAAATTGCCGGCAAGTCCTATGTGGAGGATGGAGTGACCTTCACTCATGCCATGAATCCTGACGGAAGTACCAATGTCCTCGTGGAAACAGCCGTGACATATGAGAATGCAACAGATCAGGTGGAGTTCAGATTCATTTGTGCATCGACCCACCGTGCTAATGAAGCAGCTCCTCCAGCATCTCCGGGTACTGCCACATGGCGTCTTTCTACGGATACAGCTGACGCGAATGACCCGTATCAGCCGACCATTTCGATAGTTGCCGCCGGAGGAGAACCGCCGGTGCAGGCAAATATGTCTGTCAATGCGAAGTATCTGTATTTCGAGAGCCGTCCAGCCGACGGCAAGGTCTTCCGTGTGACATCCGATCAGGACTTCGTCATTCGCCCTGAACAGCCTTGGATTCATGTGGACAAGGAGACGGAGAGTGCCGAAGAGAACATTACTGTCACCGTTACCTGTGACAAGTATGCCGGAACGCAAGGAAGGGAAGGCTTCATCACGATACTTGCCGGCATAACACGCCAGCAGATCGCAATCCTTCAGGGAGCGGCAGATATGAACATCTCCGACAATATCATATATTTTGAGGATGATTTCGACTGGTTCAAGCCGTTTGTAGAAGACTATAAGAATGCCAATGATAATGGGGATACTCTTGACCCTGTGGAAAGCAATATTGCTTCACATGCACAGCCGAATATATGGAGTAAGTATTCAAGTACTATAGGCAAGGCATTCAAAGCACTTGGATATGAGGATCTCAATACTTCAGCTAAGACTCTGTATATGCAGGCATGTTATCTGAAGATGGGAAAAGGTAATGCGCAGACAGGTGTAACTCTTCCGAAAGTCGATTTTGAAGGTGATACTCCTGTGGATGTGGTTCTGAGTTTCGACTGGTGTGCCCATATGAGCGGCTCAGGAAACATAGATGTGGTGCCTCTTGTGGTTTCTCTTACCGGTCCTGGAACCTGCGCAGACACGGATGCTTCTGTGAGCAATGAGTTCAAGACCGCACAGGCCAAGGGTAAGCTGGAATGGCAGAAAGCCTCTCTGATTCTCAAGGGTGTGACAAAGGAGACCCGCATTGCCCTCAAGCCAAACTATCCTACATTCAATGAGTCAGGTAACCATCGTTGGCATCTGGATAATATACTCATCATCAAGAACAACTAAACAATTAATGACATAAGACAATGAAAACAAAAGACTACATTACTCCGCAGTGTGAATCTGTGCTGCTGTGCACAGATACGAGCCTGCTGCTGATCACATCGGCAGGTCTGGCTGGTGAGGCTGGACTGATCAAGGACCTTGATGACGATTTCATTTATAACATCTAATTTATCTGCCGTATGAGAAAGAATCTTAAAATTTCAGCTCTTGCGCTCATGAGCGCGATTGCCTTCACCTCTTGCGTCAGAGAAGAATTTGATCAGAATGGCGGAATGGCTGATGGAAAGGCCGTAAAGGTGACCGTCAATACAGGTGAAACAGACGTTAAGTCCTATATGGAATATGAAGATGGCAAATATGTTCCGAAATGGCACAAGGGTGATGTGCTTGGTGGATATTTTGTCGGAGGTGCTTCGCCTGTCCAGGCACAATTGATCAATGATAATGAGAATGATCGCAAGGCATCATTCGAAGGAAATGTGGAACTGACTGCTGGCAAATACACTCTTTATGCTGTATGCCCGGCTCGTGCGGTCAAGTCTTTGCCGACGGGCACTTCATTGGTGGCAGGTCTGGAGTTTCCATATATCCAGTTCCCAACTGCAACCTCCTTCGATCCTAAGGCTGACGTTCTTGTGAGCGTTCCGCATGAAGTTGAAGTAGTGGCAGAGCAGACAAAAGTTACTATTGATAATATGCGTTTCCGCCGCGTAGGAAGCATCGTCAAAGTGGTCCTCTCTGACCTGACAGGAAATCTTACAGGTGACAAGATCATGTCCGTACGTCTGGAGTCTGATATGCCTGGAGTTGCTCTGTCAGGAGTGTTCAATTATGATTTCTCGGCAGAAGATGCTGCTTCAACTATGATGGCTGAGTCGAAGAACCATGTTACAGCAGACCTCACAAGACTTGAGACTCCTCTTGCACTCAATGGTCAGAATGCAGTTTATATGATGGTTCCGCCGTGCACGCTTGATGAGAAAACTTATTTTACCATCACAGTTAAAACTGATAATTATGTAGTGACAAAGACACTACAGTTTAATGGAGCTTACCAGTTCCCAAGCAGCCAGATCGTGACTCTCAATATATCCTTAGATGATAGGTGTAAGTTCGAAAAAGTGTATTTTGAGGATAGCTTTGACTGGTTGTATAGTTTTATTGATATTGTTGGGCCAGCTAACTTGACTGATCCGGTTGGTGATAATACGTCAAGTCATCAGCAGCCAAATATTTGGTCAAGTTATTCGGATACCATAGGAGAGGT
>JAEIGA010011818.1_pt1 | contig 13239 bp, 13 predicted proteins | sample 9270691 | NCBI WGS metagenome assembly JAEIGA01 (sample SAMN17057246, study PRJNA624740) | gut metagenome | biome: biome; isolation source: fecal sample | host: Bos grunniens | place: China: Xizang | collected 2019 | reverse complement strand
GTTGCTATCTGCGCACGCAGAGTTGAAAAGCTTGAAAAAGTTAAAGCAGAAATTGAGGAACTCGGTGTTAAGTGCTTCGCTTATAAGTGCGACGTTCAGGACAACAACCAGATTAAGGAGATGGTTGCGGCTGTCGAGGCTTACTTTGGCAAGATCGATATTCTTGTAAACAACGCAGGCGTTGCAGGTGCTTCTCCCGCAGAATCCACCCCCGATGATGAGTGGAACTACGTAGTAGGTGTGAACCTCAGCTCCGTATACTTCGTAGCTCGTGAGGTTGGTAACGTAATGCTCAAGAACGGTTACGGTAAGATCATCAATATCGGTTCTCTTCATTCCGAGGTTGTTATGCCTAACACTTGCTGGCCCGTTGGCGCATATGCCGCATCCAAGGGCGGTGTTAAGATGCTCACAAAAGCTCTTGCTGTTGAGTGGGCAAAGAAAGGCATCACTGTTAACACCATCGGACCTGCTTACTTCAGCTCTGAGATGACCGGCGCTATTCTCGATACCGGTGCATTCGACGGCGTAGCTGCAACATACTGCCCTATGGCAAGAGCCGGCAAGCCCGGCGAGCTTGACGGTGCTCTTATTTACTTTGCATCTGATGCATCCTCCTATACCACCGGACAGTATCTCGCTGTTGACGGCGGATGGACCGCAGTGTAATTAATTTCCTATAAGCATAAAAGCAGCCGAGGCATTTCACCTCGGCTGCTTCGCTTTTTGTTTTAAGTTTTTTCTATAACGTTTTCGCTGCTCTTGTAAATACAATTTTTATCGATAACGCCTCTTACTGAGGAAACAGGATAAACCATTGAATTCTTCCCTATGACCGTCCCGGGATTCAATACCGTGCCGCACCCCACCTCGACAAAATCACCAAGAAATGCTCCGCATTTTTTTAGTCTAGTTTGAACGTATGCCTCTCCGGTTTTGATAGCCACCAGGCTCTTATCACTTTTGACATTTGAAGTTATAGCGCCCGCTCCCATGTGCGCTTGATATCCCAAAACAGAATCTCCTACATAGTTATAATGCGGCACTTGAACTTTATCAAAAAGGATGCAATTTTTAAGCTCGGTGGAGTTGCCTACAACGGCATCTTTACCTACGATAACATTCCCGCGTATAAAAGCACAGTTTCGTATTTCGGCGCCCTCGTCAATAATGCAAGGTCCGGTTAAAGACGCGCTCGTTGCCACCTTAGCGTTCTTCGCGACCCAAATATTTTTATCCAAAATGTCAAACTTATTTTCAGGCAGAGTCTCTCCGATCTCAATTATAGCTTCGTTAATTTGTGGCAACAATTCCCAAGGATATTCAAATCTCAAAAGAAATGAATAAGCTATAGACGCCTTACTCTCATAGAGATCTCTGATTTTGGGTATTTTATTCTTCATTCTTCTGCAGTCCCTCAGCTCTGAACGCGCTCACAACCATCTCACAGAATTTTCGGCAAATAGATTCTTCCTCCGCCTCTACCATAACCCTAATTACCGGCTCTGTTCCGCTTGCACGCACAAGAATACGCCCGCAACGCCCCAATTGTTCTTCTATATGTTTAATTACACCAAGCACGCGTTCATTACGATTAACAGACTCCTTATCAGCAACGCGCACGTTTACCGTGATCTGAGGAAGCATCTTTACAGATGCCGACAAAGCAGCTAGCGACTTTTTCGAGTCGATAATCGCTTCCATCAATTTTATAGCAGTGATAATACCGTCACCTGTGGTAGCGTATTTTCCGATTATAATGTGTCCTGATTGCTCTCCTCCAAGAGTATACCCGTTTCTCTGCATACTCTCATATACGAACCTATCGCCGACAGCCGTTTTCTCGTAAGCGATTCCCGCCGTCTCAAGAGCGCGATAAAGACCAAGATTAGACATCACCGTTGTCACAACGGTATTATTTTCCAATTCCCCACTTTGCTTCATAGCATCAGCGAGAATATAAAGAATATGATCGCCGTTAACAACTTCACCGCACTCATCTACCGCAATGCATCTATCAGCATCACCGTCAAAAGCAAATCCAACATCAAGATGATTTTCTCTAACGTGTTTCACCAATGCCTCAATATGCGTGGAGCCTGAATCGACATTGATGTTCAATCCATCCGGAGCTGCATTTATAACAGAGGTTTTTGCTCCAAGCGCATCAAATACGCTTTTTGCTATCATCCACGCGCCCCCATTCGCTGCATCGATACCAACTTTGTAATTTTTGAAGGAATGTCGTGACAATGAAATAAGGAATCCTATGTATCGGTTTCTCCCCGCATAATAATCAATTATTTCTCCGACGTTAGCACCTGTCGCAAATGGAATCTCTCCTTTTTTACCATCGATATACGCCTCAATATCATCTATCACGGTATCATCTATCTTCTCGCCGCGATAATTGACTATCTTTATACCATTATCACAAAACGGATTATGGCTAGCGGAGATCATAACGCCGAAGTCAAAGGCATCACTAGACGTAACAAAGGATACTCCGGGAGTTGTAGTCACGTGCAGCATATACGCATCAGCTCCCGATGCCGCCAATCCTGCAGCCATAGCATACTCGAGCATATAACTTGAGCGACGCGTGTCCTTTCCTATTACCACGCGAGTACGCCCTGCCTGATCTTTTTTTGAAAAAGCGCCGAGGAATCTTCCCACCTTATATGCATGTTCTGCGGTAAGGGTCCCCCCGGCCTCGCCTCTGAACCCATCAGTACCAAAATATTTCCCCATTTTCCCTCCAGGTAATTAATTTTAGCTCACCTTGTCAAACTGCAACCAAAAGTAAAAATATTTTCATTGAATGCCCTTGCAAAAGTCTTAATTTTATGATATCATAATGTATATTATGTTTTAGGATGGAAAAAGATGAAGCCTGTTTATAAACTGCTGCTCGAAGCTTGTGGGCTTTCGGTGCTTATCACAAGTATATCTTTCATTATCGAAATGATAGCCACCCCGTGGATAACTCCCGCTATTCCTTTCGGGCGATATTTTCTCATTCTGCTTTTTAGTTTTAGCATCGTTGGCGCCAACCTTCTGCTCGGTATAAAAAAGCTGCACAAGCTGGTATCTCTGCTACTTCATTACTTGATAATCTTCGCGACCTTTATGCTCGCTTTCATTGGTTTTGTAGAGATGACGCCCACGAAATTCTTTATTTATACTGCGATGTTCACGCTTTTCTATGCCACAGTTTTTGCGATCGTTTTCGGCGTGAAAAAACTCTCCTCGAAAGCAGATGCATATCTTGACACAAAAACTCGTGCGCCTAAAAAGCAGGACGAATATAAACCACGATACAAATAAATATGAGCATTGTAAAATTTGAGGTTAATAATATCCTCACTCTAAAGAAAAAACATCCTTGCGGCAGTTTTAATTTTAAGGTTGCAAGGTGCGGTAGTGACGTTCGTATCGTGTGCGTAGGTTGTGGCAGAGATCTGACTATGCCACGCATTGCTCTTGAAAAAGCGATACGTGCTGTCAACGAACAAAAGGTCTGACAACGGAGGCAATTATGTATTATTATCTTAACGGTGAGCTTGCTATTTGCGATGGCGGAACCTGTGTCGTCGATTGTGGCGGCGTCGGTTACAAGCTCACGACAAGCCTTATAACTTCGCAGAATTTAAGCAATAAACTTGGGCAGAGAGTGAAATTGTTTACGCACCTTGCCGTAAGAGAAGACGGTGTCGAGCTTTTTGGATTCGAATCAAGCGAGGAACGTTCCTGTTTCAATCTTCTGATTAGCGTTAGCGGTGTCGGCCCCAAAGCGGCAATTAGCATACTATCTATGATGTCGCCAGATCGTTTTTCCCTTGCTGTTTGCACAGAGGATACAAAGTTCATTTCCAAAACGCCCGGTATCGGCCCCAAAACCGCTGCCAGAATCGTCTTGGAACTCAAAGACAAAATATCCAAAGACATGATGACCGCCTCTCCAGCAACGACAGGTATCTCTACCACAAAGAGTATTCCTATGTCTAAAAACCTCTCCGAAGCATCCGAGGCTCTTATGGTTCTTGGCTATGATAAAAACACCATCCTCTCAGCAATCAAGGATATAGATCCATCAACAGATGTAGGTCTTATAATAAAAACTGCACTAAAAAAACTCGCACGATAATCCTGAAAGGAAAAATCGCTTATGATGGAAGAAGTTAACGAGTTCGATTTTGAAAACCGAATCGTTTCTAACGAATATGACGCGGGACAAGACTATGAGGTTGAAAACTCTCTGCGTCCTAAAATACTCGCAGACTATATAGGCCAAGAGAAAGCAAAGTCTAATCTGCAAATCTACATAGAAAGTGCCAAACTCCGAGGCGAAGCGCTTGATCACGTATTGCTCTTTGGCCCTCCCGGTCTGGGAAAAACCACACTTTCGGGTGTCATTGCAAACGAAATGGGAGTTAATATCAGAACGACGTCCGGCCCAGCCATTGAAAAGCAAGGCGATCTCGCGGCAATTCTCACCAATCTCAACGAAGGAGACGTACTCTTCATAGATGAGATACATCGACTCTCGAGAGCGGTGGAAGAGATACTCTATCCCGCAATGGAAGACTACGCTCTTGATATTATTATAGGCAAAGGCCCCAGTGCACGTTCCATTCGTCTGCCTATACCGAAGTTTACGCTTATTGGCGCTACCACGAGAGCCGGTCAGCTCACCACACCGCTTCGTGACCGATTTGGTGTACTTTTAAAGCTAGAGCTTTACACTCCTGACGAACTTGCAACCATAGTGAAGCGTTCCGCGGGCATTCTGGAAATCGCTATAACCGATGACGGTGCACATGCTATTGCTTCTCGCTCTAGAGGAACTCCTCGTATTGCAAATCGCCTATTAAAGAGAATTCGCGATTTTGCTATTATCAAAGGCGATGGCACTATAACATCGGATATTGCTAAGTACGCGCTTGACGCGTTAGAAATCGATGAGCTAGGCCTTGATAATACCGACAGGCGTATGCTTGAAGCCATAATTAAGTATTATAACGGGGGCCCCGTTGGTCTTGAAACGCTCGCGGCGACCATTGGCGAAGAATCTATAACAATCGAGGATGTATACGAGCCATATCTTCTTCAAATTGGGTTCCTCTCTCGCACACCTCGCGGCAGATGTGCAACAAAACTTGCATATGAACATTTAGGCATACCGTTTATCCCCGGTACAACAGTCAACTAAACACAAAAGGCGTTCTCTAAATAGAGGACGCCTTTTTAAAAGAAAAACGCGGTGTTATTCACCGCGTTTTTCTTTTATCTGAGAGCATCTATAGCCAATTTCCTATCCTTCGCTTTGAACACTGCGCTACCGGCAACAAGTATATTTGCCCCGGCCGCGATGGCCTCATGAGCATTCTTATCATTAATGCCTCCGTCAACCTGAATGTCGAGATTTAAACCGCGTTTTATTATCTCTGCCCTCAATTTCCTTACCTTTTCGAGAGTTTCGGGTATTAACTCCTGCCCACCATAACCAGGTTCAACTGTCATAACCAGAACCATGTCGCAAAGGTCGAGATAGGGGTAGATCTCCTCTATAGGAGTTCCTGGTTTAACGGAAACAGCTGCTCGTACGCCCTTATCACGTATCATTTTAAGCGTCGCCGCAGTATCCTTTGTAGCCTCGTAGTGGAAGGTAATAATGTCTGCACCGGCATCAGCGAATCTGGCAACATACTTCTCCGGATCAACAATCATAAGATGAACGTCAAACACCATAGTACTGACATTTCTGAGCGCCGCTACAACAGGGAGTCCAAAGGAAATATTAGTTACAAAAACACCATCCATTACGTCGAGATGAACCATATCTGCGCCTGCGCGCTCGATATCAGCCAACTCCCCACCTAGTTTAGTAAAATCCGCTGCTAGCATCGAAGGAGAAATCTTAATCATACCAATACCTCGTTATAAAGTGTTTTCCGGAACATAGTAGTTCTTTATATCATAGAATAATATAGAGCAAAAACAGACTCTTTGGCTGCCGCCGACATTAAAACGCAGGAAGTATGAGTAAAAACGGCAGTATCAAGAGTCTTTACAATAGAGGGCTTCGCGGCTTTTTTTGTTGCGAAGCCCTGCGATTTACATAGCAATAAGCACAACGGCGTGCGCCGCCACCCCCTCACCATTTCCGGTGAAGCCTAAATGCTCTTCGGTGGTCGCTTTTATGTTTATAGCTGTATGGTCGACCTCCAAAATATTAGCAATATTTGTGATCATTTCGTTTATATACGGTGCTACCTTAGGATGTTCAATCACTACTGTTGCGTCCATGTTTATCAAAACCGCGTCTTTTTCTGCCATAATATTTCTGACTTTTTCAAGCAAAAGAAGACTTGATGCATCCAGAAACTCATCAGAGGTATCTGGAAAATGTCGTCCTATGTCTCCGAGTCCCATAGCGCCAAGAATAGCATCCATCATTGCATGCACAATAACATCAGCATCGGAGTGACCGTCAAGCCCGAAATCATATGGTATATGAACGCCGCCGAGGATTAGTTTACGTCCTGCGATAAGTCGGTGCACATCATAACCGTGCCCCACTCTAAAATTACACATTTCCGCGCTCCTTTAAAATTAGTTCCGCAAGCAGAATATCTCGCGGCTCTGTTATTTTGATATTATCTCTCCCAATGTCTACTGTACATATTCGGCCTCTGGCATTCTCATAAAGCATATTATCATCAGTGTACTCTTTGTTGATGAGATCTGCCGACGCAAAGGCGTCCATAATACCCCGATAATCAAAGACTTGCGGAGTCTGAACCAGACACAGCTCATTTCGATTAACGGTGTTCAGTATATTTCCCAGATCGTCTACGCGCTTCACGGTATCGGTCACCCGCACAGCTGCCGTTGCAGCACCGCATAGGAGAGCCTTCTCCAAGACAGTGGATATTCCCTCGGGTGTAATCAGACATCTTGCAGCATCATGAATAGCTACCATAGTGCATGCTGCGGGAATAGCAAGCAATCCACGGTAAGAAGACTCTGCTCTGGTTTTACCACCGATAACGATATCATAAATCTTATTGAATTCCAAAAGTTCGGACTTCATAAAGCCTAACTCATCCGCCCTAGCAACGACTATTATCTTGTCAACAGCCTCACATTTTTCAAACGCTCGGACCGTATGCCATATTACAGAATGACCGCAAATAGTCATCCTTTGTTTCGTCATCGACGAGTTCATACGCGAGCCGTTTCCTCCCGCAAGAATAATTGCAAAAACCATTTTTTTCTTCCTTATATATTAATATATAAAATGGTAGTTATTTTCGATAATAAACGAAATGGACCGTTATAGTTCTAATTCTTCCATTTTCAAGAAGATTTGGCCCGGTAATAACAACGCCGTCACCACTCATCAGAGTAGCCGCCTCGAGATCTTTAATCTCGCATACAAAAAGTCTATCACCCGAGGAATCAACTATAAAATTATCACCGTGAACCGAAAGATAGCCGCCTCTACCGATAACGTCCTCGTTGTTGTCTCTGCGCTCGGTGACGTATTTAATAGCCTGCCCGTGTAGCGATTTTGCTCTTTCGAGCCTGAATGCGTAACTGTCGGTGCTTTTGTTTTTTCCAAAAATTTTACTGAATAACGACATATAAGCTGACTCCGCTCTTTTTTTACACATATATTCTACCACAAAACCCTAGAAAATGGAAGAGTTTTTCGTTTTTTTATTCCCAAGATATTTTTTTAAATTTTTTTGAATTTTTTTCAAAAAACTATTGCATTTTTACAAAAAATGTATTATAATATAGGTACAAGTGGGTAAAAGTGGAGCAAAAGTGCATTAAAGTGAGGAATTTTGCTTCTTAAAACGCATTTTACCCACCAAAAATTACGAGAGGAGATGCGGCTATGTCCTTCGTTGGATCTTACAATCATTCACTTGATACCAAGAAGCGAGTATTTATTCCCTCCAGATTCCGCGAAGATCTTGGCAACGAATTTTACATTACCCGCAAGTTCGGTCAGTACCTCTCCATTTATACTGCAGATGATTGGGCAGCATACGTCGAGAAAATCGAGCGTCTCCCCGAATCCGTTGCAGAAGAAATCCAAGACTACATTCTCGGTGCAGCGCAGAAATGCGTTCCCGATTCTAACGGCAGAATAATTCTCGACGACAGACTTATCCGCCATGCAAAAATCGAGAAGAACATTGTTTTCGTTGGCGCAGGACGACAGATTAGAATTTGGTCTGAAGAGGCATGGACCGAGCGCGAAAGCAAGCGTGACTTCGAGAAGATGCGCGAGATTATGAGTCAGTACGGACTCTAATAGGTGGCCGATTATGGACGAGGTCAATTTCTCCCACAAGTCGGTACTGCTCTACGAGTGTATCGAAGCTTTGAATATAAGAGACGGGTACACCTACGTTGACTGTACCGCTGGAGGCGGTGGGCACTCTCTTGAAATAGCAAAGCGAATGGGCAAAAACTCACGACTCATCTGTTTTGATCAAGACTCGGATGCAATAAAAGCCGCAAAAGAAAGACTAGCAGATTTTTCTTCCAGAGTCACCTTTATTAACGAAAACTTCTCTTCCCTCGGTTCAGTACTCGAGGAACTTAAAGTGGACAACCTTGGAGGCGTACTCGCCGATCTTGGATGCAGTTCTTATCAATTCGATACCCCCGAACGTGGATTCAGCTATATGAATGATGCACCGTTGGATATGCGAATGAACAAGGATGCGCCTCTCACAGCTTACAACGTTGTTAACGAATATTCCGAGTTTGATCTGCGCAAGATAATCAATGATTACGGCGAAGAGCGATTTGCAGGCAGAATAGCTACAAGCATCTGCAGAGCTCGCGCCGAAAGCAAAATAGAAACTACTTTACAACTCAGCGAAATCATAAAATCAGCAATTCCGGCGGCAGCTCGTGCCAACGGCCCCCATCCCGCAAAGCGAACCTTCCAAGCGATTAGGATCGAAGTCAACGCCGAGCTCGACGTAATTTCCCCGATGATCGCCTCTGCAACAGAAAAAATGGTTTCGGGAGGCAGAATCGCAGTAATCTCATTCCACTCTCTCGAGGACAGGATAATCAAGCATGCATTCAAGGAGCTTTCTTCCGGATGCACTTGCCCGAGAGATTTCCCCGTTTGTGTATGTGGAAAGCAACCTAAAATCAAGGAAATTTCAAAAAAGCCAATACTTCCTTCAGAGGACGAGCTTCTGGAAAATCCGCGCTCCAGAAGTGCCAAATTAAGAATCGCGGAGAAACTATAAAATCAAGGAGACACAAAATGGCTACATCGAACAACGCCTACGAACAGCTCTATACAAATTTAAAGAACAGATTCACCGTTGTTGACGGCAATGAAGAGTGCACTCTTGGCGAATATATGCTTAACAGAAACTGCAAGGAGGATAGCCATGCTCTTCCCATGGTAACCGCTAAGGTTCACCAGCCCTCCGCGGTAGTTAATTTCGTTAATTATATAAACGATAAGCTTATGGTAAAAGAAGCTCCGCAAAAGGATAAGGTTATGCGTGCATTCCCCCTTCGTACAGTAGCTGCCGCATTTCTCTCCGCACTTCTCGTATGCACCTTTGTCATTTCCTATGGCGCAACAAATTTGAATAACATTGGTAAAGAAAACGCGCCCGCATACATGGCACTCCCTGAAGATCTTGAAACCTACGAAATGCCTCAGGAGATCGAGATCATTTAATTAGTTTCCTCACATTTTTCATAAATCCCCAAAAAGCGCAATAAGATATAGCGATAGCATTTTGCCGTCGCTATATTTTTTATTTTGGGATATGTTATGAAAAAAGGAAAAAATTACGAAATAAAAACAAAAAAGCATACTGCGAAGCGCATGACAGCGGTTCTTCTTCTCTTCTCTATAGCTTGCGGTTTCCTTGTGTGTAGACTATTCGCACTTACGATTCTAAACCATAATTACTATAGCGATAAATGTTATGATCAAATTACAACCTCCTCAAAATTGCTGGCAAAACGCGGTAAAATCTACGATTCATCCATGAATCTTTTGGCTTGTGAGCGCACAGTATGGAGAGTATTTGCTTGCCCACGCGATATTATGGCGTTCTCAAAAGAGAACGGCAAAGATTACGCCGCAATAATAGCCGAAGGGCTCGGGAACATTCTATCAATAAACAAGGAATCTCTCGCCAATAAACTTCGGAATTCTACGGTTCTTGACGTAACGGTTAAAAAATCTGCCAGTAGCGAAGAATACGCAGCTGTGATTGATTTTATACAAGCAAATGGATTCGATGGATTAGTACAAACCGAGTCGCAAGCGTCACGATATTATCCTGAGGGAACACTTGCCGCGCACGTGCTTGGTTTCACCGGTAGTGATAACCAGGGGCTTTACGGGCTCGAATACTACTATAATAAAGAACTTTCAGGCAAAGACGGATACTACCTATATATGAAAGATGCAAATGGCAGACCTATAAGTGGCGGATATAGTGATTATATTCCCGCCACAGAGGGTTTTTCGCTTGTGACCACTATTGATTCATATGTGCAACGAGCCTTAGAGAGCCAGCTCGAGTGCATTCGCATTAATCATCAAGTCAATAACAGAGTTGCCGGAATTGTGATGGATACCGAAACGGGTGCAATTCTCGCAATGGCAACCTCTTCCCCATTCAATCCGAACACCCCGTATGAATTAGATGCAGTATCGGAATCAAAGTTGGCCGCCTCCGCATATATCAAAGGGAGCGCCGAATACAAGAAATTAAAGAGCGAGCTTATGCAGATAATGTGGTCTAACAAAGCTGTTAGTGAAACGTATGAGCCCGGTTCCACGTTCAAGATAGTAACAGTATCTGCGGCGCTCGATCTTGGCATTGCAAAACCAACTGATACCTTTTCCTGTTGTGGCTATCATACAGTTGGGGGGTGGCGAATTAAGTGTCACAAGGTAACCGGGCATGGAAGTGGCTTCTCTCTAGCATATGGATTGCAAATGTCATGCAATCCAACAATGATGAGTTTAGCAGAAAAAATCGGGGCAGAAAGCTTTTTTGAATATGTCAAGCGCTTCGGATACCTCGAAAAAACAGGCATAGATCTGCCGAGCGAAGCATCTACGATATTTCACAACCAAACCGCAATCGGATCAACCGAGCTTGCAACAGCTTCTTTTGGACAACGCTTTAAGGTTAGCATAATTTCACAGATAACAGCAATAGCGGCGGTAGCAAACGGTGGCAAGCTCATCACCCCATACATTGTAGAGAAAATTATTGATAATAACGGTAATATTATAAGAGAGCACGAAACGCAAGTGCGACGACGTGTCATATCAGAGGAGGTTGCGCGCACGGTTTCTGACATTCTTGAAAAAGGCGTAAGTGGCGACGGCGGCGCGAAAAACGCCGCCGTCGATGGATACAAAATATCCGCAAAAACCGGAACGTCACAGAAATTTGATGTGCTCGACGCTAACGGAAATTCTTATCTTCGCATCGGCTCTACCGTGGCGTACGCTCCTTCAGATCAAGCAGGGATTGCCGTAATAATCGTCGTAGATGAACCAATGACCAGTGTAAAATACGGAAGCGTAGTTGCAGCCCCTTACGTTGGCCAACTTTATGAAAGCATCCTCCCCTATCTCGAATATAAATCGAGCGCCGAAAAGAATTATGTAGAAATAGAATCTTACATAGGATTACCAATTGATGTGGCAAAGAAAAAGCTGCATGACTTAGGCTTGAAATTTGAAATCATAGGAAACGGTGACACGGTATGCGATCAAACGCCAGACGTTGGAAACATTCTGAATCCGTCGATCTCCGGTATAGTTCTATATACCACGCCAATCTCTAATGAATCCGTGTTGCTCCCCGATCTTTGTGGAATGTCGGCATATGAGGCCAACATTCTGCTTTCGAGGCTCGGTTTAACACCGATTTTCACAGACAATTATACCCTTGACGGCAACTCTATTATTATTTATCAATCTCAAAGCGCCGGCTCAGCAATTAAAAAAGGTAGTATCGTTAAACTCAAAACGGCATATTCCGATTTTGAGGATTAGGAGGATAAATGAAACTTTCAAAGTTGGTATACGAAGGCGAGGCGATAAAAATCGTAGGCGACCGTCATGTTGAGGTAAAAGAAATAACTACTAATGTTTCGTTCTGTGCAGAGGGGGCGCTGTTAGTCGCTATAAAAAACGACGTATTATTGCATCTCTCGGAGTTACAATTCAAATTTTCGGCAATAATATGTAATGAAGAGATTTTTGAAACACTCTGCAAACATATTTCATGCACACTCGTATGTGTAAAATCGCCAAGACGCGCCTGGGCTCTCGCAGAATCTCGCATAAGACAAATAGATTATACTAATATGCGCTTCATAGCAGTAACCGGTACAAACGGAAAGACCACTACGGCTACAATAATCAAGCATATCCTCGAAAGCAACGGTAGTAGTGTTGGATTCATAGGAACAGGCGTTATTTCCATAGGGAAGGAGGTAATCTCCGGAGAGTATTATTCTATGACCACCCCGGATCCGCCACAACTCTATGACGCCATAAAGCAAATGTCGGAAAGGCGGATCAAATATGTAGTTATGGAGGTCTCCAGTCATGCAATACACTACGAGAAAGTCAGCGCCATCAAATTCGAATTATCGGTATTCACAAACCTATCAAGCGAACACCTTGACTTTCACCACACTGTAGACGAATATGCGGAAACGAAGCTGAAGCTAATCAACCAGTCTGAAAGAGTTATTTTAAACATTGATGACCCTGTATTTCGCAAAGCTTACCATAGCACCAATAAAGACAAAGGCAGTTCAGGGATCTTATGGGATGCGGATTTCCGTGCTACAGATCTGCGCGATCTGGAATTTGACGGGGTCGAATTTATATTTAGAGGGCAAAATTTCAGCTTTGCCGCAAAATCACATCTTATAGGGAAATTCAATACTTACAATGCACTTTCTGCATTATCAGCCACAATATCTTTGGGCGTCGCACCTTGTGTCGCAAAAAGAGCGTTAGCAAGTTTTCGAGGCGCATCGGGACGAACTGAAACTGTATATAACAAAGATTTTCGTGTGATTATTGACTACGCACATACGGATACTGCATTCGATGCATTACTATCATCTGTGAAGGCATACAGTAACGGTCAACTTTCAGTACTGTTTGGCTGCGGTGGCGATCGTTACACG
>JAEIGA010011817.1_pt1 | contig 13239 bp, 9 predicted proteins | sample 9270691 | NCBI WGS metagenome assembly JAEIGA01 (sample SAMN17057246, study PRJNA624740) | gut metagenome | biome: biome; isolation source: fecal sample | host: Bos grunniens | place: China: Xizang | collected 2019 | reverse complement strand
TGGCCATCACCTGACCGTATGCTCCGGCACTTCTTATGGCCATGAGGTCGCCGCGCACGCTCAACGGCAGAAGTCTGCCGGCACCCCAGACATCGCTCGACTCGCAGACAGGGCCCACGATGTCGTATGCCTGGAAGGTAGGGAAGAACTGGCGCTGCGAGGCAGAAAGGTTCTCTATCTTATGGTATGCGCCGTAAAGGGCAGGACGGATCAGGTCGTTCATACCTGCATCCATGATGAGGAAATTCTTGGTCTCTCCGCTCTTTACGAATACGACTCTCGAAATAAGCGTAGCGCACTGGGCTACAAGCGAACGTCCTGGCTCGACATGTACAGCCTGGTCAGGCCTGCGTACGATATTGGAAGATATCGCCTCGAACCATGTGCCGAAATCGGCTATCGGATTGCCGTCAGGGTCATCGTAATCGACTCCGAGTCCGCCTCCCAGATTGATGTTGTCTATCTTCAGTCCTTTGCTTTCAAAGTAAGCCACAATCTCATTCACTCTTCTGCACTCAAGTCCGAATACCTCCTCGACGCGGCTGATCTGCGAGCCGACGTGGAAATGCAGACCTATGAAATTGATATGGCTGCTCTTGCCTATGATCTCTATCAGCTTGTCGAATTCATGCTGGGAGATGCCGAACTTATTCTCGTACAGACCTGTTGTCACGTACTTGTGGGTATGTGCGTCGATGTCCGGATTGATTCTGACCGAGACATTGGCCTTCACTCCGTAGATATGGGCCATCTCGTTGATCACGAAGATCTCCTGCAGCGATTCGCAGTTGAAGGCCTCGATGCCGAGCATCATGGCTTCGTATATCTCCTTGTCGCTCTTGCCGACTCCCGCATAGACGATCTTCTCTGCCGGGAAGCCGCACGAATGTGCGTGAAGAACCTCGTTGCCGCTTACACAATCGGCTCCGAAACCCTTCGAACTTATATATTCGAGCAGTCTCCTCTCTACATTGGCCTTGATCGCATAATGCACTTTTATGTCGTGCCTGTGCGCAAGCTCTGCGACATGGTCGACCGTCCTTCTGAACAGGTCCATATCGTAGTAATAGAAAGGGGTGGCAATTTTGTCAAGCTGCTCTATTGTGTTGAATTCCAACATGTTGTATCGTTTATTGTTATCACTTTGCGCTCGTGGGGAACAAAAGGCGCAAAAACGATTGCAAAAATAGCGAAAAAATCCGTAATTTCGTGGCTTGTTGTCTATAAATGCGCATATTACAGATGATTTCCGTCAATGTAAATATCGATACCTTGGTGCAGCTGGTCGTGGGAGTCGGATCTGCGGTTCTGGCTGTACTACTGATGCTTATCAAGATACCGCAGTCAGATTACAGCAGCAAGCTCAGCAATTCCAAGCTCGCCATAGTCGTCAGTTTCCTTATCTGCAGCTTCATGATGTTCTATACGATAGGGCAGTACGGCGACGATCATATCTGGGACTGGGAGATGTTTACTATGCTGACCATCTACATTGTCGTACATTTCTCGACGTCAATCATTTCATATTCAATGATCTCCCTGCTTAAGACGGAAAGAAGCAGCAGACAGAGCCTCTTCGCGCCGGGACTTTTCACCTCAGCAGTCTTCGCCTTCATGCTTCTCGAATCATACCGAAGCGGGAATATGAAATACTTCGCAGTAGTGTGTGTATGCGCGCTGGCTGCCTTCCTTATACAGTCTGTGTCATACATAGTATATTTCGACAAAGCCTACAAGCAGTCTCTCAAGGACCTCGAAAACTATTATGACGAGGATGAAAGCCATAAGATCAAATGGGTAAGGTTCTGCTACATGTTCTCCATGCTCACCAATCTCTTCGTGCTGGTGTATCTATGCCTCTACGGTCTTCTTTCATACAAGATGGAGGTAGCAGCCATCTATACCTTATGGTATTTGCTCTACATGCTGTACCTGTCCTCAAATTTTCTCTCTTTCCTCAGCACACACAAGCTCGTTCTTGATGCCGTTGCACATAAGGCTCTGTCGGGCCAGGAACTTATGAAGAGGATAACTGAAAACAGAAGCAGAAAGGGCAGGAAGGGCGTCGCAAAGATAGAAGACGGACTGTATCCATACGTCAGCGAGGCGGAATTCAGAAAGCTGGAATCCGCGCTTGAGCGTTGGGTGGATGAAAAGAAGTACAGAGAGTACGACAAGAGCCGCGAAGAAATCGTCGATGAACTCAGGACGACCAAGGAGGTCTTCCACCTTTATTTTGCGACCGTAAAGGGAGTGGATTTCAAGACATGGCGAACTGGCCTCCGTATAGAAGAAGCCAAGCGTCTCCTGCTTGAGAACAGGGATGTGTCAACGAACATCATAGGCGAGGTCGCAGGATTCAGCGACCGCTCGAATTTCCACAGGCAGTTTGTCAAGATTGTGGGATGTTCCCCAAAGCAATGGAGGGAGTCAGGTGGAAATCACAATCATTGACGTAGAATATATTGCTTCCTGCATCGTATGAACTGCCTTCCCAGTTTACCAGCACCTCTTTAGTCTCTCCCTTGTACCCTTCAGCTTCGGCACTGATGGTGCATGTCGCAGTTGATGTGAATACGGTAGCTACAATCGTATAGATTCCTTTCGCGTCAGTAAGAACGCTCTGCTCCTCGACTGGAATTCCGGCCTGGCCACCTACTGCGAAAGCGCTGAAATGCACTTTCACACCCTCGAGAACCTTCCTGCCGCCGGCCTCGGAAATGCATCCTGAAATCACGACCGTTCCTTCCTCTATTGAATCGGCATCCATTACAGAGCACGAACAGAAGGCCGCCATACCCAGCAGCCATACGATTGTCATATTTAGAAATCTGTGAATCATGCGCTGCAAATATAGCTATTTTAGATAATTCTCCAAAAGCTATGCAGCATACATCCCTTACCCCAGAGCCTCCTCCGGCGGAATGCCCAGCAGTTTCATCTTCCTGAGAATGGCTGGCAGCTCGTTTTCGAGGAAGTCCTTTCTCTGGGCTTCCAGTACTGTGGCTCTTGCATCGGGGCATATGAAGTAGCCTATGCCTCTCTTGTTGTAGATTATGCCGTCGGCGGTGAGCTTCTCGTATGTGCGCATTATGGTGTTGGGGTTCACTCCTATTTCAGCGCCGTACTCCCTGACGGACGGGATGCGTCCGTCGGGGTCGAGCTTTCCGCTGAGTATCTGTTCGCAGATTGCGTCGTAGATCTGCAGATATATGGCCTTGTTGTTGTCGAATTCCATGTCCTAATGCTTCAATGTCTTGATTCTGAAATAGATGGCTGTCATCAGTGCGAGGTATACGATGCCGTCGCTGATTGTGTCTATCAGGACAAGGTTGCTGAAGAGTCCGCTGTTGAGCATTGAGCGTACAGCTTCTTCTTCGCTTGCGGCACCTCCGACAAGGCCAGGGATGTAGCTTGTCATCAGCGGGGTGGTGATGATGCTTACGGCTGTGCTGAAGACAGCGATTGCAAGTATCGTCTTGACTGTCTTGCCTTCCTTGAAGCAGATGGCTCCGAGCAGGAACGGCAGGGACGCTCCCAGAAGTTCGTCGAAGTAAAGCCATGGGGAGCTTATCTTCTGCATGAGTTCTGCGGCTAGAGCGGCGTCGTTGACGTCAATATGTTCTGTTCCCATATTGAGGGTAAGATTGTTGCCGAAGTCAGCTACTCCTTTGAAGAATCTGCCTGCGGCTTCGGTCAGGCTGTGTCCGCATGTGCTGTCGATGGAGCAGAGCAGGAAGTCCATACCGGCATAAAGGGCCAGGCCTGAGAAAGGGATGATGATGCAGCAGATGAGGATCATGCTGATGAATTTCTCCAGTCTCGATGCAGGAAGGGTGAGCCAGAAGGAGCCGTACTGCTTCTCCGTAATTCTGCCGTAGCATTTGACAGGCATAGTCACGATGAGGCAGAACATCATTATGCAGAATGTCACGAGTCTGAGCATCACTCCAGGACCGTTCCAGCCTTCTCCGAATATCACTGAAACCGAAGGTACGATGACTGCAAGCGCGAGAGGGGATAGGAGGGATATGGTGAGGAGGCTCAGCCCATAGTTGTTTGCGCAGGTCCTGAGGTCGGATACAAAGTATTTTCCGAATCTTCCGGAGTTGAATATGTCGTTGGCTTTCATGGCTTATTTCTGTTTGCTGAAGATTTCCTTTATGAGTTCCTTGTGCTTGTGGACCGTGTTGAAGAGGGCCTCGATGTTGACCTTGCTTTCTTCTCCCGTAAGGTTGCGGTACACCTGTATGTTACCTCCCGGTATCATCTCGCTGTACAGGGCCTCTTCCTTGTGTTCGTTGCTGTAGTCGAAGTAGAGCTTGTCTGTTATTTCCGCAATGCCGGCGTTCAGCAGCACGTCCTGTCGGTCGAGGATGATGATCGGGTCGATGATGTTCTCGAGGTCACGCACCTGATGCGTCGAGATGAGGATGACCGAGTCTTCCCGCGTATATTTCATCATGGCCTTGCGGAACTGCGCCTTCGAAGGAATGTCCAGACCGTTGGTCGGCTCGTCCATGAAGAGATATTTCGTGTTGCACGCGAGAGCGAATGCTATATAGGTCTTCTTGAGCTGTCCGAAGGACATGCGGTTCATCTTCTGCTGCGGGTCGTTCTCGAATACGCCCATTATCTCGATGAATTTCTCCATGTCGAAGCCGCCCCAGAATCTGCCGTAGTTGTCTGCGTATTCCCTTGCTTTCATGTTCATGGCTGCAACCTCGTCGCTGAGGTAATACTGGCTGCCGAGCAGCGAGGGCTCGCGGTCGTAAGGCTTGAGACCGTCGGTATCAATGCTTCCGCAGAGCGGTTTCTTGAGGCCGCACAGGAGGGTGAGGAGAGTGGTCTTGCCGACTCCGTTCTCTCCGAGCAGTCCGTAGATCCTGCCTTCTTCAAGGTTCATGTTTATGTTCTTCAGTACGTAATTCCCGGCGCTTCCCTTTGAGTCGTAGGCATATCCCAGGTCTTTGATCTGTATCATATCTCGGTGTATTAGTTTACTATTACACTGCAAATATAGTGACAAAATCCAATACTCCAAGAAAATATCAAAAAAAATCGCTGATACCGTTTCCGGCACCAGCGATCGGCTTATTCCGCGAAGACCATCTCATCGAAGAGGTATTCCGCCTTTCCCAGCTTTTCTATCGTGAAAAGTACGTATCGTACGTCGAGGGAGATGTTGCGGCAGATTTCAGGGTCGAAGACTATGTCGCTCATGGTTCCTTCCCATACTCTGTCGAAGTTGAGGCCTATCAGGTCTCCGTCTGCGTTGATGACCGGACTGCCGGAGTTACCGCCTGTGGTATGGTTGGTTGCGATGAAGCATACAGGCACTTCGCCTGTCTCATCTGTCCAGCGGCCGTAGTCCTTCTGTGCGTAGATGTCGCGCAGGCGCTGAGGGATGTTGTAGTCGAATATGTCCGGATTGTCCTTCTGCATGATACCCTTGATTGTCGATGACGGCTTGTAGTAGACCGCGTCGGAAGGGGAGTAGCCCTTGATGTGGCCGTATGCCACGCGGAGGGTGAGGTTGGCGTCAGGATAGAATGACTTAGGGACACGCTGTGTGCGGCAGTAAACCATCTGGCCGCGCATATAGTCGCGGTAGGCGAGCTGAAGTTCCTGATTGATTCGTGTCGCATGTGGCTGTACGTCAGCTGCGTACCATTTTGCAAATTCGCTTGCGAAAACGGTAGCAGGATCGGCTGCAACGGTCTTTCTTGCCTTTGCTGCTGCCTTCGATGTGCTGCATCCTTCTATGAGCTTTTCGAGTTTCGCGCGGTCTGCGAAGATGGATTTGCCGAAGAGAGCGTCAGCCCATTTCTGTGCGCTGCCATATTTCTTCATCATGGAGGTGAAGTACGACGGCTTGAATTCCGCCGGTACGTTGCTGTCGAATTCCGTCATTACTGCTACGAAGCACTCCTTGTCGATAGGGAGGTAGTAGTCCTTGTAGAATGATTCCGCCATGCCGGAAGCCTTGCCGCTGTCGAATGTGACAGCCTTGCTTTCCTTGTCTGTCTTGAATGAACCGAGTATGCCGGCTGCAAAATTGGCAAGCTCGATGGTACGTGCTGTCTCGGTATAGTAATCGGCAGCAAACTGATAAGGCTCGAGGTCCTTGTAGAGCTGGGCTATCTTTGCGATGACTCCGTCGAATTCTCCGCCCTTTGCCCATCTGTCGAAGGCCTTTTCGAACTCCTGCTTGGTCTGCACTGTCTTCATCTTCTTGATGCCCTTGACTTCGCCCTGCCATTTCTTCCATGCATTCGCTACTGTCGCATTCTTTGACGAGTACTGTATGCGGACCTTCTGGCTCTGTCCCATGTACTTCTTCTGGATGTTGAGACGGAGGGTGCGGAGGTTGATCTTATGAGGGTCGCCGGTCTCCTCTATATAACGCACTCCGTCGGAGTGGATGTATTCCTGGGTGCGGCCGGGGAAACCGTAGATGAAAGTGAAGTCGCCTTCATGTACGCCCTTGGTCGAAATGCGGAAGAATTTCTTCGGCTTATAAGGCACGTTGTCCTTCGAGTATGGCGCAGGATTGTTGTCCTTGTCCGCATAGATGCGGAACATAGAGAAGTCTCCTGTATGACGCGGCCACATCCAGTTGTCGGTGTCGCCGCCGAATTTGCCTATAGATGATGGCGGAGCGCCTACCAGACGGACGTCAGCATATTCGCGGTACAGGAACATGAAGTACTGGTTGCCGTAGTAAAGAGCCTCTACGGTAGCTCTGAGGCCCTTTCCCTCCTTTGTCGCCTCGTCGATGATGGCCTTGGAGTTCTTCTTCACGAGCTCGGCTCTCTGCGCCTCGCTCATCTGCGGGTCGTAGCCTTCGAGTACTTTCTCCGTAACGTCTTCCATCCTCTCGAGGAAGCTGACGGTGAGTCCCGGATTAGGAAGTTCTTCTGCACGGCTCATCGCCCAGAAACCGTCCTTTAGGTAGTCATGCTCTACGCTGCTGTGCTTCTGGATCTGGCCGTAACCGCAGTGGTGGTTGGTCAGAAGAAGACCCTCGGGAGAAATGAGCTCGCCTGTGCAGCCGCGTCCGAAGAGCACGACGGCGTCCTTGAGCGAAGCCTGGTTGATGCTGTAGATGTCTTCAGCGTTGAGCTTGAAGCCCTTTTCCTGCATATCTCCGATGCGCTGGGATATCAGCGACGGCAGCCACATGCCTTCGTCTGCCTTGGCCGTCCATCCTGCCAATGCGAGGACTGCGGCGGTGATGATCAGTTTGAATATGGTTTTCATAATGCTTGCAAAGGTAGGAAAAATTGTCTATATTTGGGAGGTTTTAAAATCTGAGATTATGAAACGTTCGATCTTATTTTCTGTTGCTTTCTGCATGCTGTCTTTCATGACGGTCCATGCCCAATCAATCCCTGTGAACACCAAATATGGCAAGGTTTCCAGAGAGGAGGTTGAGATGACCTCTTATCAACTTGATACATCGGCTGTTGCGCTGGTGTTGTATGAGGATCTCAATTTGATTATCGACTTTAACGCTACCGGCGGTTTCTCCCTTGTCAGGAAAAAGCATATGAGGATCAAGATATTGAAGGAGGAGGGCCTGGATTGGGGTGATGTTGCGCTTCTGACGTATGTGACTCCTCAACATAAGGAGACGGTTTCAGGAATAGAGGTTGTGACTTACAATATGGTCGACGGCAAGATTGTCGAAACGAAGATGCCTAAGAAGTATGTCTTTACCGAGGATTATTCGGAGAAGTACAAGAAGGTCTCGTTTTCCGCACAGGAAGTGAGGGTCGGTTCTGTAATCGAAATCAAATACGACTTCATAAGCAGCATGTATTGGGAAATAGACAATATTTTCTTCCAGAAGTCCATTCCTGTGAATTATGCGGAATGTGCGGTGCGAATCCCAGAGATGTTCACCTTCAACAAAAAGATGATGGGTGCACATCCGGTAGAGCACCATCTCGAGTATGAGAATGCAGGTATCCCGACAGGCGGCGGTACGTACTCATATACCGTCAATGTAGATAAGTTCAAGTATTCGGATATGCCGGCCTTCAAGCATGAGCCGTATCTTTTCAATGCTGACCAGTATCATTCGCAGGTGAAGTTCGACATAAGGTCGCTTTTCATTTCCGGTTCCGTGCATGAGGATTTCGGTGTGACTTGGGCAGATGTTGACGAGGCGTATCTGGATTCTGACCTTATGCTCCGCTTCAAGGCAAAGTCACAGTTCAAGGAGGAACTCGCCGCCATTGCTTCAGAAACGGATGATGCAGCCAGGATAGCTGCTGTGGTGAAGCTGGTTCAGGAGAAGGTCCAGTGGAACAAGAGATATAATATAGTGCCTGATCCTCTCGCCCAGGTGGTGAAGGCGCAGTCAGGTGCAAGTTCGGACCTCAATTGTCTTGCAGCAGGATGCCTGCGTGATCTGGGCTTTACTGTCAATCCTGTTCTGGTAAAGATGCGTTCGTCCGGAGTCCTTCTCGATTATCAGCCGGAGCGGGCTCCTTTCGATACTTTCATTCTTTCGGTTGCCGGTGCCGATGGTACTACGTATTACGTCGATGCGGCTTCTCCTGACGGATATGTTAATGTGCTGAATCCTCTGTTCCTGATAAGCAATGCGAGGGTACTGAGGGAGAACGGTCAGAGCGGATGGGTGGATATTTCCAAGTTGACAAGAAACGGTACGGTAATCAGTGTGAACGCGGCTCTCGGCAAGGATATGAGGCTTGAGGGCAGTCTGACCTATAAGGCTACGGGAGAGGAGATGTTCACTCTGAAGAGGGAGTATAAATCCCATGACAAGGAAGAGGATTTCATTTCGGAGATAGAGAATGATAATTCGCTTGAGATAGAGGAGTTTACACAGAAGGGTATGAAGGAATACACTTCGTCTGCGGAATATACTTATAAGTTCTCCAAGGATCTGGAGGCTACGCCTGAGCGTGTCTATATCAATCCTTTCATGATAGAACTCCACTCCAAGGATGCATTCAAGTCCATAGAGAGGACATATCCTATCGACTTCCCGTATCCGCACGCCCTGAATTACATGCTCATAATTCCTATACCTGAAGGTTATGCCGTTGAAGAGGTGCCTTCCAATTCCATCATCAAGCTTGACTGCATCGGCGCGACCATGAAACTCATGTGCTCGGCGAATGCGACAATGGTCCAGATGGTATATAACTACAGGCAGGACGGAGTGGTGGGACTTCCGGAAAATTATGCTGATATACGCGAGTTCTGGGAGCACTTGAACAAACTGATGGATTCCATGATCATATTCAAGAAGATCTGACGCTCATGAAACGCTTCTTATCCATATTCATTTTCTGCCTGCTGGCCTTGAGCGCATATGCGCAGGGGAACGGGGAAGTGTATGCGAAGGTCCTGCAGCATGAGGCCTCATTTACACTGAATTCTCCGTCGTCTGGCGTCCTGAAGGTCCTGACACGAGTAGAAGTGCTTGACAGAAAGGGACTTGATGCGGCAGCTTTTGTGCTGTATTCGGATTCATTCAGGAGCCTCTCTGCATTTGCTGGAAAGATAGAGGCCGGGGGAAAGGTCCTCAAGAAGCTCAAGACGTCCGATGTGAAGACTGTCTCGGCGGCTGATGGAATCGCCTCGGATGCTTCGGTATCATATTATGAGCCTGCGGCTCCATATCCGTTTACGGTCGAGTATGAATATGAGGTCGCGTACAGGAAGGGGCTTATTTCCTTTCCGGCCTTCATACCGGTGAGCGATCCTGATGTTTCAGCGGAAAAGCTGAAATATACTCTGACCGTTCCTGCAGGCAGGGAAATCCAGTTCTATGCTTCGAAAGATCCGGAGAAGTCTTCGGACGGAAAGAAGGATGTGTATGTGTGGGATTTCGGCGCCTTTGAAGGTTATGTCTATGAACATATGAGGCCAAGTATATTCGAGGAGATACCGTTTGTCTATTCTGCGCCGGTTGAATTCGAATATGCCGGAACGAAGGGCTCGCAGAAAACCTGGACGGAGTCGGGAATGTGGCTTTATTCCCTGCAGAAGGATGTGCTCGCCATACCGGACGAGCTGCGTCAGAAGGTGAATTCCCTTGTGTCAGGCATAAGCAGTGAAAAGCAGAAGATAAGGATACTCTACGATTTTCTCCGCGAGAATACGCGCTATGTGAGCATTCAGCTGGGTCTGGGAGGCCTCAAACCGTTTTCGGTGGAGGTGGTCTCGCAGACGGGATTCGGCGATTGCAAGGCCCTTTCTGTCTATATGCAGGCCCTGCTTGAGATTGCCGGCATTCCTTCGGAATATGTAGTCGTCAATACTTCAAGAAGCCGTCTCATTCCTGATTATCATACTGTAGGGCAGATGGATCATGCAATGCTTTGCGTTCCTATGGATCAGGATTCGCTTTGGGTGGAATGTACGAATCCTCGTCTTCCTCTGGGCTACGCCCATGAATCCGTTGCGGGCCATGAAGTACTGCTTGTCACCGATGAGGGTGGAAAGAAAGTCAGGGTTGCGGACTATCCGGATTCGCTTAGGGTTTACAGCGAGAGCGTCACAGTCAATCTGAATGAAGATGCTTCGGCCTCATGTGTGGCCAGCCGCCATCTTCTGCTCGATGCGGCTGAGCCCTATGTAGGTTTTGCTGCGCTTGACAGCAGGGCGCAGTTCGATGCGCTGATGGGCGGAACCAGCCTCAGTCCGTCGGAATTCAAGCTTCTCTCGGTTGAGGATAATTTCACTTCCTGGGTAACGATGGGGGAGGACAGGTATGTCCCTGAAGCTTCTGTTTCATATTCATTCGATGTCGCCAATTACGGAAAGCTGACGGCAGGACGCATATTCCTTCCTCTTAATCCCTTCTCAAAACGTCTTTCAGCTGACAGGACGGAGAGGGTCAATGACTTCATAAGAGGGACCAGCCGTACGTATGCAGATACTGTAGTCTTTGTCCTGCCTCAGGCCTATGTCCCTGAATCCATGCCGGAGTCTTCGGTCATAGAAAGCCCTTTCGGAAGGCTTGCAACCGAATTGACTTATACTCCTGCTGATATGGCCTCTGCTACACCAGGCAAGATAGTGGTAGTCCAGAAACTGGAACTTTTTGCAGGCAGATTCTCACGCGAGCGGTATGCCGACTACAGGACCTTTGCAAGAAATGTCTCGAGAGCATACGACAGCAAGATTGTCCTTACATCAAATTCATGAACAGGGAAGAAAAGGCTTCAGCGGATGGCTTTCTATAGGGATTACAGATGTCTGCATGATGCAAAGATAGGAAATCATCGTGAATAATGCACGGCCGTCTGTCGGATCACTCCGGCAGACGGCCCAGTTCGTTTCAATATTTATGTCAAACCAACCGATATACTTTAGACGCACGAATTATCAAAAGGTTACATCGGGTTGTGCATTTATTTGAAAATTAATGTGAAAACGGTAGTTTTTGCATCACTGCGCGTGAGGTTCAGCGTACCTCCGTGCAGACGCATGATCTGTCGTGACAAACTTAGACCTATGCCTGTGCCTTCCTGCTTGGTAGTGTAGAATGGCACGAATATCTCTTCCTGGCTTTCCTTGCTTATAGGACGTCCGTTGTTGACGACGTTTATGATGACATTTTCGAATGCATCCATCTCGGCAATCAGATCGATCTTTGTGGCGCCCGCCTGCATCGCATTCTTCATGAGGTTTATAAGGATCTGGGAAATCTGACCCTCATCTGCGTAGAGGAGAATGTCTTCCGCCTTTTCGATACATGTAAATTCTACTTCCGAGCCTCCCGATTGTCTGCGTATGAGCTCTGTGACTCTTTCCATCAGTTCCATGACAAGGAAGGCCTTTCTGACCGGAACTGCCACCCTGGTCAGGTTACGGTATGAGTCGACGAATCTGATCAGTCCGCGAGACGACTGTGAAATGGTCTCCAGACCGTTCCGGATGGTTTCTTCATCTTCAGGATTGTCCTGCGTGTATTTCATGAGTGTCTCGCTGAGAGAAGCGATAGGGGTCACGGTGTTCATGATCTCATGCGTGAGGACGCGGATGAGCTTGGCCCATGATTCCTGCTCGTTTTCGGCGATGTCATTGCTTATGTCGTTGAATGCCACGACTCTGACCTCTTGGCCCGAGATCGTTGCGGCCGATGCGGTCAAGGCTATGGTCTTGCGTCCGCTTTCGTTATAGAATCCGGCCCTTTCCTCCTTCTTCGTCCCGACCTCTGCGAATGCTTTCTCCAGAGAAGGGCTGATGGTCCTGAGCTGTCTGATATGGCTGAAAGTCGCGATTCCCAGCAGGTTGAGGGCAGTTTCGTTGCAATAGCTCACTCTGCCTTTGCTGTCGATTACAGCCACTCCGGTCTGTACATGGTCCAACATCTGGCCATAGTATCTCTCCTGGGCCATGATTTCGTGACGTTCCTTGTCGAATATGTTTCTGAGTCTGTTGAGGGTCCTGTTGAATCTGCGGCCGATGACGCGGCTTTCGTCGAATCTGAAGTTAAGCTCCTTGTCCTCCAGGGCATCCAGCATGTATGCGACCTTCTTCCTCATCCGTCTGGATGTCAGAACGGATGCGGTCAGGGCAGTTGCTGCCATCGCTCCTGCTCCAATAAGAATGAGAAGACCGTCAGTCATCTAGATGTTGTACTTCTTGAGCTTGGTGTATAATGTCGGTCTGCTTATTTCCAGCGACTTTGCGACCATCGAGAGATTGCCTCCGAACCTTGCCATTGCGGCCCTGATGGCCTTTTCTTCGGCCATTTCCAGAGTCTCGCCGCCCTGTGATCGTTCTGCGTCAGGGGCATCCTTCTCAGGATTCAGCTGAAGATCCGCTGCAGTGAGCATTTCTCCGTCGGACATGATCACAGCCTTTTCTATGCAGTTCTGAAGTTCACGGATATTGCCGCTCCATCTGTGTCCCATAAGAAGCGTCTTGGCGTCATCGTCAAGGTCTGTGACGCCCCTTCTGTATTTTGCGGCATATGTGGAAATGAACATTTCCGCCAGCGGAATGATCTCGTCGCTTCTGTCGCGCAGGGCAGGGAGATGCAGATGCATCGTGTTGATGCGGTAATACAGGTCTTCGCGGAACTCTCCGTCCCTGACCATACGGGCGATGTCTTTGTTGGTGGCACAGATCAGACGTATGTCGATCGGAATGGCCTTTGTGTCGCCGACCCTTGTGATCGAACGGTTCTGAAGCACACGCAGCAGCTTGGCCTGCAGATGTGGAGGAATGTTGCCTATCTCATCG
>JAEIGA010011816.1_pt1 | contig 13240 bp, 10 predicted proteins | sample 9270691 | NCBI WGS metagenome assembly JAEIGA01 (sample SAMN17057246, study PRJNA624740) | gut metagenome | biome: biome; isolation source: fecal sample | host: Bos grunniens | place: China: Xizang | collected 2019 | reverse complement strand
GTTGATATAGGTGAAAAACTGGGACTTCCCTGCTGTATGAAATCTCTCGTGAGAATAAAAGCAAACGGATTTTCGTTAGAGCAAACAACCGAGCTTGAAAAAGCAATAGAACTTGCCTCGGAAATGAAAATCGCTGAAGCTGCTGTCCCCTACGAAAAAGTATTTGAAAACCTGCCAAAGGTCGTGATTACGGACAATGGTCTGAATTATTATATAAACGGAGGCAGGATTACGCAAAACAGATGTACGGCAGAATCCTTAAACGCTGAAACATATACAGCCTTTGATTCCAACGGAAACTTTCTTGGACTGGCAGGGCTTGCCGACGGAGAATTTTTCGGCAAATGGAAAATACAGAAATAAAGGATGAACGATTTGAGCACAACAATTCCGAAAAACAAACGAGTTATCGCCGTAGGAAATTTCGACGGTGTTCATCTCGGACACTCAAAAGTGCTTAAAACAGCATCGGAAACAGCCAAAAAAAGCGGTTTAACATCTGCGGCAATGACTTTTTATCCCTATCCGAAAGATTTCTTCTGCGGCGAGGGTACCGTAAAAAAAATAACAGATGAAAAAAATAAAACAAAGCTGATACTTCTGAATGGAATTGACGAACATATAACAGAAGAGTTCAACGATAAAATTGCTGAAATGAACTCAGATGAATTTGTTCTTATGTTAAAAAACAACTATAACTGCGCCACAATTGTTTGCGGGTCAAATTTCAGATTCGGGAAAAAAGCGGCTTATGATACCGACGATCTGAAGATATCCTGCGAAGAAGCCGGATTGGAAGCTATAATCTGCAGTTACGAAGAGGGATTCAGCTCAACAAATATCAGAGAACTCATTTCCATGGGTGAGGTTGAAAAAGCTTCAGAACTTTTAGGTCGGAGATTTGATATCCGTGGAAAAGTCCTTCACGGAAGACATATCGGAACTGAAATAGGATTTCCAACAGTCAACCTGACATCTGAAAAAGATATGCTGCTCCCACGCTTCGGAGTATATGAAACAGTTGTGACCTGTGAAGGTAAAACATTCAAGGGGATAACAAATGTGGGGCTTGCCCCAACCGTTTCCGACGGACAATCTACAGTAAGAACAGAGACTTTTCTGCTGGACACCAATATAGATCTCTATGAAAAAGAGCTTAAAGTAGAGTTTGTAAGATTCATACGTCCGGAAAAAAAATTCAGCTCATTGGATGAACTTAAGAAACAGATCAAACACGATATTGAGGAAATCACAACATAATTTTATTGTCTTTATTGTACAAAAAACCCGGTTAAAAACAGACATTTTTCTTAATTTTAACGAATCCCTATTGCAAGTTGTACAAAAATATGATAGAATAATTGTGCTATCTGACGAAACCGTTATAAATTCTTTCGTCGGCAGTTATTGAGAGGAGCAAACAGGAAAAATGTCAAGCAGAGTATTTCAAAGTGTTATTCAACAGATCAAAAACAATACAGACAGAATCATCGGAGTGGTTGACGATCAAGGCAATGTCATTGCAAGTAATGACCTCAGCCTTATAGGTCACTCATTGGGGCTTAACCTCAACGAAGCAATGTCCATGACCGATATTGCTGTAATTAACGGTTTTACATACCATGTTATCGGTTCAAAAGTTAAAATCGAATATGCTGTTTTTGTAAAAGGTTCGGACTCAATGGCAGATTCTATTGCAAATATAATGGCGGTAACATTGAGTGCACTCAAGGAAATGAATGACGAAAAAAATGACAAAGCAAACTTTGTCAAGAATGTTATGCTTGAAAATATTTTGCCCGGCGATATCTATACAAAATGTAAAGAGATCCACTTCACAGCAGAAGCTCCGAGAGTCGTGGTCCTTATAAGACTTTTGGACAGAACGGAAATTTTTGCATATGACATTATCCAGAGCCTCTTCCCTGAAAAATCCAGAGACTATGTTATCAATGTCGGAGATAACGACATAGCTCTCGTCAAGGAAGTTCGTCCGACAATTGATATAAAAGATCTTGAAAAGCTTGCACGATCCATCGTTGATACCCTTAACAGTGAATTCTACACACGTGCGGTAATAGGTATCGGAACGATCGTTTCCACAATAAAGGAAGTTCCAAGATCTTTCAAAGAAGCCCAGATAGCTATTGAAGTAGGTAAAATTTTCGACGTTGAAAAAGTTATCATGTCATACTCAAACCTCGGTATCGGCAGACTTATTTATTATTTACCCACAACACTTTGCAACATGTTCATGAATGAAGTCTTCAAAAAAGGTTCTATAGAGTCCCTTGACCATGAAACACTTTTCACCATTCAGAAATTTTTTGAGAACAACCTCAATATTTCGGAAACATCAAGAAAACTTTTCGTACACAGAAACACTTTGGTGTACCGTCTTGAAAAGATCAGAAGACTTACAGGTCTTGACATCAAGCAGTTTGATGAAGCTATTGTATTCAAAGTAGCTCTCATGGTAAGAAAATATCTTTCATCAAATCCCACAAAATTCTGATTCAAGTGACAGAACACCGGTCTTTTAAAACCGAAAAACGGCTTGCCTTCGGGCACTTGGAGACTATAAAATGATATTATTTAAAAATGTATCCAAAGTATATAAAAACGGAACAAAAGCTTTGGACAATATAAATCTGAAAATCGAAGACGGAGAATTCGTCTTTATTACAGGGCGTTCCGGTGCAGGTAAAAGTACCATGATGCATTTATTGACCTGTGAAGATACCCCAACAGAAGGAAGACTTGAAGTAAACGGTGTTGAGCCGAAAAAACTTTCACGAAGACAAATCCCAAAATACCGCAGAGGTATTGGAGTGGTTTTCCAGGACTTCCGTTTGATTCCCACAATGACAGTTTACGACAATATTGCATTTGCAATGAGAGTCGTCGGTCGCGGAGGCAGAATTATCCGCCAAAGAGTAACAAGAGCTCTCGAACTTGTAGGTCTTACCCATAAAGCAAGCGCTTACCCGGAACATCTGTCAGGTGGCGAACAACAGAGAGTCGCCCTTGCAAGAGCAATAATCAACAGCCCCAAGCTGATAATCGCAGATGAACCTACAGGTAATGTGGACCCGCAGATGTCTATTGATATTATGAAACTGCTGAACACCATAAACAAAGAAGGAATCTCCGTTGTAGTTGTAACTCACGAACAAGCGCTTGTTGATGCGTTCAGGAAACGTGAAATAAGAATTGAAGACGGTAAAGTCCTCTATGATACAGGCAGACAGGTAAAAACTCAAGTAAAAACAGAGAAGGAGGAAGTCTCAAATGATTGACAGCTTATTCTTTCTCATAAAATCTGCATTTAAGAACATTTTCAAAAACTGGCTTTTAACTATCGCATCGATTTCAATACTTACAGTTTGTCTTGTAGTTTTAGGAAGTGTTATGCTTATAATAGCAAATATAAATATCTTCATAGATGAGGTCGGAGACGAAAGCCAGATCGTTATATTTATTGAGGAAGATCTTTCGGTTGAAGAGGTCACAAGGATAAACAATGAGCTTCATGCTATTTCCAATATTGGAAATATAAACTACAAATCGAACCAGATGATCCTTGAAGAATATATGGATTCACTCGGGGAAGATGCATGGTTATTTGAAGATCTTGAAGCTGAAACATTCAGAAACTCTTTTGTATTTAATATAAAAGACATTGAAAAATTCGACCAAACTATTTACGAAGTTGAAAAGATCGAAGGTATTGCAAAAATAAAAGAACGCAGAGATGTGGTACAGAGAATCGTTGATATAAAAGAAGTTCTCATGTTCCTTTCATTTTGGATCGTTGCCATATTCCTCATCATTTCATTGGTAATCATTACAAACTCAGTAAAGATATCCGTTTACGCAAAAAAACAGGAAATTTTCCTGATGAAATATGTAGGAGCCACCGATGCTTTTATCGAAGCACCATACTTCCTTGAAGGTATAATCATCGGACTTACAGCAGGAGTAATTGCAATTCTTTCCCAGATATATGTTTATAATCAGGTCCTTGCACCGATACTTTCAGATCTGGGATTTATCAAACCCTTGCAGATAAATTCAGTAATGTCTGTAATAATTATCGGATTTATCATCGCAGGAGCAGTTGTCGGAACAGTTGGATCCGCATACCCGGTAAAAAAATATCTTAACGTATAATTCAAAAAATTATAATGCCTCAAAGTGGGGCATTATAATGATTATAATGTCATACTGAATATTGAAAGGTCAAGTATTTATGAAGAAAAAAGGCATAAGAATCGGTACTGTTTTTTTCCTTATTGTAGCTACGATGGTCGTAACAGCAATCGGAACATACTACTATGTCAGCCAGGTAATCAATGACATAGGCAGAAACCAGCAAATGTATCAGAAATTGGATCTTATAAACTCGGTAATTTCACGTAACTATGTTTTATCAATAAATCTTGTTGACGGGTACGATGATATTATCAACGGAATAGCTTCCGGTTATATAGAAGGTCTTGGGGATGAATATTCTTATTACCTTGACGAAAAGAACTTCAAATCAGCATCTGCAGTAACATCAATTTCCAATGTAGATATTGGAATTCTGTACTCATTTGACCCTGCAACGGGAGGAATCAAAGTTGATCATCCCAAAGAGGGTTCCCCTGCAGAACTTGCAGGAATTGAAAAAGGAGACATTATTCTCAGCATAAACGGAACAAACGTTACTGAAGACGGATACAGAAGGGCTGCAGCAAAACTTTCAGGAGAATCCGGTTCAAAAGTTACCCTCTCAGTACTCAAAGCCTCCAACTCAGAGCTTGCAACAGTTGAAATAACAAGAATGGAATATGTTCCACAGACTGTTTCCCACAGAATAATTGAAAACGGTATCGGATATATTTATATAAACGAATTCGATAAAACAACCCTTTCATCTTTCAACGCAGCGGTTGATCAGCTGACAGCAAAAGGTGCAAAAGGCATTGTAATTGATGTCAGAAACAACAGTATCGGAGATTTTGCCTCTGTCGTAGATGTTCTTGACAGAATAATGCCATCCGGTATCATAGTTTCAGTCAGAGAACAGAGTTCTGATACTCCGACAAGATATTTCTCGGACGATACAAATCTGATGATTCCATTGACTGTTATTCAGAACGGAAAGACAGCAGGCGTTGCGGAAGTTTTTTCAGCTGCACTCAGAGACACTGAAAAGGCTGTGGTTGTAGGAACGCTGTCAAAAGGTGTAGGTGTAGGTCAGCGAGACATTCCCCTTTCCGACGGAACAGCTATCAGACTTTCAGCATATGAATATGTAACTCCCGCAGGAGAAAGATTCAACGGTGTCGGAATTACTCCAAACATAATAGTACAGCTTGATGAAGAGAAAGAGGCTATGTTCCCCAATCTTCCCGAAGAAGAAGATGTTCAGCTTCAAATGGCTGTAGACCAGCTGAAATCAATGCTCGGTATACAGGACTAAAATAATTAACGCTTGAAAGGCACGGTCTTTATTTTGAAGAAAACAATACAAACGATTACGATCACAGCAATTATAACAGCAATTATCTGTGCGGTAGTCTTCCCTATGTTTATGCCTAAAACTATAGGCGAATTATCTGAGGAAGACTCAGCATTCCTCCAAAAGTTTCACGAACTGAAATCATTTATCGATGAATATGCAATCTATGATTTTGACGAGCAGTACGCAAAGGACACAGCACATCTTTATTACATGACAGGACTCAAAGATGACGCGTATGCTTACTACTTCACAAAAGATGAACTTCAGACATACAACACCGAAAGTCAGGGATCTTTTATGGGTATAGGCATAAATGTCATGACCCAGACAGAAATTCTTGAAAAAGGACTTTTCATTTATAGGGTTGTTGGAGGCTCTCCTGCAGAAGCTGCAGGTCTGATGACGGGAGACTTTATCATCGAAGCTGACGGAACATCCTTCATCGATTATCCTTATGCAGATGCAGTAGATATTCTTCTCGGAGAAGAAGGAACAACCGTAGAATTGAAGGTAAGCAGAAACGGTGAAGAAAAAACATTCAGCATCGTAAGAACTGCTTTTGAGCAGAGAAACGTTGAATATAATATTTACGACAATCTCGGTTACATCAGAATCTATCAGTTCTCGGAAAACGCAGATGAACAATTTCTGGCAGCGCTGAATACTCTCTTAGCAAAAGGTGTTGAAGGAATCATCTATGACGTAAGAAACAATCCCGGCGGAGAATTACAGACAGTATGCAATATTATAGATATGCTTATCCCCGAAAAGGAAGAAATAATCGTTATAGAATATAAAAACGATGAAGAAATCATCTATTCATCCAAAAACAGAATCACAGATATTCCCCACGTCGTACTTATGAATAACGATTCTGCAAGCGGCAGTGAATTATTCTCGTCCTCACTGAGAGATATCCTCGGAACAAAACTTATCGGCGAAAGATCTTTCGGTAAAGGTGTAGGACAGACAACATGGCCTCTTTATGACGGTTCAGGCATTAAGATAACAACATTCAAGTATCTTACAAAGAGCAGGACAGACTACAATAAGAGCGGTCTTGTTCCCGACTATGAAGTAAAACTTGACAGTAAATGGGATATGGAATATTACTCAATGACTTTTGAAGACGATATCCAGCTTCAGAAAGCAATTTCCGTACTCAACCAGGAACTCGGTAAATAAAAAAATTGAAATATAAATTGATTAAGGAGATAAATAAAATGAGCTCAAAGATAGTATTAACGGTAGAAGGTCTTAAAAATCTTGAAGACGAACTTCGTTACCTTAAAACAGAAAAAAGAAATGAAATCGCAGAAAAAATCAAGGAAGCAAGAGATTTCGGTGACCTTTCGGAAAACAGCGAATATGACGCAGCCCAGAACGAACTCGCAATTTCCGAAGCTCGTATCAGAGACATCGAAGAACAGATCAAAAACGCTGTTGTCATCGACGCAAACGAACTTTCAACAGATCATATCGGCGTAGGTACTGCAGTTCTTCTTCTCGACTGCGAATTCCCCGAAGATGAACCCATCAAATACACAATTGTCAGCAGAACAGAATCCAATCCCGCAGAATATAAAATTTCAGACCAGAGCCCCATGGGCATGGCTCTTATCGGCAAGAAGAAGGGCGATACAGTTACAGTAAATGCCCCCGGAGGAGACTTCGACTATAAAGTACTTGAAATTGAACTTGCATAAAAGATAAAAATTAAGGAGATAAAACAATGGCAGATGAAAATGTAGTAATTGCAGCCGAAGAAGCATCTTCGGAAGTAAATCTCAGCGAACAGATGAAGATCCGTCGCGAAAAACTTGCCGCAGCTCAGAAAGCGGGAAGAAACCCCTATGAAATCGTTTCTTTTGATGTAACATCATACAGTGAAGATATCAGAAATAATTTTGAAGAACTCGAAGGCTCCGAAGTAAACATCGCAGGCCGTATGATGAGCAGAAGAGATATGGGTAAAGCTAACTTTATTGATATCGCAGACGCAAAAGGCAGAATCCAGGTATACATCAGAAAAGATGATGTGGGTGATGAAGTTTTCGCAGACTACAAAACATGGGATATCGGTGATATTGTAGGTCTTACAGGTAAAGTTTTCAGAACACGCAGAGGCGAAATTTCTGTTCATACAACAGCTATCACGCTTCTTTCCAAATCACTCATTCCCCTTCCCGAAAAATTCCACGGTCTCAAAGATACCGACCTCAGATTCAGACAGAGATATGTTGACCTGATAATGAACCCCGATGTAAAGAAAAACTTCATTATCCGTGCTCAGTTCATTAAATTCATGAGAAAATATCTTGATGACATGAACTATATCGAAGTTGAAACTCCCGTACTTAACACTATCGCAGGCGGTGCGTCTGCACGTCCCTTCGTAACTCACCACAATACACTTGACCTTAATATGTATATGCGTATCGCAACAGAGCTTCCCCTTAAGCGTCTTATCGTTGGCGGTATGGACAGAGTTTACGAAATCGGCAGAATCTTCAGAAACGAAGGTATGGACCCCAAACACAATCCTGAATTCACATCCATAGAACTTTACCAGGCATATGCAGATTTCCACGACATGATGGACATTGCGGAAGGAATCATTGCAGGCGCTGCAAAAGAGATCCATGGCACATATGAAATCGAATGGATGGGCGAAAAGATCGACCTTACACCCGGTTGGAGAAGACTCACAATGGTTGATGCTGTCAAAGAATACGTAGGTATTGACTTCAACGCTATAACAGACGATGCTGAAGCAGTTGCAGCAGCAAAGAATATCGGTGTTGAACTTGCAGAAACAGCTGATAAAACATGGGGTAACGCACTTTACGCATGCTTCGATCAGAGAGTTGAAGAAAAACTTATTCAGCCCACATTTATCACGATGTACCCGGTCGAGGTATCTCCCCTTACAAAAGCAAGTCCCGCAGATCCCAGACTTACAGAGCGTTTTGAGCTCTTCGTATGCCACAGCGAACTCGCAAACGCATATTCAGAACTTAACGACCCCATCGTTCAGAGAGAACGTTTCATGAAACAGCTCGAACTCCGTGACAGAGGCGACGATGAGGCTGAAATGCTCGACGAAGACTTCCTCACAGCGATGGAATACGGTATGCCTCCCACAGGCGGTATGGGTATCGGTGTTGACAGAGTTGTAATGATGCTCACAAACAACGACACTATCAGAGAAGTTCTTCTCTTCCCCACAATGAAACCCCTTGACAATAAATAATTAAAAACAAATACATTATACCGAAGCGGAGCTTTCGACGGGAACGGGATAAAAACCTACTTCGGTCGAGGGCTCCTTTCCGGCAAAATCATAAAGAACAAATGTCCTGCGTGAAAAATCACGCTAACCAAAACATGGAAGACGGCGTGCCGCAGCCAAAAGAAAAAGCGGTCCTACGGCACATATCTGAAACCTTTATCAGCCGCTATTGAAGATTTCAATTTATTTCTGTGCCGGCGATTCAGCGGCAGAATGGAGATTAACATGGATAAATGGAAAGAACGAGAAGCTGACAGATACTCACACGACAAATGGTATGAAAATATTTGGTATCACCATAAATTCCATATTATTATAGGTGTGGTTGTGGTTTTATTTCTCGCTGTTATGATATATTCATCGAATATGAAAGATCCTTCAGACATGTATATCTTTTTCCTGACAGAATCTCCAGAAGTTTATACAGAAAAAGAAGATACCTTAACCGAAATACTCACCGAATACGCCAAAGACAAAAACGGTGACGGTGAAATAAATATTCAAATACACAACATCTATATCGGAGAAGAATTTGACGCTACAAATGTTTTCAAAAACAAAGAATTCCTTATGACATCCCTCCGTGCAGGGGACTGTATGCTCGTTATCTCAGAAGATTACGGTGCTCAGTTCTTACTGGACGGTGAAGTCTGTTCGGATCTTTCAAAAGTTTTCCCGGAACTCACAGACGAAAACTATGCATACGACGGAACAATGTGGGATTGGACAAATTCTGATTTCTGGAATGAACATACAGACTTCAACAGAACTTTCGGAGAAATTCCTTTGTTTTTCGGCTTAAGAACCTTTGAAGGAACCATTGCCGAAACAACAGATCACGCAAAAGAAAACTACAAGGTGGCAAAAGATCTCCTGGAAGCAATAATCACAAATACTAAACCTGAATAATATCGGACTTTACGGGGAATAATACACACATCTGTTAACAAGGAAGTGTATTGTTTGAAAAAGCTGAAAGCTGTAATTTTAGCAGGCGGTGAAGGAACAAGACTACGTCCTCTGACCTGCGAATTACCAAAACCCCTCGCCCCTATATGCGGAAGTCCTTGCATATATTATATTTTAAACTTATTGAAAACACACGGTACTGACGAAGCTTGCATCACATTGCAGTATAAAGGAGAAGAAATTTCTCATGCAATCAAGAACGTCACGGAAATGAATATTCATTGCATAACAGAAAACGATCCGTTGGGAACAGCAGGATCGGTCGCAAACTGCAAGGAGTTTATTGACGATGATTTCTTTGTAATTTGCGGAGACTGTATCTGCGATTTTGATCTGACAAAAGCTGCGAAATTCCATTCCGACCACGGAGGAATCGCGACTTTAATACTGACAAAAGTCAAAGACCCTCTTGAGTACGGTGTAGTGGTAACAAATGAAGATCATAAAATCACAAGATTTATTGAAAAACCCGCGTGGTCAAGAGCTTACAGCAATACGGTAAATACAGGAATATATATTTTTTCAAAAAAGATTTTTGATTATATTCCGGGAAATCAGCCTTGTGACTTTTCAAAAGATATTTTCCCCCAACTCATGGAAAAAGGGTTGGACATCTACGGTTATACCGCAGACGGATATTGGTGTGATATCGGTAGCATTCCTGCATATATGAAATGCAACAAAGATGTTTTGGACAGAAAATTCAACTTCACACCGAAAATTAAAATTCTGGAACAACACAATACCATTAAAACTTCCTGCACAGACGTGGAAGAACCTGTTTTTATCGGACAGAATGTTTCTGCGGAACAAGCAACAATAGGACCGTATTCTATTATCGGAAACAACTGTATCCTCGGAAAAAATGTAAAGATTGAAAACAGTATTTTACTCGACGGTGTAAAAATGGAAGACGGATCATCTGCAAGAGGATGTATTCTCTGCGAGAACGTAACACTGAAAAAAAATGTTTCGATTGGAGAACAAAGCGTTATAGGCTTCGGTTCTGAAATAAAAAACAATGTTATTGTCAGTGCAGGCTCGAAAATATATCCGAAAAGTATTATTCCGGAAAATTCTTTTATAAAACAAAACGTTTTCGACAGAACAAACACCATAGACATCGAAAACGGAAAAATAAGTATCACATTCAATTCAAATTCGGATACATCCCAACTCGTTAAAATAGGAACTGCGTTTGCCTCTGTTATAAAAAACGATATTGCAGTAGGTGTTGAAGTTTCTAAAAATCAAAAGACTCTAATGGCTGCGGTAATGGCTCTTTGCAGCGGAATAATATCTTCAGCTTCAAACACTTTTGATTTGGGTGAATGCGACTTCAATATATTTTCTTACGCAATCAGAGAATACGGGTTCAACGGCGGAATTCACATTGGATTTGAAAATGATACCGCAACCCTTACTCTTCTGGAAAAAGACGGGCTGCCTTTTGGCAGAGATAAGGAACGAAAATTTGAATCAACATTGAATTCAGGAGAAAATATTACAGTTAAAGACGGTGAATTCCGAACCTTCAAGGGCTTTGAAAAGGTATACGAAAATAATTATCTCAGAAGATTTGAAACGTCGGAACCTGTTTATGCATTTGTATCAGCGCCTGAATTTATTTCAAAAAAAATAAATATCCGACCTAAAAAAGAAAACAGCGAATATATTTACGTAATGCCTCAAAGGTTAATAGTCCAGACAAACAACAGAGAGGCTTATGATGATGATCTTATAAAATGCGTTACAGCATTCTGTTGCGGAATGAACGAAAGTGAGGTTTTCATCCCGTACAGCTATCCTGCGGCTATAGACTATGTCGCAAAAAAATACGGTTTCCGATGCACAAGGCTTACTCTGGAAGATAAAGAGAGATCTAAGCTTTGCAAAATGACGGACACTTACTATCGATCACTCTGCTTGTTGAATTTCATGGCGAAACACGGAGTAACCTTTGCGGAAATAGCTAAAAACATGCCGATTTTTACGTCACGCCGAAGGGAGATAGAAGTTTCTGCGGACAAAGCAGAAATAATGCAGACTTTATCCTCCGTAAACGGCAGAGAACTCGTGGAAGGCATAAGAATCCGGGAAAAAGTCGGAACTGTTCATATAATACCTCAAAAACTAAGAAACGCATTCACTATCTGTGCAGAATCGGAAGACGCGGAAACTGCAGCAGAGCTATGCGATTTTTACGCAAAAAAACTTAAAAAATAACCATGACCATTTGTGTTCCGAATGTGCGGAGCACCCTACATATTAAAAAAAACAGACCAAGGAGGTCCTGTATTTGAAAAAAATAGAAAAAATAAGAATAGTCCCGTTGGGGGGACTTAATGAGATAGGCAAAAATCTCACCCTTGTGGAATGCGGTAAGGATATTATTGCTCTTGACTGCGGTATGTCATTTCCGGATGACGACATGCCCGGTATAGACTATGTAATACCTGACATGCAGTATATCGTAAAAAACAAAGACAGATTCAGAGCGATCTTTATCACTCACGGTCACGAAGACCATATCGGAGCAATCCCATATCTTTTGAAAAGCATAAATGTTCCCATTTACGGTACAAAAATGACATTGGGAATTATTTACAATAAGCTCAAAGAATTCGGTCTTGAAAGAACAGCTGAACTTATCGAAGTTCCGGCAGGAGCAACCGTAAGTCTTGACTGTCTCGATGTCGAATTCATTCACGTAAACCACTCCATTGCAGATGCGGTTGCGCTTGCTCTTCATACTCCTCGCGGAGTTATTCTCGATATGGGAGACTTCAAAATAGACTCAACGCCCATTCAGGGAGATATGATCGACCTTGCAAGACTTGGAGAATTGGGAAAAGAAGGCGTTACATGTCTTCTTATGGAATCCACAAATGTGGAACGTCCCGGATATGCAATGAGCGAAGAAAAGGTTCACGGCTCTTTGGAAAACATATTCAGAAAAGCTTCCGAACAACGAATCATCGTTGCGACTTTTGCCTCCAATGTTCACAGAGTTCAGTCCATAATAGACACGGCAAGCAAATTCGGAAGAAAAGTAGCGGTCAGCGGAAGAAGCATGATCACAGTTCTTGAAGTTGCAAGCCAACTGGGTTACATGAATATTCCTGAAAATGTTCTTATAGATATCGATATGGTAAACGTTCTGCCTCCGGAAAAGGTAGTAATAATTACCACAGGAAGTCAGGGAGAACCGATGTCAGCTCTTTACAGAATGGCATATTCTGACCATAAAGTCGTTGAAATAAACAATCATGACCTGGTTATTATTTCGGCAACAGCAATTCCCGGAAACGAAAAAATGGTAAATAAAGTCGTAAATGAGCTTTTCAGATCAGGTGCAGAAGTTGTAAACGATTCAATTTCAGAAGTTCATGTCTCCGGTCACGCTTGCCAAGAAGAATTAAAGCAAATTTTTGCATTGACAAAACCCAAGTACTTCATTCCTGTTC
>JAEIGA010011815.1_pt1 | contig 13240 bp, 13 predicted proteins | sample 9270691 | NCBI WGS metagenome assembly JAEIGA01 (sample SAMN17057246, study PRJNA624740) | gut metagenome | biome: biome; isolation source: fecal sample | host: Bos grunniens | place: China: Xizang | collected 2019 | reverse complement strand
GTGCCTGCACGGTGATGATATGGCGCACGCTGCCGCTGTTGTTGCTATTGACGGATAGCGAGTTTCTGTCTGGGTACTTAGCCAGCTCTGCGTCAATGTCGATTACTTGGCCTTTGGTATTGTCGATCACCTCCACGCCCTTCATCTTCTTGGTGAAGGGTCTGGCGCAGATTCTCATCTCGGCCATGTATTCCGTCTTCGGATAGTGTACGTCTGTAGAATTGTCGAAGACTATCACACGATAGTCCTGACCGCCGTGTTTCCGAAGCGACATAATAGCCGCTTCGGTCATTTCTGGCGTATTAAAATTGATGATGATGACTGTCTTCTTCATATCTGGGTTAGTTAAATTTCACTTGACGACGGCTCCGGTGGTGTTACAATCGTAACCGCCTGGTTGGTCAGTTTACGCGCTGTAATCTGAATCTGATTGTCTGTGAAGTCATCGTTGAAAGATTCTATCTGATACCACACGCCCTGGCACTTCAGCAGGCACCAGCAGTCAATATCATTGCGGTAGCGCATACGGAACAGCACCACGTCGTAGGCATCTACGGCACCAGCATTCAGCGACTTGGCACCTTTATTGAACTTCTTCTCAGCCCACACGGTAGCCACCTCCTGATACTTGATACCACCAGAGTCGAGTCCCATCTTACCTGCCTCTGCCTTCACACGCTTGGCGATGGTGACGCGCTTGTTCAACATGCCTGCACTATACCCCATCGCCGTCCTCCTTTACTGATGAATAGGTGCCTTTGCGGTAAGGCATATACAACGCTTCGTATCCATAAGGCACAGCGTACATATTGGCATTCTCGGCTGGTTCACGGTGCTTGTACCAGCCAGATGTCAGCAGAAGTGCAGCCAGGGTCAGGTCTATAGGCCATTCACCCTCTTTCTCTACCACTTCATCGTAGGTTCGTTGGAGGTCCTGGAACAGCTTGCGCTCAGCAGCTTTGCCGAGCAGCATCAGATAGTCATCCTCATCATGGAAGTCAGACTCTACACGAGCCTGTTCCTTGATCTTTTCCAACGAGAGGAATTTCAGCGTTATCTCACTCATATCTTTTCTTTTTGTCTTTATGAGTCCAGAGAAAACACGTTTTAGGTTTACTAAACAAAAAAGGGAGGCCGCTGCCTCCCATCGTCTTTGAATCAAAAATTACTCATTATTATCAATAACTAAAAACCATAAATATAAGACGAATGAAAATACCTAAAACTATTTATTACAAATTTCGATATTCGGTTTTTGCGTCGAAGCTGGGGCATTCTTTCCTGGTGGTGAAATCCCTGTGCCCGTAAATCTTCGCGTTGGGGTAGAGTTCTTTCAGGTCAGTAAGGAGCGTGAGCAGGGCCGCTTTCTGTGCCAGTGTGCGGGTGTCTTTCGGCTTCAGGTCTTTGTAGTCAACGCCTTTGCGTCGCTTTTCAACACCGCCGATGTAACAGACACCTATACTACCAACATTGCCTCTGTTCTCAGCACAGTGCGCTCCCTGGATGTCAACGTCACGCCCATCATGTATGCTTCCGTCGCGGTAGATGACATAATGGTAGCCAATATCCGACCAGCCTTGCGCCTTATGGTCACGCCTGATTTGCTCAACGGTGTAACCTTCGCCTTCAGGCGTTGCTGAGCAATGCACGATGATTTTGTCTATCCTGCGGCGCGATTTCTTCAGCCGTTGCGGAATCAGCAGTGCCAGGGTTGCAGGGCCTACTATTCCATCTTCTTTTAGGTGATGTGCTTTCTGGAAAGCCTTCACAGCATCTTCGGTCATCACACCATAGATGCCGTCGATCATGCCGACATGATAGCCGGCACCGCACAGTGCCTTTTGTATCTGCTTCACCATCTCACCGCGTGAGCCTCTTTTATATAGTTCCATCATTAATCATCATTTATAGGTTCAATTTCGTGTTTCTGATTTTTGCCTTTCGGCTTAACTGTTCCTTCGTCGGAGATTATCACGGGCACGCACTTTGCACAATCTGGTGCCAGTCCGCACATAAAAGGGCGCGATGACTCAGCAATACGGGTATTTCTGTCGATGTCTCTCCGCATCTTCTCGCGTTCGTTCATGGTGTCACGCTTGAAGTCGTAGAAGTCCTTAGTCAGTTTGTCCACCTCGTCGCGCATCTCCACATAGCCCTTCTTATAGTGGTCACGATCTGAACGCAACTCTGATATGAGCCGGTGATTATCTTCCACCTCCTTCTGCTTGTCTTCCAATATCTCCTGATAGGTGTCCTGAATCTTTTGGGCTATGGCCACCTCTGCCAATTTAGCTTCGGCCTCCTTCTGCTTGGCTTCGGCAGCGGCCTGGTCTGCCTCGGCCTTGGCCTTTTTCTTCAGCCACCGCCAGGTTACCAGTCCGCCTATTCCAGTGCCTCCGATGAAGAGCGAGATCAAGGCAACTATTCCTTCTAACGTAATCTCCATGTCATTCAATTATTAAATTCCCAATCACATCTGCTTTCTGAATCGTCCAGTCATTCGAGGCCATCAGCTTGCCGAAGGCTTCCTCCGAAAGAGGCTCGAAGTCAATCTCTACTTCCTTGTCGGCAAACTCTCTCACAGCCTTGGCCACCAGCTGATTGAACGGTGTCCAAACCTCACGGATGAATGCCTGATACTCGGCATCGGTCATCGGCAGATCGTCGTCGCCGTTCTGCTTCTTGGCTTCATAGTCGCGGGCTTTCTCCAGTTGTGCATCCAGGTTCTCGGGCTTCAGCTTCTCGGCTGCATCCTTCGAATCCTCCTCAAACTGCTTGGCAACCGGCTTCATGGCTCTGGCGATCTTCCACAACTTCACCTTGTCGGCATCATCCAGTTTCTTATAGGTGGCAGCGTTCAGGATATTGAACGCCTCCATTACCTGTTCGGTCTTCAGTACCTTCTTCATAGCCGTTCCTCCTTATTCGTTAGTGTTCTCACCCATCACATAAGGCTCGATCTCGTCGATGGCATCCCATACCTTATTGCTGTCCTTGCGCGACATCTCACTGATCGAGTAGCGTACTTCGCCATCACGCATATAGCCTGAGAAGTTACCGATATAGCGACCTGGCTCGCCATCGTTGTTGTCGTAGCAGGTGCCGTTTATGTTCTTCAGTTCACCTGTGGTGCCATCCTTCTGGTAGTTACCGTTCACGATAATGTCATCGTTGATGTACTCGTAAGTAGCCGAGTTGGTCTGTTCTTTAATAGTGAATTGTCCCATAATCTTTTTATTTTAAATTGTTAATACTATGTTTGCGGGCTGGGTGGCATGATGCCCATGATGGTCTCGCGCTTGTAATGCGCTCCGCCATTGTAGTTGAAGAAAATATGTATGTATTGAGCACTGCCATACGATGCCGTGAGGCTCGTAGAAGTACCGTTGGCTGCTACCGTCTGACTGGTCGGCCAGTTGGTCATTGTCGATGGGTCTGGGTCGCTGGTCGAACTGTCGAACTTGTACTTCAGGTTGGTCAGCTGAGAAGCCTCGCCATTCAGCACCTTGAACGTTCCGCTGGTGCCTGTCGTCAGATTCGGTGTGAACTCAATCGTCACGTCGATTAATGATTCATCGTTCACAATCTGTACGGTCTTAATCTCACAGCCTGGGCAGGTGTAGAAGAGTGCCGAAATGCTGTTGAAACTGGTTGTGAACATGGCCACGCTGCTGAAGATCGGGTACACCTGATAGGTTCCAAGCTGTAGCGCGTTTCCGCTGCTTTCAAATCGTCTTTCTACCGTCGCGTCGCCTGGAGTTGTGCCCGTCGCCACTAACTTAGGGTCGCCGTTTTGCGCAAACAAAACTCCCCAATAGAGTGTGCTGAAAGCCTGCGATGAGAAGTCAGCGAGTGTCAGACTGTCGCCATCCGTAATCTGTGGCGTATAGGCTGCTGATGCGTACAAACGACCATACCTGCCAATCTGAGAATTGATGCGGAATCCTTGCACGGGTGGCGGTGCCTGATGGTTGTAGTGGGCGAAATCCGTCTGACGATACGGCTGATAAACACCACCGCCAGGGCGGTTGTACACCCATCCATTCAGATTGCCGTCGTAGTAGCCGATGAAGGTAGAGACGGTCGAGCTGGTGATCTGTAGCGACTTCGGTGTGATGCCGCCGATGTTCGTGGTCGAGCTGCCCTGCCACCATGTAGCGGTACTCTTCCATTTCTGGGTGCTGGTGTTCCATTCATCGGTGGTGTCGGCCTTGTTCATTTGTACGGGTTTGTATTTCGCCCACAGATTGATTTTCGAAGACTGGCACAGCGTCCCCAGGTCGGCACTCGATACGCCGAGCACTGACCTGATGTCGCTGATTCCGACTGGTGCTGTAATTTTACCGTTACTGTTTGCCATATCTATTCAATCTTCTTAATCGTACTTTCAATTCCTTGTTCTCACGCTCCAAATCAGCGATGCGTCGCTCATGCTCCTGCACTTTCTTAGCAGTAGAGATAGCCGCCACCAGAGCCACAACTCCGTAGCTCATCGACAGCGTACCCACCTTATCTTTTTTCACAGCCTCTGGCAGCACCTTCTCCCAATATTGGGCTATGCTTCCAACGTGCAGACCCTTGTCCTCTGCTTTCGGGTCTTTCCAAGTGAACTTAATAATCGGAGCATTTGCAACCTCATCAATACCAAGCTGCATATACTCATTGATATTCTTCTGCTTGATGTCAGAAAGTGCCGTGATTCCGCCAGTGGCGTAGATAGTGCCAGCGACGTGGAGTTTGTAAGACGGGCTATTTGTTCCGACCCCTACATTTAATGAAGTATTTATCAGAATCACATCTTGATTATTAGCTCCGAGCGCAAGAGAGTTACCTGTATATCCATACAACTGAATCTGATTTGAATAAGAACCTCCTCTCCCTACATATCCCGCATTGCTATCATCTGTTGCCGTAAACAAAACATATTGCCCTTTTATTGCTCCACCTACGACTTCTAACTTGTAATTTGGTGTCTTTGTTCCTACTCCGCACATTCCTCTGGTATATGTGTTACCATTTTCGTAGATAATAAAATTATTGTAATTCGAATTATGGTCATTAAATCTGAATCCATAGGACGGGGCACCTCTGAAATAGCATGAATCTTCAAGGATTACCTGCCCTTCATGTCGAGTATCCCCAATGATATGAAGTTTGCACGTAGGTGATTCGGTTCCCAAACCCACATAACCATTTGCTAATACAATGAATTGTGAAACAGCACCAGCTCCTGCCGTAGAAGTGATACCATTACATAAATTCAATATATAAGTTTCAGAAGTTTTGCTGACCCCAATAAAAGTACCATATCCTGCGCCATAAGACGTTCTTAATGTGGCAATGTTACCATTATATACATTTCCTATTTCAACAGATGCTCCTGAAGTGCTTGATCTAACTGTGCCACCAGTCAAAGGAAGATAATTTCCAGACGATCCACCACCGACCTGAATATCTCCGCTTCCAATAATTGATTGGTAATTGATTGTCTTAAGTGATGTATTTATCCACTTTGCACCGTCATATACCAGCACCTGATTCGTGGCAGGACTACTCAGCAGCACATCGGTGAGGTTCTCCAGTGCGGTCACGGTGCTGATGGTCTGATTCTCCCACTTCAGGCTGGTAGAGTTATAGACCAGTGCCTGACCGTTGGTGGGCGTGGTGATGTACACGTCGTCGAGCATACTCAGCGATGTTGCGGAGCCAGTGCCGCCAGGGTTCAAGCCAAGAGCCGACAGATACTGCTCAGTCCACAGACCGAACATCGCCTTGATGTTCTTAATAGTGGAGTCGAGATCGTTGGGCGCAATCACTACATCAGGATCGCTGCTCGTTTCGCCTGGCCCGTACACCGTGAACAGCCTATTGAAAAATTCAATAGACACAAACCCTTCGTTCACCCAAGCCTGCGTAGCATACCCAGCAAGCGACCCCCCGCCGCCACCGTTGGTGCCGCCTGCCTTGCCGCCACGGGCATCGACCATTCTCTGTATTGCCTCTCTGTTTATTCGTTTCATGCTGATGGTAATTCTAATAACATAAATCTGATGATGTCGTTGCGCCAGTCGTGGCTGATGCCGATAGGATGGAAGGTGGTGCCCGCCATCGTCACCTTCGATTGTGGTGTGATGGCTGCAACGGCATTGGCCCGTACCTCTGTCGATATGCTGCGCTTCGACTGTGCCCAATAAGCGGTTACGCGGTCTGCCAGGTGCTGCTCCGGTCGCCCTGTGGTATTGCCGTAGGGTACTGTGGTCATATAGGTGCCGTCAGGATTCATCAGCAGACCGTAGCCATATTCGAAGTTGTCATCCGAGGCGAAGATACAGTCAGCATTCCACTCGCCTTGCGTCTGGTTGGCGTTGTTGCTGGTGTACAGCTTCGATGTCTTACGCTCATCCACCATCTCACGCGGACGCAACACCGATGATCCTGACACTGGCAGATACACCTTGTCGCGCGAGAACTCGATAGTGAGATTGCCGAGTTCGAAACTATCCACGTCAACCTCAGTCCATATCGGACCGACGTGCATGAACATACCGTATATCTCGATGAAAAGATAGCCGCTGAGACCATTGTCAATAGGGATCGACGGGAACGAATAGCAGCCGGTTCTGTCGGCATATCCATTTGGCTCATACGATGCCGTACTGCCACGTATCTCGCCCATCTGCACACTGGCACCAAACTTCTGCTTGGTCGTAGTCCACCCATAAGAGTACGGACTGCTGACGGAGTGCGTGGACATATACCACCACTTCGCACCTGTTCCATCAGAATTGGGGCCAATACCCAGCGCAATGCGTAACTCCAGCTGATCCCACTGCGTTCCGTCAGCAGCACCTTCCATCTTCTGATCGCCCTGGAAGAGCTGACCCTTGATGGTGAGCGAACCGCCACTGAATGACATGGCGCGTTTGGTTCGCAGGCTTACCAAGGCATTGCCCGTGTAGGCATGACTGACGGTAATCATATCACCTATGTATGCGTCAGTGTCTTCCGTCTGTGAGAAAATCTGCCGACGGCAGAATCCTCCATACGATCCCGCACTACCCACCAAGGTCTTCGCATCGAAGCTGTATATCTTCGGGGTGGTGAAGTATCCCACCAGGTCTTCGTCACCTTGCACCCATGTATAGCCACCGGCATCCATTGTGTCCTCAACGCTCTTCGGTGCGAACTTGATGATGGTACTCTCGGCATTCACATCCACCTTCACGGTCGCCTTGTTGGGGCCGCGGTTCAGATAGTCGTCATTCGCAGTCGAAGCAAAGATGTCACCACTCAGCGTCACGGGGTTGAAGGTGCCTGTGGTGGTTCCAGCAGCTGTGCCACCTGCCAGCGTCGCCAGCTGTGCCATCGTCAGCGTCAGGAATGTCTGCTCACTCTGGTCGTCGGCGCAAGTAAAGTACACCGTCTGCCCCTGCGTGCGGGCAGTCCATCCCCAATAACGGCACACGTCTTCCAGAATCTCGTAGAGGTTGTAATCAGGCTCAAAGCCTTCCTCGTCATCACTCAGGAAGTTCTGCCAGTCGAACATCTTCAGCAGCCACGTCTGGGCATCCGCACCGCCTTGGAAAACGACGGAGGTATATTCCGCACCAGGAATGGAGCCGATGATGTAGTTGATCAGATAGGCGAAGTTGTGAAGCTGTGTCTCAGTGGTCGAGACGAAGATGGCACTCAGCACCCGCAGTCCGCACTGCACGGGCAACTCCTTTTCCTGCGGGTTTCCGTACAACTGCGATCCGAAGTTCTGTGCCTGGAGATAGCCCTGCCATACGATCGCCTGCGAACTGCCTACCATCTTTGTCAACGTCACGCGGCGGTCGATGTCAGTATTCGGCAGCATCGTGCGCCAGTCGAAGGCATTGCCGTTTGCATCCTTTCCGTCATCCACAAAGGTGATGTTACCGCTCTGGGTGCGGATGGGCAGGAACTCATCGGTGTCCGATTCCTCTTCGGTGACAAACGGGTTCGCTCCACCCTTCAGCACAACAGGGGTGCCCGAATAGGTGGAGTCGTAGATATTCACCGTATAGACGGCTTTCTCTCTGAGCGACTTGAATGGAATTTGCCAGTGTATAGCCATGATTGTCTCTTTACTATACAGCGGCAAATATGTTAGGGGTTTACTATGTGCCAGAGCTGAGCGGCCCTGTTCCCTGGAATTGGAAGGTGCCCTGGGCGATGTTCCCGCGTGTGAACGTCTCGCGGCAGGTCACCACGATGGCACTCCCGCTGATGCTCTTCGTGGCATTGCGGTCGCTGATCACCAGCGTCACCGTGTCGCCCACTTCAAGCACGCTGTCAAGCTGACTGGCTGCCAGCACTAAGAAGTTCACGTTGACAGACCAACTCTTACGACCGGCGATCACATGTTCCCAATCGCTATCCGTAGCAGAAGAGATGGGGATGGTCTGACAACCGCTCTGAATCTCGTGCGACTTGGTGGCTGCAATGGCAGTCCCATTCTTCGTGATGATGATATTGTTTCCGTTCATATCTTTACCTTTTTACGTTTCAATTATCCCCAGACAGCCAGCTCCTTGCCCGTAGATTGCAACGTACGGTCGAGCGACAGCAGAATATCCTGACCCTTCAGAGTGGCATTCATTCGCAGTTTCCCACGATCACCCTCCAGTTGGCTCGCCAAATTGCCCTGCTGTGCTTTGTTAAGCACCAGCTCGCCAGCATTTGCCATGATCGGTGTCAAGTCACCGCTGTAGTGATTGCCAGGAACAGCATAGCCACCAGCGGCATGGGGTACGATACCACCACCAGCCAAAAGAGCCTTGGCTATGACAATCGTCTCGATGGCAGAAACGACACCAGATATGCCTGAGAGAATCGAAGAAATACCGCTCAACGTGTTCACCACAGCCGTCAGTTCCTCCGGCACCTCAATACCAAGAGCATCGAGACCTGAAACGATGCTGCCTACGCTACCAGTCAACTGGCTCAATCCTTCAGCCATTGTCTTCTGGTTTCCGCTATCCTTATTGGCTTCAGCGAGTTTCTTTTTGGCATCGTCCGACAGTCCAGTGATCTTCACTTCAGCAGCCGAGGCAAAGCCCTTGAAATCCGACGAAGCCAAGCCAGTGGTTTGTACGCTGCCACCCATCAGACGGCCTTGTGCGTTCTCGGCATAGAGTCTCAGCAAGCCGTTCTGCTTCTCTAACTGACGGATTTCGTCACGGATGACCTCGCGGCGTTTCTCAGCCTCTTCGGTGGCCTGCTTACCAAGGCGCACATATTCCTGCGTCAGCGTGTTGATGGTCTGCTGGTTCTGCTGCATCTCCGTCTGCTCCTGCTTTGGAGTATTGCTGCTACCGCCACCCTTTTTATTTCCACCTTTTTGACCCGTAACAACAAACTCTGGCAGTACGTTGGCATTGCCGTAGGCGTTAGCATAGCCAGTCGCAATAGACTGTATGTTTTTGGCTATACTTCCAACTTTCTTGTCGCTGTCGCCACTTATCCCACTAATCAAGCGCACTATTTCAAACAGTCCAGTCTGCCACATCAGGAACTCCCTGACTACCACGTATGCGACATCGGCAATAGCTTTTAAAGACTTTCCTGCGTCAGTACCTAATATCCCGAAGCCCGTGGAGAGGTCGCCAACGGTATCTACCAGGCTCTCCAGGTCCTTGATCAGCCGCAGTTCAAGCATAGAAGACAATTCCTCTATGCTACCCGTTCCAAAGGTCTCACGCATCTGGTCGCCAAGCGTCAGCATCTCATCCCGTACAGCTACGGCAGCCTTTGCCGCACGATCCATCGAAGTTTCAATGTAATCGCCACTCTTCGACATCTGCTCGCGTATGATCTCGGCCACAGCCTTGGTCATATCGCCAGATGTCTTCATCTTCTCACCGATTTCTGCTGCTGAGATGCCGAGGTTATCAAGAATCTGTTTCGACTGACGGCCAAGACCTGTCACGATAGAATCTACCATGAAGTCGATACTCTGACCAGTGTCTTTCGCCTTCTGCTGTGCGAATGCGAGCATGGCACCCATATCATCGAGCGAGAGGCGGAAGTCGTTGAACTTCACCGCCTGCTTCATCAGTTCCAGTTCTGTCACCGTGCCGTGGGTCGCCTCCTTCAGCTTATCCATCAGATCAGGACGGCCAAGTCGCTCGTATGCTATACGGATACCTTCGGCTTCCATCGACATCTTCATGCTCTCCTTCAGCACATCGGTGATCTTGTCCTTCAGCATATTCAGGGCTTCGGCACCCTTCTCGGCTGCATAGGCGTACACGTTACCTTTGAACGATGCCATCGTCATCGAGCCACCCAGATCGCCGCCACCACCTATACTTCCAGGCTTCACCTGGTTCAGCGAACGATTCATCTCCTGAATCTCTTCATTCACTGCCTGGTATTTCTGCTTTATCTGGTCGATTGTATTCAGATAGTCCTGCCCGACGGATTTTTTCTGAGCATCCGTCATGCGGTTGTACTGCATGGTCAGTTGCTCAATGGTTCCTTTGTAGTCATTCATCTGACCTTTGGCAGTCTTAGCTGTTGACTCCATATTTCCCATCATGCGGACAAACTGCTGCATCTTCTGGCTATCTTTTTCAAGAGCCTGCTGAATACCGCCACTTGCCTGGGTGAAGTTGTCAAGTGACTGCTTCGCTTTTTTTAGTCCGGCATCCCATCTTCCAACATTGACCGCGAGTTCAAGAACTGATTGATTTGCCATATCTTATATTGTTTATTCTTTGAATTGTTGTTCTATCCATTTCTCCACAGCCCCTGTGAGCGTCTGTCCGAGTTGCTGCGCAGCCTGCTCCATATCGCTCTTCATAGTGTGGAAGAACCAGTTGCGGGCAGTTATCGAACCACGTCTGCCGTAGGTAGCCATTGAACGTCTGCCAGTAGGCCCTTCAGGTGTAGCCATAAACACATCACGGCCACTCTCCAATATGCGGAGCACAAATGATCGGTCTGGGCCGAAATATTCCTGAAGGTCTTTTGTCCTATCTTTCATGGTACGCGGACGACGAATGCCACTCTTACCACCGTTTGGTTCTGGCACCACACGCCTCTTGCTGGTGATACGTCTGCGATTTCCTCCGATGTTGATATTACCAGTGTACTCACCTTTATATGTACGACGAAGTACGGCACTTGATGCGCTACCAGCACCTGCTTCGCGTGCCTTCTGTATGGCTTTGGCTCGCTGAATACCAAGAACCTTGCCGAGTTCAGCACGCACCAACTCAGAAAACCAACCGTCAAACTCTTGGAGTGACATATTACCACCCTTTACCATGCGAACCTGTTGATTCACATTGTCTTTTAAGGATAGTTTTTTGAGAACACTACTGATGACTTTATCGAGATTATTCAATCCCGCAAAGTCAGCCATTAACCCGTCAATCCTGCTGTTGGTGACATTGAGCCCTGTGAAGCTACTATACATTTCTGCCATACAAAAAGCGACAAAAAATGTGTATTGGGATTACTTGTGTTTTTCGTGTTTTTCGTAGCATAAAAAAAACCGACGGCAGACAAAGGTCCTACCGTCGGAAAATTATAAAAATGGAAAAAAATAAAGGTGCATTCACCCTCACGGGCTGTGCTTACTGACATCGCGTCAGGAACCAATCACAAAAATATAATAGGATTAAAATCGTAAAATCTTCGTCAGTCGCATCACCCCGATGCCTATCAGCAGCAGGATGATGAACAGTAGTGCGTCGCCCATATAGATACGGGTGCGCTGCCACCAGGTGAGATCGGCAGGCACATACTTCGTCACATAGACGGGGTAGGGGATAGAGTCGCGCTTGGCCGTCGAATCCGTCCGCAGTGCCATGATGCGCTCAATCTCGCGCTCCAGTTCCTTCGTCCGCACCAACCACGCACGTTCTGCCGCCTTCAGCTGTATGCCGTACTTCGCCATCGCTGCCGAATCGAGCTGCATGACAGTAGTCAAACTTTCTTTGACAACTGAATCCCTCTGGATCACGCTATCCGTGTGGTGATGATGCACCTCATGCACCTCCGGCACCGGCACATACTCTACACTTTTACACCCGCACAGCAGCCCAATCGCCAACAGTGCCAGCACCATCCCCAATGGAATATGCCATAGTTTTGGTTCGTTCTGTTTCATTGTCGTAGTCATTTATTATATTCATTTGTTTATTTGTGTTTCCGCTGCATCGAAGAGGATAAGCGCGGAGAGCAGCATCTGAATATTGTCAACCTTGCCGTTGGCCTCGCGCTTCACGGGCTTCAGGTTCTCCATACCGTCGTTGCTCTCCTGGAGCATCACGTTACCAAACTCCCACGGCCAAAGTGAGTTGCGCGAGAAGTGTATCATCGGGTCTGGAATCTGGTGCCCGCAGCCGTCATCCTTCGAGCGTTTCACCATGTAGTCGAACTCTGCCACGGCTGGGTTGTATGTGGCGAAGTTCTGACGCACAGGCTGTATGATCTGCTTGGGGTCGAGCCCGATGTCGAACACCCACTGACCAAGGTGATTCATCACGATCTTCGCATTATAGGGGTCATAGCCGAAGGCCATGAAGTTGACACCCTTGTCGTCGAGTTCGATGATGCGGTTCACAGGCCAAGACGGGTCGAAGGTCTGACCAGGCACGATGTGGAGGTAGCCCATGTCTGCCCACTTCAACAGCAGTTCACGGATAGGGCTCTCGTTCACCGCCTTCTCGCTCATGTAGGAGTCCATGTCTGCGAAGAACTCTCCCGTGCGGGTGTTATATGCCAGATAGGAGATGCCGTTCAAGTCGTCACCTTTTGAGAAATCAAGACCGCAGAAGACGAGCCATCCCTCCGAGTCGATGCAGTCGTCGATGCGTCGGTCTATCTGAAGCGGTCGGATGTCTTCTGAGGTAAGCCATTTCTTTACGCGCCCGCTCGAGTACACATTAAACAGCTTCGCAATCACCTCGCCCGTGTCGCCGTCGCGCTGCGCCTTGGCTATCTGGTCGTCGTAGAACTGGTGCTGCACGATGACACCCAGCATCGGGTTCACCTTGTGCCGCACCGTCTTATTTGTGAGAAGGTATTGCTCCTCGCGCTGCCATGCGTCGGGCTCCAGCAGCAGCGTCATCGTGCGGTCGTCCGTGAGCACCGGCTGCACCTCGCCCTTGGCTATGCTCTGCTCGCGCTCCAGCATTCCGTGAAGGCCGTCGAGTATCTGAATAAATGGTCCTTCGGTAATTCGTCCTGCCGATGTCATCGTCAC